>Ga0123357_10014876_pt1 | contig 10176 bp, 5 predicted proteins | sample TergutEmb28metaG_FD_89873 | JGI IMG/M metagenome (GOLD analysis project Ga0123357, IMG submission 89873) | Embiratermes neotenicus P4 segment gut microbial communities from Petit-Saut dam, French Guiana - Emb289 P4 | ecosystem: Host-associated > Arthropoda: Insects > Digestive system > Gut ... | reverse complement strand
GCATTACGCACAGTCAGCATTATGTTAACAATCAGCATTATACACACAGCATTACGCACAGTCAGCATTATGTTAACAATCAGCATTATACACACAGCATTACGCGCAGTCAGCATTATGTTAGCAATCAGCACTATATGCACAGTCATCATTATATTAATATTCGGCATTTTATTCGCATTCAGCATTGGACTTTTAGATGCCACGTTTCCTTTCCATGGATTGTAATTATGTTGTTAATGTCTATATACGGCTTCTTCGAGTTTCAAATTTAGCGCTTCGTTTATTTGTGAGCTGCTGTAATGCTAACTGCAAGGACTTACAATCTCGTATATTGAACTTTCAGCACCGCTCTCAAATCAGTGTGTAGGAATTTTCGATTTCGGCAGTTATCTAATCTACAGGTAAAAATATGTAGTTATAACAGTGGTCATATCAGTACCACTTCGTGAAGGCGTATGGGAAAGTGCTCCATGTAAACTTACCGTCGTCGTTACTAATAACTAACTAAATAATAACTCCGTAGAGATAAATCCTTCTTCAGGAACGAATATTTCCTCAGAGAATCAAGAAATTCCCTACATTTTATGGAACCTGAAGGTTCATTACTGTGGTCACAAGCGCATGCTATCCTTATTCGGATCGATCCAATCGAAACCCCCATCCTATTTCTTGAGGATGCGTGTTAATATTGCCTTCTCAACTGCACCTAGATTTTCAAACTGGTCTCTTGCCCTCACGTTTTCCCACTAAAGTGCAGGATGCCCCGCTTCTCACCCCATTTGTGCTACATGTCCCGCCCATGCCGTTCTCCTTGATTTAGTCCCTCAAATAATATTTGTTGAGGAATACAACCTCTCCGCTACATGAATGTGAATGTTCTTCTTCAAGCCCCGTCCGCCTTATCTTTGCTTTACCTGTAAAAAAGACAGAATGAATATAACCAGAGTCGATATGGACGCTTCGGAGGAAACATATATGTCTTGTCCCTGCCGGGAATCGAACCACGATTTCTTGGTTATCGACTCCATAGTCTGGTCACTGCGTCTTCAGAACTATTGTATTTCGAATCTAAATTGCGAAAGGAATGAAGGAAGTAAGGAAGGAAGTGTATCTAGGTCTAAAATATAGTGCTCCTTTTCATAGAACATAATCGATTACCAATAAATCGATTACCCAAGAAACATACGAACTCTGTGTCTACATGCTACGGACAAATGAACGCGTGAATTTGTTCTGCCTAAACATTGCTTGAAAGCAGAGAAATATGAAATGGCCTTAATGTAGCTCTTGGGGTGCAGAATAAAACATCGAATTACGTACAGTGTTGTAAAATGGCCTCAAATAGGGATCTGTTTATATGTGATGGGGAGAATTGCCGGATTAGTTGGTTCTACCATTAATTTCCTTCATATTTATGGAGAACTATTTACTTAAAAAAAGGTTTATTAGAAAAAAGAAAGTCAAAGAAAGTTGATTTCACGAACAGAATGCCGTATTAATTTGTACTGAAGTGTGAGTTTTTTAATTAACTTTTGAACCCACTCCCCGCTCATTCACATACACGCGGGTGAAGTAGAAACGTAAATACGCAATTGGTCTGAAATAATGCTGAGAAGGTTTTGAGCTATGCTTAGGAATAACATGAGATGGGTAAATAAGTTAGATGTATTGCCGATTTTTTTTTTTTTAAGGGTGAGACTGAACGTAGGTTTCTTCTCTTGTGCCTCGCCTGAATGAAACACGCACAGGTTTCTGAGTCTTCTGTACCGATAGTGTCAATTCCACTCTGGGAAACTTTCATAATAAAGAAGGTTCTACAATTTTTTTTATCGTTTCACCGTGTATTCTGTAGATTATTTAATTACACACACCAACACATGCATATATATATATATATTATTTAAGAAGTCTAAAATTTACATTAAAACATTTAAAACGCTCCTACATGTTTCGATCACACAATCATTCTCATGGAACACATATTTTTCCTGGCTAAAGTTATAATTTAAAACATTCAGTGAATTACTTCGTTATGTTAACTTGGTGCTGTGGCAGCATGTCGTGTTTTTGTGTGTGAGTAGTACGGTGTTTAGAATGAGCCTGGTTATTGTTGTGCGTCGTATGCTGTGCACAACACACGAATCGCACCCGTGCGAATAATTCGCACATAGAAACAATAAAATATTTGATCGAAAAATATTTATTTATTCATGTTTAATGCTTTAAAGAACTTCTCGATATACAATGTTTAATATTATTAATCATATTATTTACAGTACTTCCCGACGCACTTCTTTATAAAAGCAAAGTTATCAAATGCTGCACAGACCTGGAAACGGGGAAAAACAGGCAATGGTCGATATATTCTAACTTGCACAGTGGAATTCCCTTGAGCCTTACTGATTTTCATAGAAAAGGCGATTTTAGTAGGAAATTGTCTAATGTACAGTGTGAAGGGATTGGTAGGATTTGGTGGACATAAATGAATCCCGGGAAAAGGGTCGTTTTTCTAGAGCCAACAACTCTTCTGCTGCTACGTAGTGCTCATACAAGCCTCTTACGATCATGTGCTGCCAACACCGGAGGCCAAACGAAGCTAATATATTTAGTGTACTTCCAGTGGCGTCCGGTAGAGGCACAACTATGACTATTAACGTTATCTTTTTTTGTTAAAGAAGATCTTTTGAGAAGAAATTAATGAAAACAATGTCAATACCAAATCATAAGCTTTGTAAAAATATTTGTCTTCAGAAGATCGTTTAGGTAATTTAGTATATCATGATGTCGCAAAATGAACCGTACCGAATAACTTATATGATCAGTAACGTCATGGTTAACGATCTCCCCTGCCGTATTTACAAATATCACAGCTCAATGTATAGCTGCAGGAAGGGAGGTAGGCTTTTTGATACGTTTGGGCCACATTGTTTGAATTAGCCATTATGAAAATGATAGATATAGTAATAATATTGACCACCGCGATAGCACAATGGTTAAGGTGCTGTGCTACAAATCGGAAGGTCCCCGGTTCGATCGAATTTTTCATTGACATAAAATCCTTCCGATCGCACTACGGCCCTGGGGTCGACTCAGCCTCTAACAGAAATGAGTACCAGGAGCATTTCCTGGGGGTAAAGGCGGCCAGTGCGTAAGGCTGACAACCTTACCACCATCCTGTGCCTTTGTCTTGAAATCTGGGAACCTTAACTTCCTGGAACCCTCTGGGCCACTCCAGGCCTGTAACGGGACAGCTTTTAATAATATTGATGACGATAATGCTCATAGGAACAACACGGTAATAATAGTAAAAAGGAGATACGCAATTTAAACTTACGTCATGTATGGTTCCCAATGGGCACGATCCATCTCGAAATTTCTGCTGTAGATGCTAACGAATACTCTTAGTGAAAGTGCGACGTAAACTGTTATTGAATGGGGTGTCGACGAAATTGCAACATTGCCGAGTCTCGGTAGGGTTTCTCTAGCCGCACCAAATCCAGGTGTTAACAATGCGGGTGCGGTGGGGTCGTATGCAGATAAATAGGCACTTCATTTGCCAGTACGCTGAACTCTGCTGGGGCAGAAATCTTGGTTTGTATTGCACGGGGTTTTGTGGGCTTCGTGACCCTGTTAAACACTCACTCACTCACACACACACACATGTAAGTACATCACACGCGCCTAATTTCGTGGCCCCTGCACACTGCCGTAACGTGCAATAATATATGTAAAGAAACTCAGCAAGTTTAGTGTACAGCGTCTAGTTAGGCGTTGGGTAATGACTGTGGATAAGAAGGGCTATATGGCCTAATGTGAGGTACAGACGGGCTGAGGTAAACCACGTCAGAGGTCGTTCAGTTTAGATGTTTTCCGGACCGTCTTTCGAACTCGAGACCTCCAGAGAACGAAAGGGAGCGTCACCAACTTAGGTGTCTCGTTCAATTAATTTGGTACGAGAAGGCCCACACGTAACTGTACTGCTGAGCGGTCTGATGATGACTGTAACCCTACCGAAGAATCCCTCCATTTTACAAGTAAACTGTGTGCTTCATACTTATCCTGTGCTGTTCGTTGTGTTGCAACAGTGCTCTTTCTTTCGGCTTCATTCTTTTTGTTGATAGAATATCCGAGCACTTTTCATTTGTGAGAGTCGGTTTGAGTCATACTGTGAATGTCAATTCTAATTTATTTTTTCACTTTATGCAGTCATAGACAAACTATTTTTTTAAATTTCTTATGCAGTTAATTTTGGGCTTAAATTAGCCATCATCGGGCGTTTTCTTTCGTTCTTTAAGAAAATGTCTGATGATGCCTTGTATTAAACCGAAACTGTTGCCTAAATAAGGTTTAAGAAAATGTATTTTTTCGTAATGGTTGCACCGTGCATTGATAATATCAAATTCTTTATTTTTCCAACTAATGCGCACAAATTATATTAAATAATTATTGAAACATTTAAAATTATAAAAGTTGCTCCAACATTTTTCGGCTTACATAAACCACCATCAGGGAGCCACAGTCTGTACTTAACTAAAATTACATTTCTTTTTCCAGTATATATGTCGTTATAGATGTTTTCAGTGTCGTGGCCGCTACTATGGCTACTGATGATGGTTTATGTAAGCCGAAACATGTTGGAGCAACTTTTATAATTTTAAATGTTTCAATAATTATTTAATATAATGTGTGCGCAGTAGTTGGAAAAATAAAGAAAATGTACTTTGTTTGATATGACTTTTTACTGGGAATTGTACATCTGAACGATGACATAAGGGGATGAATCCTCTTAAGATCTCGTATATTTGCCTACTTTCTACGTCCTTTCCAGTTGATATTCCACAATCCTGCTACCCCTGACAGCCATATGGAGCCTAACATTCGAAGTTCCAAAACGTTGTTAACTAACCCAAGAATCAATCCAACATCGCGATGAAGTTCTTCCGGCTGTGTCAGAACCACGATACTTTGTGTTTACCAGCACGCTGTTTGTGTGTGCACAGGATGTGTTTACACACGCTGTTGTGTGGCTGTTGTGTGTCACTTCAAGGGACCGGTCTGTTTGCATAGTTTCCCTCTGAACTGGGATGTCATCGACGTTAAGAGCGCTCTTGTTTTATGGTACTTCAATGCCAGTCGACATAATTGCTTTCATGGTATTCGACATGCAACAGGAATGGCTTGGTCGAATTGAGGTCAACACAGAACAAATGTTCTTTAAGCCGTCCTTTCGTTTTTAGACGTCTTCTTACAAAATTTACACTCTTTTGGGACTTTACGCAGCGTAGAGTAGTAATTCAATACCGACGTTTAGGGACAACCTATTGGTCCCATCTTCAGGAGACAAGCTGTTCAAGACTACGTGACCCTTGAAGTCGAGTGGTAATTCCATTCCGACGTTTCGGGACAACTTATCCTTCCCATCTTCAAGGGCGAAGCTGTCTAAGACTACTCGACCCTTGAGGATTGGACCGATAGTTCGTCCCGAAATGTCGGTACGGAATTACCAATCTACGCTGGGCAAATATCATTGTCTTCGCGGCGGAAGCCTGAAGTCACGCCTTCATGTAAGCTGCACATAACTGCTTTGTCATGTCTTTCGGTCCGTCTGTCCTCATATATATTCGCAGCCCCCACTAGACGGATTTTCGAAAAAAAATATATTGGAAATTTTTACGAAAATCTGTCGAGGAAGTCCGGATCTTGTCAAAATCGGACAACAGTTTCGGGCACTTTGCATGAAGTCCCAAGTGCACTTATGTTTTGTGACAACAATACGAAATGTTCCATAGCCCAACAGTGTAATGGAAACACGTTACATTGTGTTGGCAACACAGAACACCGTATACTGCTCACAGCTACATACAGGTCAACAGCAAAGCGAAAGGAATATGCTACCACTTTTTCATGGCAGAAATGGTTACGCGAACGCTCTACAATATTACGTGTACCTACATTGATCATTTTGTTGTACTTTTTGATATTTGTGTGACCGTGCATCATTGATACAATAATGTAAACAATATGCTAGATGCAACAATAACAGTTTATTAATAATTTCAATCAGCTCAACATATTTCGGGCGATAATTTCGCCCATCCTCAGGAGCACTAGACGGTGTTTACAGCTTGTGGTATAATTCACCGGCGATGCTGTCAGCATCGCCGTTGCATTATACCACAAGCTGTAAACACCGTCTAGTGCTCTTGAGGATGGGCGAAATTATCGCCCGAAATATGTTGAGCTGATTGAAATTACTAATAAACTGTTATTGTTGCATCTAGTTGGTTGTTTACATTATTGTTATACTTTATTTTTTCAAGTTCGGCTTAGCAGCTGGGATATTCACCAAAACCCTTTAAAACAAAGCGGTCACCATCCGTACCATCTGAACTAGCATAGAAGAAAGATGAATTTTGCCCATCGGGTTTATTTCTGTGTTTTATGTGATTCCTCGCTAAGCAGTAAATGTTCCTGCATGCAACATAAACTGGTTGGTTTCTGTATTATTAACTGTAAGCTGTTTTTATATGGGATACGAATTCAAATTTTAGACGTTCTTTACGAAGTGAAGACAGTACTAAAACGAATGCCTTGCGTGGACAACACGTCGGGTCTATGTTCGTTTCTCCCTTTCGCAGCGTTTAAGTCTATCATCGGACTTTTCATTAAATTCCGTATTGGATTGCATATAAAAAAAATTCGAGTAGAGTTTGATTCGTGAAAATCGGCTCGGCGACCTTCAAACTTTACTGAAGGGTGGGAATAAGCTTCTATATACACGTTGCATATTTCTTGACCGATTTTGGTGAATTCAGTGCAGGAAATCTCTACTTAATGCCATTGAATAATCCTGAATTTCTAGAAAATCAGTTACGTGAATTTTAATACTTTACTGATAAGTCTGTATGCAATTGTGCCCCATTCTGTACGTTTTCTCTCGACTTCGCTACAGTTCAATACAGACGATGTTCCCAAAATTTGCTGGTTTTGAGCTTCGTGAAAATCGACACAGTGAAAGCCGCAGAGGCGTAAATGCATTTATATCCGTATTTTGCACATAATATCTGATTTGGATTTCGATAAAAGAAATCCACACGTATTTATCCTGAGAAGTTTTTGTAACTCCCATGAAATTGGCGCAGGTAATTTACCGTATGTTCTCGAATCTAATCCGCACCCGAATCTCCTCCGAACTACTTTTTGCCCATTTCTTAAAAGAAAAAAACTTTAGTTCGCGGTTCTATTCCGCACCTTTCCTTCAATCGCGCCTTGCCTACAGGGCAGACTGATTCAATAATATTGGATGTTACCAATGCTTTAACCGTTATTCGACTAACGCGCCTTGTGTGAAGTGGGCATTTAACTGCCAGCGGTACAAACGCACCACAGCTGATTAGCGCTGCGGCCATTTAAATGCTTCGTACATTCATGTAGATGACGGCGAGTCCGACGAATAATAAATTATAAATATATAATATTCTAATAATAAATAAAATAATAAATTATTGTATTGTTCTTACGGCACGTACAGCGGCTCTACCATTTTTCCAAAATCCAGCTCACGACCGCGAATCTAATCCGCACGCGATTCTAATCCGCATCTGATTTTTAGCCCTCTGAAACTGTAAAAAGGTTGCGGATTAGATACAAGAATATGCGGTATATTTGAATGATGCCATCCCGTTTTACACGTGTAACAAAGTTTTATTGCAAAGTACCGTCTGTACACAACAGTTAATATCAGTTGTAGTTTTACAACTGATTAATCAGGCTACATGTTTCGGCCGTTTTAACCGGCCATATTCAGGCCTACAGAATAATATTGTTAATTAAGGTACGTTCGTTAATCCTAGCAGTGGGATACCATTGTTTACATCGAAACTTTAAGTGCATTTAAAAGCTTATATTAACACGTAACTCCATATATTTCATATGGCTGTAAATGACACTACATGTACGGCTCCACCGCGAAACCTTATGGTATTCTGAAAGTAAAGATGGCCTTTGTCCTCTATCACGGAGTGTACCGGACTCATTGATTATGTGTGTGTATGTGTGTGTGTTATATAAAATTCCTGTTTCATAAACTATTTTTCTCTATCTTCTTGTCACGTACCTATCTTCAGTTTCCAAAACTCTGCCTCGCTTAAACCACCCTTTATCAAAAAGACTAGCGGGTATCCTTCAGATCCATTAAATTTTATCTTTTCCTGTCGTAAAAGTAAGTCTGACACTTCATATTTTTACGTCTTCATGCATTATGCTGTGTGCTAAAGTTCTGTGTGCCGAGACGGTAAGAGACCCATTTGAACCCATCTTTCCTGCCACCCGTTTGTCTAAGTTTCCCGACGCGATCCATTGTATGTGTCTTTTCCAAAAGAAATTGCCACGTAAGGTGGGAACGAGTCGTTCCCGTTACCATTTACCCCTCTATCGGAATATTTTTCTCTACGCTTTGTAATTTTAGTGTTTTGTATATGTTGCGCGTAGAAAAACGTGGAATAATAGTGTGAGCTTTTAGGTTTTCGTAGAAGTGTGTGAAAGGAATGGTACTTCTGGGATGTGACGCTGGGTCCCTGGGTATTTAGTTCCCGGCGTTTTGAGACAACATAGTTTTATTACCTTTAAGGTCCGAAATGTCCTAGATTAGATGCTGGACATTTCAGACCTTGAAGATGAAACCACTTCGTCGTCTCGAAACGTCGGAAAATGCCCAGTGATGCGGTGTCATATTTCAGAATAAGTGATTTCTCATAATGTAAGAATGTTTGATTCTTACAGCGCTGAGGAGGATATTTGGTTGTAGGAGAGATAAACTGGAGGCTGGAGAAAATTATATAAATAAGAGCTTCATGACTCCCACACTACAATGTGTGTCTGGACGTTGAACTCAAGAATTATGAGGCGGAGGTTATCGGTTAATTATTCCTTTAGGGTCCAGTTGTATCTTTATGAAGTTTATAAATAACTTTCAGTTAATGAGAGTAAGAAATGTGTTCAATATATGTTCCCCTTGACTGTTACTGAACATTTTGTACAGTGAAACTAGCAATTTTCAACGTCGTTTACATGCAGCCTCATCTCAGCTCCGCTTTGGCATAACTTAACCTATCTCGACAAGCAGCACACATGTGCGAAGTTGACTCGAAGTTCTATCCTCAAGTCTGTCATATACAACAGTACATGTACACTGACTGAGAAGAGGAACAGATCTTGGAAGGCAGAAAGTAGGGAAGAAACGACCTGGTAGTGAAAGCGGGGATCTATTTCGGGAGCAGGCTGTGAAGTGAGTGGAAAGTGTGGATGTGTGAAATATGCCACAAGATAGGGCCAGACGAAAGCCAGAAAGCTTTCGTGCGTGCACTACAGCATGAAGAGCTCTAAGTGTGCCTGTAGTTCAAAAGTTTTTTCGACATTCCTTTACTTGAAAGAAGTTAATTGACAGTTCTCTCTGAAGGGTGATAAATTTTGAATAATACATGCGGATCCATGCGGATCCTCACTACCTGACTCGTTAACTCTCTGAAGACTAAATAGAAAGACGTTAGAAATAGTAGAATAGTAGTATAATGTGATAGTCACTACGTAAGTGTGAGGCACTTTATGTGGAGGGTGAAGAACATAACTTTGGTTGTAGATACCCACTTACCGCTCGATCGTCCTTCTGATACGAGAAGTATGAAAACGAAGACGATGGATGATGAGAAGTATTTCCTTGAAACAGGGACCAAAAATTTTGATTCACTGGTTACAATGTAGGTTTGAAATTTGGTCGTCTGTAGAGTCAAAGGACGAATGTTGATTAATAATATCTGTAAGAGAAACAAGCATTGTTTTTGTCGTGTGATTCAGATTATCTGTAAATGGTGTAGGACATGAAATTTAAATTATGAATAAATCGACCGTACACGTTATAGGAGAGTCTTAGGAAATTTCCGTCTTTTCAAGACCAAGATTTAGTCAGTATGAAACTGACAATCTTCTAGCCTGTCTCACTAAAATTAACCCAGTTTGCATTTAAAGCAAAGTTGTGACCGCAGAGTAGACATTGTAAAGGCCAGGCGGTTTTTTTTTTTTTTTTTTTGCAGAAAAATAAAGAAAGTTTTTTTTTAGGGTTTTTTGAACGTCAAAAAAAAAAAAAAAAAAAAAAAAAGGGGAAAAAGTCGAAGTTGG
>Ga0123357_10014875_pt1 | contig 10176 bp, 5 predicted proteins | sample TergutEmb28metaG_FD_89873 | JGI IMG/M metagenome (GOLD analysis project Ga0123357, IMG submission 89873) | Embiratermes neotenicus P4 segment gut microbial communities from Petit-Saut dam, French Guiana - Emb289 P4 | ecosystem: Host-associated > Arthropoda: Insects > Digestive system > Gut ... | reverse complement strand
TGTGTGTGTGTGTGTGTGTGAATGAATGAATAAATAAATAAATAAATAGATAAATGAAAAATTAACAAACAAACAAAAAAGTAAGTATGATGCTTTATTGCAGGCTTCCGACGCGGTGTAAACGAGAGCTTGGCTCTTCTTGGACGTTACGCAGCGTACATTGGTATTTTACCGACGTTTCGGGACAACATATCGATCCAATTTTCCAGGGTCAAGCAATCCAACGCAGTCCAACGCAGTCCAAGAATGCTTGACCCTGGAAGACGTGACCGATATGTTTTCCCGAAACGTCTGCAGCTACCAAACCACGCTGTGTAACATCCAAGAAGAGCCAAGATCTCAAATACGTACAAGTAAATTTGTCATTGTTCTTAATGAAGCACAGTGAAGTGAAAGGAATAGAGGTGTGGCGAAAATCGTTTAGAAGTGCAGTAAAGTGAAGTGAGGTGAAGTGTAGTGATGTGAGGTGAATTGGAGCGGTAGGAAATTTAAACGGGTTTAAGCCAAATGAGAGGGTAGTGAAGTGTAGTGAAGTGTAGTTGGGTGAAGTTTAAATGGGAAGACGTGAAGTGTCGACAAGTGTAGTGAAGTGGAGTGTAGTTGGGTGAAGTTTAGTGAAGTAGAGTGAAGGTCTTAGTAACAGGGTGTCTATCTTTATTAGAAGGTATATAGATTATATGAAGTTTGTTGCTTATATGGCTGTTTGGTTTATCACATTCTTTCGTATTCTTCTGGTTTTATTTAGTCTCATTTTCTACGAGTATATGGTTGTATGTTTTGTACGCTTCTGTTTAATTTTGCAAATTATATATTCTAATTGTTATATTATGTATTCCTATTGTTATGCATGTTCCGTTCTGGGTATTCTGTTTAATTGTGTTGTTCTATGTACTGTTTGTGTGTAAATGTGAACTGTACTACTGCCACCGGGTGTTAACCCAATTGCAGTTAACAAATATATCAATAGCAATATCAATACTGGGGTATGGAGGAGTGAAGGTAAAACGCCACGACTTCTTAACCTCTGTATCAGAGGGAACTGAGTGGTTAGTTTCACGCAACCTCCGCTTTACTTCCAAAGAAAGTGGATATGAGGCCGTGTGGCATCCAGAGGTCTGAATGCCGTGGAGTAGAAAAAACTCTCCCCTGAAGGGAACTGAACCCCGAACCCACAATCGTGATTCCAGTAGCGTACTCACCATACCGAAACAGATGTCCGGATTCCAAATAAGTAAATAAATAAGTGTATATATACAGACCTAGAGGGACGACTGAAAAGAAACGCTAACCCTTATATTGAAACTTTTGTTTTATGGACTTCAATATTCTGCACACTTTTTGAACGGCAACAGAGCTGAGTGTGGAGGGAGGAATAAATGAATATTACGGGTAGGAATAGAGACGTATCAGTCTGCCAGAGCGGAGACTGCATGCGGTATTGTTTGCATATTAAAAAGGGTTACAAAATAATCCCATTTAACAGTCAACTTTTTCTTAAATCGCCGCACATCCTACACATCAATGAATGTCTCTGTGTCGCGGGTAGCAGTCCTCTTTGGTAATTCTAATATCCCAGAAGCGAATATAACACACGCGTACACACTTCGGATAACCTGATTGAGGGTTTTCATAGTCTACGTTCGTTCCATACGGAAAGTCATGGAACACTGCTTTCAAATATCAAACGAACCCTTTTTTCCACATTGATACAAATTCAAAGTCTATAACAATACCAGAACTCAATATCACATAAACGAGACAGGTATGAAAGTGTAAATACACAAACAAATAAAAACTGATCCGTATAATTTTATTTTATTTTATTTTTTGGAAATCGTTATTATCTTAATGTTTAAAATTTTACTGACTTTGTGGTCAGTCAAACGCCGGGTCAAATAGATGAAGCACCCTAACCAGCGAGTCGGGATTTGCTAATACGTAGGTCAGGACTATCGCACATCTTAGCGTGTGCGGTGAGAGATGGGTAGAGAGCAGTGTTGAAATGGCGCTTAGCGGGGAGAGCGGGAGAATCTCTTGCAGGAAATCCCTCATTAGTACGTGTTCGCCCACCACAAATAAAACATTGCCTCACCCTGGACAGCGAACTCAAGGCGCCGCAGTGAGATGCTAGGGTCTTACCGTTTGGGTCTGTTCCGGCCTTCCTGAAAGTTCAGTCTTTTCTTGTTACTTTGTTTGAAATATCTAATGTACGTTGCACAAGAAATTGTCAATAACAATGAGTGATAATATTTATCTGTGTGCCAGTGGTGCTGGGTGCAGCAGCAGCAGGGGGTTGCAAGGCCGCACCCAGCACAGAGAGCGGGCGGGCCCCTCCACGCCTCTGCACTGCTCCAACTTCTTCCACGTCGGGGAGCTCCATGATTGATGATGGATGAAGCAGACCTTGGCGAGTGTTGTCGTCTTCTGCGCAGATAGGACCAGGCTTAATTAGAAGCCATCGCGAAATGTAAAGTGGCTGCTTATTTTCAATTACGTTCCTCTTCGTACTTCAGAGGGTGTCAAGGGATTAATCCATTACCAAGCCGTTCTGAAATCTGTCCTTGCGTGCCTGCTGTATCTCACTTAACTAATAACTCTTTCTTAGTGTAACCTGAAGGCTCATCGTCAATAATTCTACCTGAGACATACAACCATCTCACAATCTCACAATCTCTACACTCCGACTAACGTTCTGGTAAGGCAGCCAGAAGTTTCAACACAGCTACTAATATAACTCACCATTAAACACGATAGAGCTTGCATCCTCGAAAAACCTCCTCAATAAGATCCATATTCTCCCAGTTCCTTCTCGGTCTTCCTGGCAAACATTTCCCTAAAATTTCCTTTTCAAAATCACTTCAATTCTTTGTATTCCTCCACTGAAGCCAAATTTTCAATACATCGCAGCCTCATGTATTTCATTAAACTACGGCCTGGAAGATCCGACATTCAATTTCCGGCAGAGGCAAGAGATTCTTCTCCATTTAAAAGCGTCCAGAGTGGCTCTGGGACCCAACCAGCTTCCTACTCACTAAGTGTTGTGGTTCTTTTCAAAGGGGTAAAGCGTCTGGGGCGTGAATTTTACCACTCAACTCCACCTACTGCAGTGGTTAAGAATATGCATAGCTAGACTTCTACTCCCCTTATACGCCTTCATGCCGAAGACAGCTACAACTTTACCTTTAACCCAACATTATTCGGTGACCCAGCAAGCTAATTGAAGCAGTAATAACTCCCTCCGTGAAAAAACCGGGATAGCACTTCTAATCAGGACTAGAGAGCGTCTTTCCACGTCTCTTTGCACTCGCCATTCACTAATCATCTTCGGGTCCGAACACATTTTTCTTTTGTTTACCCTCAGAGTAAGCTACATTTTTTCACACCTTTAAAATTAATTGTCTGAATTACTGTTTACGTACCGCACACACACACACACACACACACACACACACACACACACTGATCTGTAAGCTGTATGACCATACTTCAGGGCATTCAGACTCACGACACAATATGAACTTCATACCACTGATATACATTCCTAAATCTCTGTCTGCATGCCAATAAGGAAGCTGCTCCAATTTAAAAACGGTCATCTCTGATCCAAGTACAAAAACCTACTGAAACTTTGTGTGGTGAGAGACTGGTAAAATGTCGTAACTTGTGACGTTGCAATGAGCTTGACATGCAGTTTAAATATGGCTACAAGGCATGCATGCAGAAATTTGGTAGGGGAGACCTCCTAAATATCGGCATCTTGACACACCGACGAGAAACGAGGAATATATTCAAATGGTCCTATCCTTCTTGACTTTACGAGGGGTTGGGAAGTGCTATTGGCTGGGGATCTTATCAAACGGCAGGTTTTGGTATTAACAGCTTTCAGTATTCGTATTCTGTTACCAAGAGTTCATCAGGTACCTGTAATTAACCACTGCAATCTGCATGGATTGTCAGAATTCATTGCCGGTGTTGTCAAGGCTATAAACTGTGAAAAAATTAGACATTTATAATACGTAAAAGGTAAAGGTAAAGTGATTCCGTTACAGGCCCGGTGTGGTCCAGAGAGTGGGTAGAGGTATAGCTCTACTCTTCCATGACTGCGGCACTAGAAGGGGGTGAGTGGTCAGCAGCAAGCCCCGGCCGCACTTTACCTCCAGGAAAGACCCGGTACCCATTTTACAGGAGGCTGGGTGGGCCCTAGGGCTGGTCTGAAGGGGCGGAAAATCTCGTCCCCACCGTGATTTATAATACGTACAATACGAAAATCTAAGGGCGTCAAATTCTTTTCCGAAGCATGAGAAAGTACGTTCCTCCGAAACGCTGTAGACTATCTAAAAACCACACGGTATCACTTCCCAGAGGCGCGTAATCTAAAATGTGACCCCTTTCAAAATTTACTTGATGTGCGATGAGGTGAATTTTTGTTTCACTGATGACGATAAACTGGATATGAATTAAACAATTAGGAAAGTTCGGTCGAATAATCATCTGTTGCATTATTTATTTTTGTTTATTTAATGATGCTTTCAATCGTTCTGATAGCGCCGAATAAATTAGAAAGAACGTGGATAAAAGCGATTGTTACCTAATTTCATCGAAGAACGCGGCTACGCAGTTGGTTGAAACACTGCGCGCCTTCGATTCCCGATGGAGTCATTGAGATTTTTCATTGCCTCATCCTTCTGGACGCACTACGGCCCGTGCGTCGACTCAGACTGTAGCAGAAATGAATACGAGGGGTATGCCCCGGGGGTAAAGGTAGCTTCATGAAACGACTGTCTAAAAATTCTGGGAGCCTCTGAACTTCATGGAGTCCTAAGGGCCTGTCCAGGCCTTTATGGGATTCCTTTACATTTGCTTTAATTAATGTAATATATTACACTTGCCAGGAAGAATTAAGAAAGCCACGAATAAGATATCGTGATAGTCGGTTTCTATACCGGGGATATAAACCCGGGACTTCCAAAACAGGGAGCAGAAGCGCCAAACACTCAACCAACCACAACTGTCATTCTATTATAGCATTTACTATCCTGAATGTGACGTGTTGGTACTTATACGAACTGCACACAGGACATCTTAGAAAGGATAAGGCCTGGCCGCTTTCGCTCCAGTACACTGTATTGTTTGACACTTATTTACATAGCTTTGATACAGCGTCCTAACCTGAAGAATGAGGCAGAGTGATTGGCTTGCTTTGAGCAAGTGTCTTGTACTTGTCTGGCATACAGATGAATAATAAACAGAAGGTTCGGCCGACCGTTTTTGGAAGAGTGCCTGATGCAACAACAGACAAACAGCAGCTGGATTTATGTAGTATGGCTCCAGCAGTACAAAATCTCTACAATCAAAACACATCATCCGACAAAAATTTTCTCAAATTCTTCCAAGTAACTTGCTATTCTAACTGGGATTTTTACGTCTTGAATCGTGACGGGGACAGAATTCAAACACCAGATACGCTTAACCATGTGAAGTTAGTAAATAACTACATGTGTCACCTGTTTTGGACGATAACAAACTCTGCATTCTACACACATCGTACTTTCATATCTGTAGAGTAACTTGGACTAAACAGCAAACATGACCCTAAACAGCACTAACAGAGTGGAAATTAATTTGTTAATTATTGATTGTTAAACGAATTTCACGCGTAGAATTGTTGGATTTCCATAATGTTTCCGTGCCAAGTTAGCCTACATTGGAACCACAGGTTAATTATTTATATATTGTTAAATGAATTTCACGCGTGGAAGTTTTGGATTTTCACAGTGTTTCCATGCCCAGTTAGCCTACATTGGAACCACAGTTCTTCATATTATGAAACAAGATTTCCAGCCGCAACACCGCGATGAGGAAAAACAAACATAAGTATAATAAACGGAGAGTTTCATTGTTTGAGGGCGAATTCATATTTACTTAACGGCGCTGTCAGTAATGTAACGTCGAAAGTGTGATGAATGGTAACAACGTACTGGAAGAAAGTCCAAGGAAGCGGTCGTGGTCTAGTTTGGGTACCATTTGGAATTTGTCTGAATGGACCGGCGAAAACCACGGAAAAAGTCAAGCAGGATATCCGGCGTCTCCGCCGAGGTTCTAATCTGATATCTCCCGAATACAAGTACAGAATATTACCGCTACAACGAACTGCCCGATCCGACTCACCAGAAACGTGCTGCCACAAAATGTGGTGTTCTGATACAACTTACGTGGACAAACGCTGGAAATGAAGAGTTTTATCATTTATGTGGGTGTGCAGGTAGGTCCGTAGGAAGGCGTAAAAACTTTGTTTACCGCTTTTCGAAACAAAAGCCCCTGTAAATTAAGTTCTTATAGACGCTAACAGTAGACCTATTAGTATGTACACTTTAAGGGTTGTCCCTAATACAAATCCTGCTTCGGAAGCCAAAACTCTTGACCATGACAAACATTCCGGCCATGAAAATGGAAATTTGAGTCTGGCGGTGAAGAAACGCATTCCCAGTGCCCAGTCACAGACGAGCGTAATCACTGTCTACTGCCCACCATCAATCATGTCAAGAAATTTGAACCGTGAATGTGAACTCTTAATCCCACTAGCCTGCAGCTTTCCGTCACATTTCTCAAATTATTTTTATTTATTTTACTAATAGCAGGTACATTGAGTGTTTATCATTGACCTATGCGACCGATAAAAGTAAAACATAGAGAGAAAAAGAAAAAAAATCCACTTAAAAAAACGGGGAAAAAAATAAAAAGAAAAAACAAAAAGAAAAAGAAACATTCAAAGTAAATATAAAGTCCTAATGCTAAAAAGCAGTTACAAGAAAAAAAATAGTAAAATAACAAAGTCAATTTTCCATCATTTTTGTCCTGGCCTCCCAGTATCGCTCAAATTAAGTGTCTGGGATTTGTGGTAGACATAAAAGTATGGGCTAGATTTATTTGACTCACATACGGACCAGGTGTGCCTTTATGCACACGGTAATGATATGCGGGGTACCACAAAAAGGCTACGGAATTTCCTGACCATTCAGCATCCCAAGAAGGGCTTTGCTTCACGGAGATAGTTACAGGACAACGTGCGGGTACAAATGTTCTGCTGCTTGGATTATTCATCACACTCCTCGTAATGAGAAGGAATTCCTTAGGTCTTATACGCCGTTAAATGATATCAAGCAAATTTCTTTGGCTATAAGTTTTTGTAATGAAAAGAGAGAGACAATTTTCATAACATCAAAATGAAGTACACACGGTTATATAAAAACTGGTAGGTCTGCATGTCACTGAACTTCCAAGTGTACATTTATGAGCTCAAATAAAAGTCGCGTTCAGCGTAGTGCAAGAAGTAACCGCTGAGCTACAGGCCTAAGTTCAAGACTACCGCCTGGGCACGATCGAGTGCAGGAAAAAGTTTTACACGGAACCATAAACATATTAAGCAAAAGTGTTTTCGTTTCAAACAAAATTTAGTTTCAAAATAAAATGGAGATGAACTATGTATAATTATTTATCTGGAAGATTTCGAGCACTGGAAAAAACAGATCGTAAGTTCGGTTTTCGGCGTTTTCGAAAAGTCGCGAAAAGCGAATATTAGCTTCAACATGTCTCTCCGTCCGCTTCGATGGAACAACGCCGCTTCCACTAGACGGGTACTTGTGAATTTTTATGGTGAAGGGGGGGGGGGCTGTATCAAATCTACCCAGCAAAATAAAGTTTAGTTAAAACTAGACAAAAATAGCAGGCACTCTGAACGAAGAATTTCCGTTTTTTTGGCCAGTTTTGCTACTATCGTTACCATGTTTGCCGTCGGCATTGGTCGGTAATAATCTGCCTCACTTCTTCATGCGATTTACATGATGTATAAACAAGGAAAATAAAACGTCGTAATATTTAAAATGTGTTGTTTAAATCCTGGACCATGAAGTTTGGTATGTAGGTAGATTACGAAGATAGCCGCGAATTGTTTAAGGAATAATGAATGCAAGTCAGGAACTGCAAAATATTTCGACGGAGGAAGATCTCAGGTTACGTACGACTGATAAATTCAATAGAAAAAACGTGTAATAAGTGATAAGTTCCGAGAAGAATAACAGACCCCTACAGCAGTAATATTATGTGAGTTATTTCGGGCTGCCGCCGCGAAGTAGATGCGAACTGCGATCTTCCGGGCTATTACGCAGCGAGTAGTGGTAATTTATTACCGATAGGCTGTCCCGAAACGCCGGTAATAAAATACAACTACTCACTGCGCAATAATCCAGAAGAGTGCAGTTCTCAGTAACAATGTGTGCCTAACTACGAACTGTAACTAGAAGTATGACAGACACTCTGTGGATCACGTGATGACCATCTGAGAAGAGTCCAGAATACAAAGATTCGAACAACCCCCAAAGTTAAAGTTTACATACTACGTACATTCCCTATCTTCCTATTAATGTCACTGCCTTATCTCGCCAGTTAAGTTCACTGGTCCTGTTCATCAGTACCGCCCACAATAAATTTACCGGCCCCGTAGCTATGTGTGTTACCTGGAAACAAAGCAGAGAAGGAAGGCAGTGTACGTTAGGAATTTGGAGGCCCTGACCTTGCAGATTTCAATACCAACTCAAAACATGTCAGCTTTTAATGGTGCATCAGCCATCATCATTATCATCATAATTATCAACAACAAAAACTGAGTTACTGTTATGCATTTGTTAACTGCAATTGGGTTGACACCTGGTGGCAGTAGTGCAGTACATATTTACTCACAAGCAACACATAGAACAACACAATTAACAACAAGAACAACACAATTACATCAGAATAACACAATTAACAAGAACAACACAGTTAACAACCTAATTGGGAAGAGTGCGGGCCGTGCCCCATCTTTGCGCGTTATACCCTGGCAATTGCCTTACAACTGAGGAAAAAGCACGGAAAACCCTCAGTCAGGATAGCCGTAGAATGCCAGTTGACACGATGAAAACAGAATGTACGGAACATACATAACAATAACAATAACAATATATAAACATAACAATAAAAATGCATAATTTACAAAATTCGACAAAAGCATACAAAACATACAACCATATATACAATAATAAAAATGGAACCCCCCCCAAAAAACATGAAAGAATGTGATAAATGAAAAAGCCATATACTCGTAAGCAGCAAACTTCATATGATCTATATACCTTCTAACAATGTTAGACACCCTGTTCCTAAGACCTTCACTACACCTCACTAGACTTCGCCCCTACCAATTACCATTACCACAGTTGCCAAATCGTTGCTGTCGTCTTTTTTACAAAAAATGATCCCATAAGAAGTGTTGAATACATTTAAATGATCCTGTCACATTACAAACCCCAGCAGCATGCTGGGTAAGTATGGCAGAGTCCCTTTTGAGAAGTTGGCAGTCACTTAGAGAGCCGAAAAATTCATCGTCTGTTATAGAAAGAAAAGGTTTTCTAGCGTGTTAGCAAAACACCGGTGGCTATTCTCAGTTACACGATTCCAGTACACATAGTCACAACCTTTTTCTTGGAAGTACCTTAAATATTATCCTTCCATACGCAGTGAACATTCTTGTCTCACCAGTCAGTACAGCTTCCATGTTGTGGATGAGAGGAGGGAAATAACTAAGCTGGAGCAACAGTGATCTTGCAAGGTACGGTGCTTTTTGGCGGTTCCAGTGAATTATATGGATGTCATTAAACTAAGACGGGTTACAAAGTTACACCCATCTTTATAATGATAATCTTTTGGAAAATAAAACTGCATTAATAATCAATTTCATTTAAAATATACAGGCAGGAAGCCAATAACTTAACATGTCACAACGGTGCAGGATGACTGAATCCACAGTCTGGTAAGAACTGACTGGTAGTACAAAGAATGTGGTGGTGGTGGTGGTGGTGGTGGTGGTGGTGTTGGCGGTGGTGGTGTTGGGGGTATGGTGCTGGCGGCGAAAATATTAGTGGTGGTGGTGGTGGTGGTGGTGGTGGTAAGATTATTATTATTATTAGTAGTAGTAGTAGTAGTAGTAGTAATGGTAGTGACGGTAAAGTAAAGGCAAAGTTCACCCTATAACGGCCACAGAAGACCCAGCGGGGGCTACACCCGGCGCTAGATCGAGGTGGGTGGTCAACACCACGCCCAGGCCGATTTACCCCCGATAAAGAACCGGTACCCAATGTATAG
>Ga0123357_10014874_pt1 | contig 10177 bp, 3 predicted proteins | sample TergutEmb28metaG_FD_89873 | JGI IMG/M metagenome (GOLD analysis project Ga0123357, IMG submission 89873) | Embiratermes neotenicus P4 segment gut microbial communities from Petit-Saut dam, French Guiana - Emb289 P4 | ecosystem: Host-associated > Arthropoda: Insects > Digestive system > Gut ... | reverse complement strand
TCTGGCCATTATCTCCGTAACCGTTCAACTTTGGATATAGGTGTTTTGGGTTATATCGGTATACTTTAACATAAGGAACACTCTCCCGAAGTCTGGCACATTCCTCCTGGGACACCCTGTACATTAATAATTAATTTTTATGTCGTAAGTACTCCTACAAGTTTCAATGAATTTGCATCATCTTCAGGAAGTCTTATTTTCTATTTGCTACTCGTGCAATTGCAGAGTTAGTAAGGTTGTAAAGTCAATAAAATCATTTGATTAAAATGTTTATACAGGTGATCGTTATAGACGATGGATAAAATAAAATATACAAAACTTAGTGATTTGTATCAATTATTACAATTGCAATATATGGACATTGTTAACTTTGTGGCTGCATAAATAATCGTTAAAATTTGGAAAATTCTAATGGGTGTAATCCTGCAATGAATTAATATAAATCATAATGTCAGTGAAAATATAATCAGGGAATATAAGTTGTGTTGTATGTCATGAAGATGATGCAAATACACCGAAACATGTAGGAGTATTTAAGATACAAACATTCGTTGTTAATATATATATTGTGCGTGGGTTGCTCTAAATAATAAACTAAAAAAACACTATAATAGGTGTAGGACTAACCTTTCCGCTTATAGGCTTGACATACACACTGAAATCCTTGAGACTGTTCCAAGACATCATATGCTGTACAGAGTGTCTATTCCCTTCGTTCTTAACAGTAAATCGAAGAATATATCGACTAATTAGTACTGCTATCGATTCGGTGATTTTGTAAAGCAGATGTTGGGAGTAAATGGCCAGTAACTCAATTTATGGTGGTTAATCGAGACAATTTTTTGTGTTGCGATTTGACAAAGGAACGAGGATTGATCAAATGTGTCATACAGAATGTTTAAGATGGCGCACTAAGTGGCTAGGCGACACCTCTGTGACGGAGCAGCAGTTGGGAGACTTTCTTGTGGCTAGGCGACTGGAATAAGTGTATCGACGGACTGCAACCGTGTTGCTCGGAACTTAGCGGAGTAGCACGTTTATGGTGGGTATGAGATTTTAACCAACAACATGAAACTTATCCAGGCGGCCACGCTGACCTCTCTGTCTAAGATCAGAGGCATAATTTTCCTGTAGTTGATTGAAGCCGCATTCTCACTATGCACCAACTACCCGGTAACCTCGAGGCAACATGTTTGCAATGCGTCCGTACCCTCACACACTCATATGTGAGGATTTACATCAGCCACATCAGTGCCCACTGTCAATATGAGACTCAGTCATATCGGTGAAGGTGAGTATGTGGCTGTGATGTCAGAGATACACGTGTTCTCCAAGCCACTTGTGTGTCTGTGGCTGTAACACCAGTAGCTCTTCCACATAGTAACCTGTGTGAAAATGTCTTTCAGAATGGTAGCCAACAAATTTATTCATTCATTTTCCTTAGCCATATTTACAGATTATGTAAACTTATCACCATAAAACCTGACATTCCCCATCGGCGTTTAATTCCTGTGTTGATAAAAATACACTGTCAGAACTGTGAGAATGTGGAAAATGTTACCGCTTTCTACCATCACATAAGAAGCTCTTTTTAGTTTTATTTGCAGCGGAATGAACTTTATATGACCTATCCCTTATTAGCTTCGTAAACGCCAGGCCTATTTAGGCGGAACCGCGAAATGCGAAGAGAAGCAATTAGCTTCGTCAATTCTGTGTGTCCGCATGGAACAGCTCGTCTTTCACTGGATGGATTTTTATGACCTAAGACGCTTGAGAACTTTTCGAAAATCGGTCGAGGAAATTCCAATTTCATTGCAATCAGACAAGAATAACGGACACTTTATACAAAGACGCATCTACATGTATGATATCTCGCTCACTGCTTCTTTGAATGAGAAACGTTTGAGACAATAGTTGTACTGAAAATCAAAACACATTTTAAGTTCAACAATTTTTTTTCGAAAATCATAGATACTGTTAACGAATAAGGTACAGTCAAAAAGGCCAAAGATGGCAATATAATACAGTGCATGCGCTGTGCATGCTGCATACTTATGTCTACAGACACATTATCAAAAAATGTTATATTTACTGCTTTTCCACGGCGAGAATAGTTAAGCGAAAGCGCCTCAATGTTACGGTACAAGCAAATTGCCCGTCTTGTTTTAGTGTTTTGTTTAACGAAGCCGTTACTCGGTAAGAGTACGTAGCATCAAGTAACAGATATCACTATAATTTCCTAAAACATAAATTCGAAAAAAATTTGGCACATAGCGTCCAAACTTTTAAACGTCACAGCGTTTCTCAAAAATGGTTCATTGTTGAGAAGGAAAAATAGAATAAACATTCTTTCTGTAGAAATAATCTAGAAATTACCGAGTTTTTCTATTTCAGTAAGAGTCACAGGCTGTATTAAATAAAAATGCGCAAACACACATACAGGCATAATAAACAAATGGTGTTTAACAACAGCCATTGTACGTCAACCAGGATCTCGTAACTACCATTTCAAGAGGACCTGTAGACCATTTTCAGTCAAGCTGCGAGGATTTTTGGTCAGTTCAAGTGAAACTGTGGGTCACGTACTTTACCATTTGTAATTTCCCATCACAGAACACTCGAAATACCAATAAATGCGGACCACGTGGTCGTCACCTATCAGCGTGAGACAGTTGGTCAATTCCCTTTACATTCCGAGGTTACTATATGGCCTATTCACTTTTCCTGTAGGCCCAGTTCCTATAAAGTCTGGAATTTCCTAAAAGAAGGCTCCTCTGTCACCACTGTAAAAGGACCAGGAACTCCACAGTACAAGTGCAACTGAATCGCGTGATCACCCACCAGTGCGACTGGAAAACTACGATAAATTGAAGCAATTTTTTTCAAATTCTGGTTGACATTTGACAGCATGACGATACCAGCACCATATACATCACATAATATGCTAGTTGACTTATTTCTAATTGCGATTTATTGTCGACCAGAATGGCTTACGAACGACAGAACTGCTACCATATCTTTAACCTTTAGGCACCATGCATCCTATATATAGGACAGTCGTACCACTTCTCTCCACAGAACGCTTCTTATATATTTAGTCAACAATAAATTGAATGATTTTTTAGACTCGCTCACACCATCTCCGTTTATTCCTGTACAAATATCGTGTATTTCACAATGTTACCTTTTTTAAGTCCACACAATATCGCGTTTTACACAAATAGTGTGCTGAAATTTAAATGTTCAGCTCCAGGGCCAAAGGGTTAAAGTAGATAAGAATCTGCAGCCATGCAATAAATTACAACACTTAACACGAAACTGTGTTCCGTGTCCTTTGAAATTCTTTAATATCTTCAATAAATGTTTAAAATCAAGCCTTAAATGAATTCAATGCTAGATGGATCAGCGTTCATTTAGCATTTTTAAAGTCTCACTAGTGGACCACAGTTTATTATAATTTACTCAAAGTAACGTGAATTGAAAGAACAGTGTTTGCCATAGCTGAATAATATTATAATGAATTTACTGCTAAAAACAACGCCTGTCAGGTATTTTCCATCAAGTTTGATTCACTGATGAATCCGATTAATAGCACTTTCCACCACGCGGACATGAGAGGTGATATGGAAGTTTTTCTTCAGAAACTCTTAGTATGAGATTGTGTAAGTCTGCCGAAAGTCTGCAGCACTTTGCTTGTCAAATAGCCGCACAAGAAGAAATCACAATTCGACAGATAGGGAGAACGGGGTAGCCAAGAAATGTCGCCATGAACGTCGTTATTTTTTTTAGAAATTCTGTACGGAGAATGCACGGTGTACTGCCGATTTTAGACCCATGTTTCTATTAAAAGGCGTTTCTATGCTGTCTCCGGGCTAGACGAATACTACGTAAATCAGAATAATGAATTAACGCTGCACCACCGCTTACAAGATTCTTGCCAACACAAAGCGAAGTACCGAAATATGTTTCTGACTCACAAGCCTTCCAATTACGTTACTTCTAGGAAACGGAGAAGAGCTGGCAGAACATTTTGTCTCACAAACCTCTTTCATTGCAGCCGGGAGAAAAATGTGTGAGATTATACCGGGAGGAAAAAATTAAATATGCGCATGCTCATAACTTATATTGTATGTTATTTAGGCAGTGCGAACTCGTTGAATTCTCACGGCTCACATTTTAAAAGAGCGACTGTAGGCGGAATGTGTGCCGAGAATTTAGTACTTGTCGGTTACAGCGAGAAGAAGACAGTTCTTGACCTCCTGGACAGCCAAGCAGAAGTGAGGGTTGTCCAGCTCATTTCAAAATATTATTACGGAAGAATCGGTTTTCCACAAGCTTATTCCGTAGCAATCCTTGAAGATAGATCTGTAGGTTACTTAGCAACGTTCCCTCAATTACAGAGACTACATAAGGTGAAATAGTAGAAAAAGAACCTAGACGAGTCTGTTTTAATATATCGTACAGGGAAGCGCTTCTCAAATTGTGTATAGCAACACAATAATATGTCCCGAGCGGTTGCCACCCGTCCTGCGAGAAATCTGAACATCCACAAAGCGAATAATTAGCTAAATGCTAAAATCATGATGGCGGTGTTGACTGCTAAACGGTATAACCTCAAACTCGCATTTGGAAGAAGGAGAAGGAGAAACCTTCTGCTCAAGTACGTGGGCGTCACATAGAGTTGAAGTACTGCGTACCCCCCGAAACGACATGACGTAAAGGTTATTGCAACCAGCACAGTTTTTGTGTCCGATGTAAGGAGATGACGGGACATGCAGGCGGCAAGGTATGCACTGATTAACTTTTAAATGTTTCGGCAGAAGACACATTGTAGTCTTTCGCATTCAGCTTGGTCGTGATTCAATCCTTCACAGGGCGCAGATAGACCAAAATTGCAACCATAGGCCACTATCGTGTGCGTAAATGCATATCATTCTTCAAAAGTGTAGTGGCAAAAAAGAAATGGAGAAGAATGTATTAGGCTATGATCTGGAGAAAATCAGAAATCCAAGGAAAAACTTAATCACAAAAATTAGTAACCCGGCCAAAACGAATGTGACTTTTGAATAGGTAACACACTTACTTCGAATTTCGTAGGTACTGTGTTCTAATCTCGGTCAAGGTTATGGCTATTCTGGTACATTTTCGTGTTATTACTCAGATTCTGACGTAAAAGTCGCGGGTTAGTATCTGAAATTCTACCACGCCCATCACCAGCCACATGCTTTCCTTTAAAAGTCAGCGCTAATTTAGTGCCTCTCGACGCTATGAACTCTCAATTACGTAACGCGTGTCGAATAAAGCCCAAACAATTAACAGCTGGATGAAAGAAATATAACTCATCCGCATATATCAATGCTCTATATCCTCATAGAGTAATATCTGAGTCGAATCCCCGTGACTTGTCTAATGTCCCGTTTTTGTGCGTCAATTCCTAGGTCACTTATCTCTTTCTACCCCTGAGTTACTAGTTCCCACATTATTAAATCTCCTGAACGTCTGCAGGGGCCCATTCCAACCAAATTTTTGTGCAGCACCGTCAGTCACGTCATAGAGAAAGGGAAGCGAAGAGAATAAGCAAACATCCTCGAGAAGAGCGAATCAAAAACCTTTTGCAAAGGCACTGAAGTAAAAAATAGACTGATTGCAAACACAGAAATTTACGGCATTCTCATTAAACTTTTGTATCTCGACAGCTTCATGACGCCCATCACTCTGTACCAATGTAAAATGTTTACCGTGAAGTTCTCATTTCAAAATCCCCCGCTGGCACTGAATTACTTTCGTCAATAGCAACAGAATTACACGCAATGTAACGCATTCAGCATTCAGCACCGAAATATCCCACAATAATTTTATTTTGCTCACACTCCCAACGCATTCCTTTATCCAGACTTTTCACGTGTTACATTGTTCATATGTACACAACTTTCACTCGTTTTATGTCTTTCTGATTATATTTATTCGATTATACTTGTGTTCTTTCATATCTTACGTGTTTCGTTGTGTTTCCCCTTTTCCATTTCAGTGATTTTCTACCATTGTTCGTCAGTAAACTAAATGTTTAAATCAGCTTTGTAACTGTATGTACTACTTAACATAACATTAGATAAATATTACATTTTCTCAAAATATTGTACTTACGTGTTTCATAAAACCATCGCAATAAACGACTATTAATTTAAACGTCATTTTACCGGATGTTCCATATTATGGACACGGGCCAACGCAGAGTTTTCGTCCGTTGTTTACGCGAATACATTGTCTAAAGCACTTTCTACTTATTTGGAAAGAAGAAACTTGCACGCAAATAATTTTAATTAGAGTACTGTATATATCATGTTGTACAGTATATATCGTATGCATGATTGCCCACTGTACAGGAAGATATGGCAATTTATTCTCGAATGTACATTTTACCGCCACCTTTGACAATGTTATATATTCTTAAATAAACATGACATATGTGTGTATTACCTGCTGATTGCTACGTGTATCTGCCGGAACACGTTGCAGTATACCTGTGTAGTAAGTCGGAATAAATTCCTATCACTGTATTGCCAATTGCGCAGAAGATGTACAATATCGAATATTATCTCTGCATGCGTTATGCTTTCTGTGCAATAGAAACTGGGAAGTTTTGTAAGTCCACACGTCAGTATTCAAACAGTTACGTGAGCTACATTAATGACAGCAGTAGTGGGGTGAGGTGTTCTTAACCCTGGGTGATTTCGCGAAAGATTCTATCAAAGATTTTTGCGGGATTTGAGTTTCAAATATCCAAGTCGTTTGGGACGTGGCGGCGTGGCGGTTAAGTACATACTGAAACGACGGAAGCGCTTCGCTTCTCCCAGAAATCGACAACTATTTACCAGTCCTTACGAAGTAACACCCCAGAAGACTTCAGTCGTCTAGTTTATTTATCCTGGGATGTATTCTGATCTACATTTCGTAAACTCCCTTCCATGTTACATGAGACTAAAGTTTTCCTTCCAGTAAATACAGAAATTTGAACTCCAGCTTACTGACACTGTTTAGTCTGGTGGGTGGTTATTAAAGTTTCGGAGGAACAGAACAATTACATCTTCATTTCTAGCGTGCGGAAGGCGGCAATATTCCGCTTGGAAACGTTGGTAACCACCTACAAGCTTTTACGGTGTCATATCATAGAGGAAGCAGAATGAAAATGCCCAATTTTTACAGTACTATCGGACGGAAGATTGTTGGTACTACAGTCATACGAGGTATTCGCTGTTGACATTATTCTACCCTGCGAAGAATGCAATTAATTTGAATCGTGTTGAGTTTGCTGTCCTCACAGCAGTGTGACTGAGGATTTCATTCTTCTGGGATACGACATTGCTTTCAATGGGTAATCGGATCCCGAATTTACAAGGCAACGCGTGATCCTTATCTTCTTCTCCTCCACTTCCTCCACTTCCACCTCCTCCTTCTCCTTTTCCTCCTCCTCTTTCTTCTTCTTCTTTCGCTTTACAGCTTGGTTCCGGCCCGGAACGCCCCTTTTTATTTTGCGGTTTCTTAACATTTACCTCTCTTTGCACGGTGCATTTGTAAGCCTCACGCAAACCCCCAGTATTGATGACCAGGGTAACCATACTTTAGTCAAGAATGTTCAGTTTTAAAGCACAAGATCTTCATTCTCACCCTATCCCCATGCAACTTAGGATTTACTGTTTGCGAGGGGCAACGTTCTACCAGCTAAAGCGTTTATTGAGTTTTATTGGACACTGGTCCTCATCTTCAGGATTCGAAATTTCGTATACAATATTTCTACCATTGAAGATAAGGAAGTGTGATCAGAACCCGATTATCCATTGACACATGCGTTACACCCCGCAATAAAACCAGCTGAATGTGTGAATATGTGAAGTTTCAGCCTGTACCTTACAGACAGCACAGTGTGTTCCACAAGAAAGACCAAACTTTTGATGCTCTACTGGAAATTAATTGATATTTTTGTAAGATAATTGGGAACACACTAATGAACTATGTGGAGAAGATGCAGATATTTTAGCGTTAAACCTCGCCGTACGTACAGAAGCCACTAGACTTTGAGTTTAGCAAACTGAACCCCAAATGACCTAACCATATGGAATGCAACAGGATCATTAACATCAGTATTGAAGGACAGTCATCAGTTTGTATGATATCGGACGAAGGGTTTATAGCTATTCACACTCACTTCAGAGGGCAGAGGCAGTCACGTGCAATCGTTACGCCTGGAGTATTTAGTCGTGAGTAATTTTGTGGCTGAATATTTGTTTTTCCTCTGCCCAAGCACATCGACACAAACAAGAGACGCGCACAAATGAGGTTCTAGCCACGCCATTTCTCTGCACCACTCCCACTGATCATAGCTGAGGCCACGACATATCTCAATCAGATTTATGAGTCAGTGTGCTCTCCTTCTACTCGTACTTACACATTCGACGGTGCATGTACGAGTATAACGACTTGTGCACGGGACAGCCACCTATAGGTTTGACGATACCAGATGTTGTATAATACAATTTTGACCTCCTGATGATAGCCACATGGTGCTCGAAACATGTAGAGGCATGACATAAACTTACTGTAAAACAAAAATTGTGTGCATCAAGTTGATTAATTACTGGGATAAATACACTGAGATGCACGGTCAGCAAAACATAAAAATTATTTGAAGGTGTCTTGTTTGCTTTACTTCCGAAAAGTTCTGAACTAGAACACCACACTAGTGTAAACATGTAATCGATCAACAAGGGTCCTGACTTACTTTTTAGTTAATTACTTTCTACACTATACATCCTGTTGGCTGTACACTAGTTACAAGCTAATTACTTGCTTCTCATCTCCTTCCTTCCATCAAAAACACTCACCGCCCACGTGCATAATTTGCATTTCAAACCTGTCACAAACTACCTCACTGAATCTGAAGTTCCAGGCGCAGTACCCGTTTCTCAGTAAGGGTTCCGTCAGAGAAATAAATTCCTTGAATCACTGGTACAACATATAGTACGTGTCAAGGAAAAGTATGACCCATTGCGTAAAACAATCATTACTTGCACAAAAGTGTCAGAGAGTTTCGACAAACTAGAGGTCCGCAAACTGCAACACACGTACGAAATAGTGTCACAAAAAGTGAATTTATATAACACTCTAAATAACGAAGATACGGAAAAATACACAGTACACTAAACACTCTATATTGTGTATGTAAGACGAAAAATGTGACTTTCATTTCGATCGGCTATACTTGTTTTTAACGTGGCAGGACATGGTGTTATTTGTATTGAGCAGTGCTGTCCTTCCTCTTTTACGGAACTTCTTAACGCACCCGAGACACACGCAAAATATTACATGTGTCTCCGATAAAAAATATATAATAAAATAAATAAATATGTCATATAAAATGGCATTACTGATGTAATCTTAATGGTGAAACATTATATAATAAGGAATTAAATACTTTTATACCTAAATGCCCTACCATATTTAACCTCTATTATTCATTCTAGCCATTTGAACATTCAATTTCTTTGATAGAAAGAGTTTAATTATTATCAATTCTACACCAAACAACTCTCTACTTATCTATAAAATGTTTTTGGCCAATACTCCCCAGGACCAACCGTTTTCCGGAGTTTTTAATCTTGATGGCAGATAGCATGTACGGCAAATTGAAATGTTTGTCACTTCACTCACAAACATATTATATTTAAAAAGCATATGTAAAATCTTATATATCACCTAATTCGACACAATATAACATTTACGATTTAAAAGGTGTCATTACGTACCCACATAATCAATCATTCTTTTGAATCGTCTATTACTACATCATTATTATTATTATTATCATCATCATCATCACCATCGAATTTTTCACTTCTCAGCTTTAGCTGGGAAATATCCACCTATCCTGGTATGTAGTAATCAACAGGATTAGACTCGGTGGTCTTACTTGTAGTTTAAAAAGTTTCCTACAATTGAACATGTGCCAAGAATTACAGATTTTTGCAGTTGTATATATGTATTCGGGCGCAGGTTAAGACTTGTTAGACTTTATGATAGTGACTTTGGAATTACTCCCGTAGATGATATTACTATCGGGATCGCTTGTGCTGCCTTTTGCTTCCACATAGCACATATTTCATTCGCCATTTCTTGGTACTTG
>Ga0123357_10014869_pt1 | contig 10179 bp, 5 predicted proteins | sample TergutEmb28metaG_FD_89873 | JGI IMG/M metagenome (GOLD analysis project Ga0123357, IMG submission 89873) | Embiratermes neotenicus P4 segment gut microbial communities from Petit-Saut dam, French Guiana - Emb289 P4 | ecosystem: Host-associated > Arthropoda: Insects > Digestive system > Gut ... | reverse complement strand
TTTTTTCTTGGAGGGGGAGACCTGTTTCTGGTGCAGTACCTAAATTTAAATGCCCACTGAAAAAACGCGGACTTTCTGCCCGTGCAGTAGGGTTTTAAATAGGACCGGCAAAGGGTTAAAGAGGACATAGGCCATTAAGCCTAACTTCTGTTTTTAAACATGTAACTAAGGAGGGGCACATATGAGGCACTACCCATTATGATGTATCTTCTGATACACCAAATCACACAACAGTAACCATGGAAACAAAGAACAAAAGCTGCACTTATGACTGAAAGTGCAGAAAATTCTGTTAATCCAACTCATACAAGACCAGACAGGTGTCAAAGATTATCAGATGACACCTATACTGACCTAAGTAGTTACAGGTAATTTTTCATTACTGCTCATATATTTGAACTGCACCACCATTCAGAGGATTTGAATATCTCCATCTGCTGATTCAGGGTCATTAGGGTCCTCTTCTGTTCTTCGGAAGTCTTCATAGCTGAAGAAGTTGATGGATTAGGCAAAAAGGGGCCAGGAGTTACTGCAATTGTTGATATACAGACACTCGTTGAAGCATGTTTGTACATGTCTCTGGGATCTGCCTGTTGCATTGATGAAGAATTTTTCTGGTGAAAATCAAACCCTCCAGTTTGTGGACTGTCAGACTGTCAGGTTTTCCAAATTGTTGCATGTCAGATTAAACAGATTTTACTGTAAGTTACTGGTGTTTGTGTGTCAATGTACAAAATCCTTGTGCAGTTCCATGAATCACCATAAATGTCCTGATGATAATGTACATATTGCTTAGACATATATAAAGTCAGTAGTTGTATATATTTTGTCAAAAAGGTTGTAAGTTGCCATATAGTCACCAGTAATGTCTGGGAGAAATAGTACAAGGAAACTTATTTCTTGTGTTGACTGAATGAACTTTGAAAAGTAGCAGAATGACAATAATGGTTTGTATCTTTTTTTTATATATAAAGTTTTATTGTGCATTCGGTGTATACAAGATGTACCAAGATAAATTACAAAATTGTTCCTGTAACCAATTTCACTAAATTTTTACACTGTGGTACAAGTGGAAATGAGTAATACGTATATTGATATGAATGTAAATAACGGCAGTGAAAAATGAACAGAAAAAACACTGCGGCTCTTTGTATCCTTATGCATAGTGTGAAGTTCCATAAACAATTAGAATTACAACTCATACTTTCTTCTCAGCAAGATGCAAAATTTTTCCCCCTCATTTTTGCCTGACCTCAAAAGTAATTTTTGTACTTACACCAGTTTACTGTAGTACTGGTCAATTTTAGTGTACTGTTTCTCTTATTTCAGTTAAAGCGGCTTTCATGTTCATTCGATCACGTATCTTCTCAGTGTGCTTCTTCATTATGTCAGGAAATAGAGTCCATAGCACTTGAACTTCAGCGCCTGGAGTTTCTGCTTGTATATGTAAGGACTGTCACTTTCGGTTGTTATGATATGATGGCACTTAACAAATGGCTTTCACATAGCATTGGTCTCAAGGAATTATGGGTAAGGAATGGTAACATTTACATGGAAATTGATGTGGCATGGCCTTGTGAACATTTTGTTGAGCCTTATTACAGTGAAATCTGTGTAAGACAACCCCACCATAGATGTGGTTATAATTAAGTACCAAAATTTTCTCATATGATTAACATATAATTTGGTAATTCAATTTGTTTCAAACATAGAGTGGCAAAATGATGCTGTCAGTTCCTAAACGTTAATCTCTAAGGTCTTATCACACAGAATCAGATGTGTGCATGGCTAGCACGTCTAATGCAATTCACAGTTATGAACATGTATTTGTACGGCAAAGAACTGTGAGTGTGCAGTGGACTGCTGTCAATTACAGTCATAATCTCTTTCCCATGTATTAGGGTGATCAAAACAAGAAGGATTAGATTTGTGGCACATGTAGCATACATGGAAGAAAATAAATGCATTCCATATTTTAGTTTGAAAATCTCATTGTTGAAGACCACTTTAGAGACATAGGGATAGATATGAGGATAGTATAACAATATATGGTAAAAGAAATGATGTGTGAATGTGGTAATGAACTTTGGATTCCACAAAATTTTGAGATTTCTTAGCTATTAAGGTGACCGGCTTATCAAGAAGTCCTGCTTTAGTTATTTTAGTTTGAAAATCTCATTGTTGAAGACCACTTTAGAGACATAGGGATAGATATGAGGATAGTATAACAATATATGATAAAAGAAATTATGTATGAATGTGGTAATGAACTTTGGATTCCACAAAATTTTGAGATTCTTGGCTATTAAGGTGACCGGCTTATCAAGAAGTCCTGCTGAAATGAGGTAGTGAACTGCTCAGATTTAGATTTTTACAGTACAGTGTAAGTAAATGTATGTGCATCATTTCCTTCAATTTTTAGTGGCTTTCTTTTGCAGGTTATTGTTCCTCAACAAACTGTTTATGTTGTCTATGATGACATCCCTCGTCCTGGAGCATTACATTTTCCAAATCTGCATACACTTGTTATATCTTCAGTTTCTGCTGTTCCATATTTCCTCAGATGTATATTCTCTGTAATCTTGGATGGCTGTATGTCTGTCACTTCATGGCAGTGTTTCTGGGTTGCAATCACAGACGCAGGTAAGCATCTTGAAACCAACTTCCGAAAGTGTTGTACATTATGCTAGCAGATTGTAGGACATGGAATTTACGAGACCGTGGAATACTGTTTGGGTCAACTCCCCAACATCTCTGCCAAGCTTGTTTCCCGTTCATTCATGTGTACATCCTTTCATCCCCTACCAGTCTAACTACAGGCCACATATGATCACAGTTTCTCTGTTACTGATATATGACACTGGAACAAATACACATGGTTTACGTATGATGGAGCTCCTGCACATTTTAATAGCAACATAAAGGATGTTCCAGGCTCTTACTCCTGCAAACGTGTGGGGCCATCTGAAGGGCATAGCTTTCTTGAAAAGTGCTGGAATGCAGGACAAGCTGTGACAACAGTATGGCACATGCTTGGAATTTTTCAGCATCACTGGAACTCTTGGTTTTGCAGGTCTCTGTTATGCGTTCAAAGTAATGGAGAGCATTTGCAGCAACATATGTATGTATTTTGTTAACTTGAAGATACTGCTGTGTTCTTTTGTAAATAAATGCACTCAATGTTCCTTGTCTCATTTGATTTCCTGTTTCTTCTTGCTAACAAGACAGTTGCAAGCATATGTTCTAAGAATCTTTTGGCTTAAATGTTGATGTGGCACATGATCCGTATATTTATTGTGTGTAATTAAGAATCATTCTATACATATATTATAGGATAGTCCTTCAGTTTAGGACAGTGTATGTGTGTTATGCGTGAATATGTATTATTGCTGATAGTTTACAGGATCAGAAAATTATAGAATTAAAATAAGAGTCACTTACTGCAATCCCATGCTTATTGGAAAAATGTTATATTGTGTGCATTTTAAATGAATGGAGATTTCACCATCCATCATGAACAAATAGTAGTGCCTAATGGACAGGTTGTCACTAAAACAGTAGCTTTATTTTGAAATAGTCTATTTTTTCTGCTCAGTTTACAGTAGGAATTCTCTAGTAATGAAATGATTGCCGGAGTCAAATAGTGTTAAATTTTGTGTGAGTTTAGTTATATGTTGGAATGACTAAAATAAAAAACTTTTGATTTCATGCTCTTGAATCAGTGTAGTGTCAGCTTTTTCACATTCCTCTGTTCTGAGCGTATTTCATGGAGCCTACTTTTAGAAGGTACTGGATAGAAATCTTCAATAGGGTGCTGTTTCGTTATTAAAGAACTTACGGATTGTTTAGATCAGTCCCAGTGGATGTCATAAATTCCTTTTGCCTATAGAATTTCAATTTCGGTGGCCAAGTTCTTCATCCAGTGGTATATTCGAGGCTGCCAGAACACTCCTGGAATCTCGGATAGAAAGAAGATGTGTGCCTGATGTCTGTCCAAAACTGCAACATTTGTCATTGTCTACTACAGATTTACATTTACTGGAATCTACTGTTAAGAAACTGATTTTATCCTCCTCACAACCTGAAGTGAGTGTCTAATACCTTGTCGTCTTTTGAACAGGATTTCTCGTTTACAATATACTCAGAAGTGTGCTGTTTTACTTATTGGAAATTAATACACTGCATTAAAAATTTTGGTGTGATCTGTTATCAAAACACACGACATTATTTTTGCTCTTTTAATTTTTGGTATACACTAAAAGTTGTGAATTTTGGGACCAAAGTGTAGCTGGATATTATAATGTTCCAGTTGTTCAAACATTTTAACTAAGTGCATCTTAATATACCTGTCAACCTAATGGCCAGTTCTAATGATTTATTTTGTCACTCAATGTCCTGTCCTGTTTTCAGTCCCACAATTTCTCCTCCTCCTCGTCACTACATACATAACATGGTGTGCATGTGTGTGTGTATGAATGAAAATAATCAAGAAGATGCCAATAATTAATGGCCACCCTTTAGAATTGGTACTAGGTGCTGCCATGTTATTGAACAAAAGAATGTAATTGGCCTTTTAGTCAGTTGCTGGTTAATAAATGTTTCCGATCATCCAGTACCAAATATAGCATTTACTGTATTTGCTCCACAAGTGCTTGATAAGGAAGAGAAAGAACTTCAGGTTGAAAACCGAGTTGTCACATTTCACTGGAATTGTTACCTTAAACTGTGTAAATGTATCAAATTGTGTAGAGTGCAGATAAAGTTATGTGCTTGTTGCAACAGTTTTTAGACAAAAGTAATGAACATCAAAATTCAGTATGTGAATTTTGGATTCAGACCACATAGAAACAAGCAGGGCAGCTTATATGATGAACGGTAGATCATGCAGCACTCACTACTCTTGCAGGCAAAACCCTCTAGAGCAGTGTTTTCCACACTTTTTTGCTCATGGACACCTCTTGGCTTCAGAATATAACTATGAATCCTCGCGTCCTTGCTCAAGTAAATATAGTGTTTTCGATTGATAGGTATCCAAAGTCAAATTTTTATATCAGAACTGAGATTTTCACTCTTTTGGGATTTTGCGCAGCATAGAAAGGTAGTTTCTTACCAAAGTTTGGGAACAACCTATTGTTACCATCTTCAAGGGACTGCTTGACCCTTGAAGTTTGTACCAATAGGTTGTCCTGTACCATCAGTAAGAAACTAGCATTCTACGCATTGTCATCATAATCATATATTGTATATGGAGTTGGGCCACTTGTTGACCCGTTCCGGTCTCACATATCCAGAAGTCTCTTCAAAGGTCTGCCATGATTCCTTCTGCTAGATGGGGAGTAGTCCAGAGGCTAAAGGTAGCAATTCTACCACTGGACTTACCCTGCTGTGGGCCCATAACCCATTCAGGGGAAATTTTAACCACTGGCAAGTCTCCACGCATTGTAAAAATCTAAAAAAAAAAAAGATCTCATTTACACTGTGGTGAAAGCCTGAAATAAGCATCGCAGAATTGCTCTTAGCTACAAATATGTACCAGCAGTAAAAGTAATGTACAAGTACATTGCATAATTTGACCTTAATTAAAATGATGGTTACTGCTTCATGGGTACAAGGTAAAGGTAAAGGTAAAGCAATCCCATTACAGGCCTGGACAGGCCCTGAGGGTTCCAGGAGGTTGGGGCTCCCAGATTTCAAGATAGTTGGCACATGAAGGTGGTAAAGTTGTCAGCCCAACGCACTGGCCGCCTTTACCCGCCAGGAAGTATTCCTGATACTTATTTCTGTTGGAGGCTGAGTTGACCCCAGAGCCATAGTGCAGCCAGAAGGATCATGTCAATGAAAAATTCCAGTGACATAATCGGGAATCGAACCCATGACCTTCTGGCTTGTAACACAGTGCCTCAACAAACTGCACCACCATGTACTCCCTCATGGGTATAAGAAGATTCTAAATTAGATATTCTAACATTTGTACGAAATATACCTATCACCAAATTAAGAGGTTCCATGATTATTTTTAACAAAACATTTTTCCTTTAATGTAAAAAATCAACTTAAAAGTAGCTATTATGGAAGTGTATCCAAGGATCCCTGAGAACAGACCACAGATCCCTTGGGGTTCACAGAGCATACTTTGGGAACCACTACTCTAAATACAGTACGTTGCCTTACCATGGTACCAGTAAATTTTTCGATTGTTCTCTTTAATAAGTAAAGCATGCATGTCAAAGTTGGTAGTATTTCAGAGTTTTCTTGTTATTAGCATGCTTATTGATAACCATATGAAATGTAAGATTTTATTTAGTAAATGTGAATTGGTATTAGTCTGAATTTGTTGTCCAGAATTGTAGGCAGACGGTCCTTTGTTTATGTGCAGTTGTTTGATGCTAATAGCGAGTTTAGTAACATTGCTGCATTTCTAATGCAATTCATGCTGTAAACTGTATTCGTATAGTTTAACATTGGTTGTACTTTAATTTAACAAAAATTACAGTTTTAATTGAATCACGTAAACTCTGTTTCCGCATGCTTACGTTCCTGTTAAGCTCACCCTTGTCATCAGGCTGTCTCTGTATATACACACACAACACAAAGTAAGGAATGGATTTTCATGAAATACAGTAGTTTAAAAGTTTACAGAAAATTTGGTGAACTATGTGGGTTTTGATATAGAGTGAACTGTTTTAACATGTCACATGAAGAAATGTGCATCTCGAATACTTCTTGGGGAAAACATTTCAAACAACACATGTTGAGAACAATGAAATACATTACCTTTGTACATTGTTTTTTGAGAAATGCTTATATAAACAAAAGGGAACTGTGCCTACATTTATGAACTTAATTTTCTTGTAGTGTGTGTAATAACAGTGCACATTTACTTTATTGTTAGCAGTCATATTTCTTAGCATGTTGCACAGGTATTCCTATGGTAATTTTTTTCCATTTGCCTTTTTTATGTGTAGGTGACATGGGACTTTTTGTGCAATTCCAACACCAACTTGGAGGAGCTGAATTTAGTCCAATGTGTGAACAACATCCAGAACATACCTCCACAGAAGAATCTCCATAAATTGGCATTAACTACATGCAGTATTCAAGGTAATTATAAAGGTTATAGTACTCATACTTGGTGTGTTCGAATAGTTTCCATAGTGATTGCAAGCACAGACTTCTACTGCTACATGTAAATAAAGTCTGCTGAGTCATTTTCTGCTTGAATTAAGGCTGTAGCAGGTGTGAGTCTTGGGTACAGGCAGGTCTTGGTTTATGCCAGGGTTACATTCCGGAAAAAGTCATGCAAATTGGACACAAAATTCCCATTTAAATGAATGTATTTCTTCGGAGTTAGGGGATTGACAACCTCATCCTATATAGTGTACGACTATACCACTACTGTACATATGGACCTGTAGAGTATATAGGTACTCTACATACAGTATATACACACACACACACACACACATATATTTGTATACAATATAATTATTTATTTCTAATGCAATTAAAATGTAAGAGATTCACATTCATAGTTTTGGGTACATTTCATTCTGATATGACTGTTATAGTCTTGCTACACAAACAGACACTCCCCATTTCAGATTGTTAGCATTTAATTTTGTCTTAACACTTGGCACTTTCTTCAGTTCTATCAGTATTATCATGAATTGTATGCACTTGACATGAGTGAGTGTAACATTACGGCATATGTCAACAATTCGTTCACCTGTATCAATCAAGTCTGCTTATTACATCTGATTTCTCTTCTATACTGATTGTCTTTCACTAGTTTTGCACTTGGATTGCACTAGGTTATGTAGATTTATGTTTCTCACCCATGTTGATAAGAGAAATCCTGTTGAAGAGAAAACTAGATGAGTCATGTGATTATATCTCACCAGCATAAACAATCTATGCACATGACTGATGATGTGAGAGTGATGTCACTTTCTGCTAGCCTACTACAGAAGATAAATGCAGCCTTGGTTTGTCTATGCTAAATCGTGTAAAACTGAAAATTATTGTGTATATATGGTGAAAATTTTCAAGTTGTGTTAAAGGAAAACTCACAAAAAAAAATCACGTACAATGAACCCTACCTGTAATTTCTTGTTAAGTAGAAGTGTGTGTTGTCCTCCTTATGGGTTTGGTGTACCTAGAAAATGGTAGACTGAAAGTTTAAACTGAGGAAAGCATGATGTAGAAAATTTCAGAAGTTGAAAGTGGCTTTTGGAGAGCAAGCAGTGGGAAGAGCGCAATTTTTTGGGTTGTTTTTCCTAAGTTCAGAAGCAGATTGACCTCTGTTGAAGATGCCAAATGCTAAGGAAATGCACTGACAGACGAGTCTTTAATTCTTGTTTTCATTTTATATACTGTGTTGAAAATAGTATTTTTTTTTTATGTTTGGCAAATGAATTAATCTAATGTTTCCTTAATATTTTTAGGAGATGGAGGTTCAGACAGTAAAATTCAAGTAGTTGTTGAAAAATTCCCGGATATTGAGGAATTTGAGCTTACGAAGTGTGCTGGGTAAAGTACCGGACTGTTATTTTACGCTTTAAGTGGTTTTTGATATGCATGAAAGTAAAATACTGTTACTGACAGTGGGAGAATGTGAAGCTATGCCTATACTGTGATTGTGTATCTTAACTATTTTATTGTGTTCCACCATTAGTATCACATTTAGCACCATTTGGCTTTTGAACTTTGATCTGACTGATTGTCCACAAGGTGAGACTAGTTTTACCTATCAGTTATAACTCAGTAATTGTCTCCCACCTTTCTACCTGAAGACAGAGATGGAGCCTGTCTCCAAAACGCTATGGATAATTTCTTTTGTTTCGTATCTTTAAACAATGGATGATGAACAAAATAAAAAAAACTGAAGAGTCCTATATATTTCTGTATAACTGGTATATAGCCCATGTAATGAACAACACTCAGCTTTTATATTCATTAGGCCTCCACTTCATATATTGGCCCAGGAAAATGGTAGTCCTAAGCTGCATGCCTTAGAGCTGGAATCATCATTTATGCTGTTTGCGAAATGGAAGAACCTCCGCCGACTGAAACTGGAGTATGTGGAACACATTGGGCCTGGGAAATTTTTCATTCAGGTGAACGTGCTATATATATATACCCAACACAACCTAGCCTAACCTAACCTAACCTAACCTAATATTTGGCTATATACAGGGTGTCCCGGGGGGAGGGAATGTGCCAGACTTCGAGAGAATGTTCCTTAAGTTACAATATACCGATATAACCCAAAACACCTATATCCGAAGTTGAACGGTTATGGAGATAATGGCGAGAGAAGTTTGAAAGTGTGACAGCTGTTAACACTTATTGATTACGAAATACATATTAAAACTGGCAGCAATTTGTGGTTTCTGTAATGTTAATATCTGTACTTAACATCTAATTAACATCTGAGTTACATAAAGCCATTCAATTCATCTACATAAACACTTCCACTAATGTTGTAGTTGTCCTTAGGGTTCCAAACACTTTACATGGCACATGAATATCCAACAGTTTTGAAGTACTGATTTACCATTATTGGCTGTGGATTTTTAAGCCTACTAATTGCCTGTACTAAAATACAGTACCAGCTTTACAGTAACTGTTCAAAGTGCCCTCCTCCAGTTGCTATGCAGTTTTCGGCACTCATCAAAAGAGACTGAGTAGCAGACGCAATGTTGTCAGGATGGTTGCGTATGTGTTCTGCCGCTGCAAAAATACGATGGTGCAGTGCTGCTCGTGAGTCGACCTTAGTTTCATACACTAATGTCTTCATGTGGCCCCAGAGATAATAATCAAGGGGTGTAAGATCTGGTGACCTCGGTGGCCTTGCAACAGGTCCACCACGACCTAGCCAGCGGTTAGGGAAAGATTCATTTAAGTACTCCCTCACGTGCCGAGTGTAAGGTGGGGGAGCCCCATCATGTTGGAAGTACATTTGGCTCCTTATCATTAACAGGATGTCTTCCAACAAACCTGGTAACTCGTTCCTCAGGAAGACTTGATAAGTGTTTCCCGTTAAATTGTTGTCAAATACAAAAGGTCCGATCAACTTGTTACCAAGCGAACCACACCATACATTCACTGAAAGTCTCCATTGGAACTTGGTTACACTTGTTTCATGTGGATTATCATGGGACCGTGTATGCAAATTTC
>Ga0123357_10014868_pt1 | contig 10180 bp, 10 predicted proteins | sample TergutEmb28metaG_FD_89873 | JGI IMG/M metagenome (GOLD analysis project Ga0123357, IMG submission 89873) | Embiratermes neotenicus P4 segment gut microbial communities from Petit-Saut dam, French Guiana - Emb289 P4 | ecosystem: Host-associated > Arthropoda: Insects > Digestive system > Gut ... | reverse complement strand
GCAGCGTTTGCAACTCGTGAGTCTGCCTCGTAGCCAGAGTACCATGTCATGTCCGTTTAAAATATACAATATTTTACAAAATGTACATTAAATTTGGTGGCTAAAGTTGCGTTCATTACACAAATAAGCAAAAATGTGCAGGAAACAATTCAGCCCCACAGATATTAAAATATTTGCTTCTTCTCAATTTGGGAAGACTATAAGTTTTCTCCGTACCACACTCAAAGTGTATTATCCTTTTACAATGCACAGAAAGAATTTCATAATGTGATATTATTATATTTTTGGAATGAAACAACATGATATTAGCACCATAAAAATATGAAATAACAGTCAATGAGATCTGGAATTTTTAGTTGATGTTATAAAGATCTAAAACAACTAAGTGTGAAACCTCAAGGGAGAGAGAATTCAATAAGCATATTGTTATGACAATACAAAAACTCCTCAGACAAAATCCTTATGGAAATCATTCCATTGCGTTTACTATTAAACCACGTATGTTCAGTCTAACACAGTGCATGTGAGGCCAATCACATTAAGTTTTATGACTGAACAAATGTGGTTTGCTCTTCAGGCAAAACTTTACCTCCTGGAAATGCAAATAAAACAATGAAACTTTAGTATTAAAAAATGAAATTAATATGTCAAAACACACTTAAATTCAGATGTGTTTGAACAGATATTTGTTTCATTTCTGTACTATTAACAACATAACAGAACTGCATTTATATAAACTGCCAATGCCAGACAGGCTCATTCCACTGACCAGCTTAAAAACATAAAGATTTTAAAATGTACTGCTAACTTAGTTGTGATTGAACAAATACTGAATTAAATTTTGTACTATCAACAATATGACAGGATGACATTCATTAAAAAGGAAGTTTAGTAATTTGTAGCATGCAAATCACTTACTGGTGTGAGTTATATCTATGTTCTATTTCTACTTGGAAAACATTGGATTGTGCAGGACTAAATCTGAAAACCAATTTCAAGATTTTAAGTTTTAGGAAATGAACTATGCCATAGTGACTGCACTACATATGATGCTGACAGACACGAATGCCACTGAGCATTGCGGCTGCCACTAGATGGAGCACTGGCATACCAGTGGTCTGCTACACAAGCTGTATACCAAACCAAAACAAATTATACTACATTTGAAATTTGCTTGTGCTTATATCATTTTACCTTAACCCTACACGTACAAGTTGAACTGACAAAACTGCAACGCCATTAAATTAAAAAAAGACTTTGAAGTGGAAAGATTTATAAAAGACCCTTATTTTATCACTGAAAATTGAAAGTGCATGCATGAAAAAATCAAGAGGTGGTTGATCTGGGTAACGTCTACTACCTTCCAGTCCAGACCTTTCGTCTTCCCATTTGTTGTCTAAAAACACTAAGATTAAAAACCATAACTACGATTTTGTCTGTTATTTTTAAAGTATATGGGCATGAAACTTTATATTTCACATTAATGGAAGAATACTGGCTGAAGGTGTTCATGAATATGGTATTGAAGACAGTACTTTGGCATAAGGGGAAGGAAGTAACAACAAGCTAGAGAAAGTAGCACAGTTTGAAGCACCATAATTTGTACTCTTTGCCAGATGTAGGCATAGTGATAAAATCACAGATGAGATGAACAGGACATGTGGTACACATGGGGGAAAACATATACAGGGTTCTTATTGGAAAGCAAGAAGAAAAGAACAACTTGCAAGACCTAGACACTGATGGATCACAATCAAACATCCTACAGAAGCACAATTGCTGTGAAATTGGCTGGATTCATCTGTTCAGAATGCTGACAAGTAGCAGAGCCTTGTGAACATGAAATTAACCTTAAGGTAATTCCTTGACTAAACTATGAACTTCTCAAGAAGAACTCCACTCCATGAAATTGGACTGGTTGTGTTGGGATTGATTGGGTTGAGTTGGGTTGGGTTGGGTCAGTCAGTTAGTATAAAAAGGTTTGATAATGGTAAATAAAATCAGTGGAACATTTTCTATCCAAAGCTGTCCTATACACTGAGATTAAAGAATTCATATTACCGTGAAACAAACCCCAGCTGTCCCTACTACATGCACACACTATGCTTAATGAACCATAGTTTACAACTCACGTTTGCAGCCCTAGAAGCCAAAGAACTGTAGCCACTGAGTACAGTGCCCAGCAGCATCACAGACAATATATTAGCATCTCCATTTATGATGGTTATCATGTGACAGTGAGAAAGAAAAAAATGTGTAACATAAACAGATATTGCAGTGGTGACATTTGCTCCTTATACCATTAAGTAAGAGGGCCACACTATAAGACTGGAGGTGCATCAGATGGTTTCTACTAACCTGGCCTTCTTGTATGAAGCATAAACCGAATGTTACAAAAATAAGAAACAAGTGCTGTCATATGCCACTGAATGTACTTTTCATTCACTCTTATCATGGCAGCCATGTTAACATCTTAGGTGGAAATTAAACTATACCCACTTTGTACTGGATTCTGAAATTCTAATTAACATCTTAAAAAGTGCAGTGTTTGTAAACTTACATACTACCACTCTCTCCCATGTCCAAAAAATATACGAACATTGATATACAACAATAAAGTATAAGCAATTGACCACTGTTTCTAGGTAAGTAAAATTCAGTATATCCCCCCCCCACACACACATACACACACACACACACACAGGGCAAGGTAGCGGACGACATCTGTCTACAGATCGACAACGCTCTGAATACGATCGTAAATGTTATGGATAAAAGTGACAATCTGAAGAAAGAACTTAAGTACGAGATCCACGAAACCGTAAGTCAATTAAGAAAGCTTGTTGTTACTCTTAAAAGTAATTTACAGGAGATAAAGGAAGCAAACCAAAAAATGACCTTAGAGGTTAAGCAACTCAAGGAAGCGCTGCTGGAGACGGAGAAGCCAACGACCCAGACGAGATAAGTAGCGACATCTAGCAACTGCCACGCAGTTCTAACTAGCCGCGGCACAGAGGCATCCACGCCACCTTGCTGCAAAACAAAGAAACTATTCTCTGAAGTAGTAGGTGGCAAATACAAAGAACGGCATAAGCTCACAGTAAAACCAAAGCTGAATCAATCCACAGAAGAAATCAAGAAGCTGCTGAAAACAAAGATGGACCCCATCAACATGAAAATTGGAATTAGGACTCTCAAAAGCCTAAATAATGGGCAAGTACTGATCGAAGCCGATAGCAAAGAAGAGCTAGAAATACTAAACTCCCAGCTACATGACAAACGTGGGAGCCAACTGGAAATAAACCTCCAGAAGCGTAGGAATCCCAGACTAATAATATATAATGTGCCCAAAGCCCTGACCACTGAAAATACTGAAGCCATCATAATAGCACAGAACCCTAACCTGAACCTGCAGGAAGGGGTCATTCAGACCAAATACACTTTCAAAACCAGGAGGAAAAACAGAACCTAGTAATCGAAGTACTGCCACATACCTGCAGACAGATGATGAACAACAAATTGAAAACTGAATGGACGATCTGCTACGTCGAAAACTAAGTGTCAGTTAACAGGTGCTTCAGATGCAGCGGATACAATCACTGGCACACAGAATGTAGAAACGAAGAGACCTGCCCTATATGCGCGGGGAAACAAACTTAAAGACTGCGCAGCTCTGCGGTCCGAGTACAAATGCATCAACTGCGAAAGATATAATGCCCACAACCAAGAAAGGAAAACCAAAGACCAACCACTCGTCACTTGACCGGAACTACCCTAGTTTACAGGCTATATTTGCTAAGTATAGACAGAACACAAACTACTAACATGGCACCGGCGCACAACCACAGGGAACGGAACAACAGGAGCCATGCGCACAACAAAACACACTCACTATAAGGTGCATGCAGATAAATCTCCAACACTCCAGAACCATGACTGACAATATAATGAACCTAAGAGAACAAGATAAAACCGAAATATTATTCATACTGCAGAATAGCTGGAATATCAACTACAAACAGAATCTACACCATCAACCGAAGACAAAAGCACGGCCGCCATAGTAATTAACAATAGATATATAGACGCAGTACTCATCACATGATTATCCAACCCAGACAGTGTACTTCTAGAACTGGAATACAACGGCTCTAGATTCTACGCTGCTCGCATGTACTTTGACATAACCGAAGAAATTGAGAGAGGCCTCGAAAAGATAGATCAAATGCTTGAGCTCACCAAACGAAACGGACTTATTATAGCGGCAGACAGCAACGTCATATCGGCAGCCTGGCATGACACCAAGACCAACAAAAGAGGGAAAACAATGGAAGAATTTATAATAAGTAAGAGTTTATACATTATGAACGAAGAAAGTGAATGGACTACATTCCACAACGCACGAGGAAAAAGTAACATAACCTGACTATAGCGAACAACCAGATACTTCAAGCGTTAACAAATTGGGAAAACTGCGAAGAAGACAGCTGTTCAGACCACAGCATTATACAATTCTGCTTCGGGCAACACAGAAAGCAAGATAGACAACAACACAACTATGGGTCAGATACGTAATAAACGAACAGACCCTGAGCAGATGTGAAAGGAACCTATTAGTATCAGTTGCAACTAAATTCCAAAAAGGAAAAGTAACAGACCTCGCAAACCTGGACAACGAATTGGCAACACAAGCCAAAGAAAACCGCGACATTGAGAAAGAGGTAGATAAACTACAGGAAGCAATCACCACGGCATGCGACAACTCATTTAGAAACGCAGAAACCAACCCAAAATGGACGCAATACAAATTGGTACCATGGTGGACACAGGAGCTTACGATAAAAAGGAAAAGACTGAATGCCCTAAGAAGACGCTATCAAAGAACACGCACCATAGAGCAAAGAGAAACCCGCAAAAAGATATACCACGAGGAAATATCCAGGTATCAAGCAGCAATAAAAAAGGAAAAACTAAAACCATAGAAGGAATACTGCAACTTAACACCAAGCACCAATCCGTGGAACACAGTTTACAAGATAGCAACAAATAAACAGAAGAGAGTACTACCCATGACAAACCCACTAAAATCCGACGGCTCATATACATCTAACCTTAATGAAACCGTCCAGGCCATGCTAGACCACTTAATTACAATAGATGACCGAACTGACGACTCAGACTACCACAAAAGAATCCGGACGAAAATCAGAGAACCGAGCCAAACAACTGACGACAGAGAATTCACCCCAGCAGAAATCAAGAACACCATGGAAGAACTTAAAAAAAAGGCTCCTGGGGAAGAAGGAATCAGGGGAGAAATCTACAAAAGAGTTTACAAGCTGTTCCCCTCATTCACGTACACTATATACAGTGTATGCCTGCAAGCAGGATGTTTCCCCAAGAGATGGAAAAAAGCCAAAATTATCCCAGTAGTCAAACCAGGCAAAGAAAAAGTACAGGACAGTCCAAATACAGACTAATAAGCCTTATAAACGTGGGAGGCAAAGTCCTAGAAAAACCACTAATTAACAGAATAATGCAACACTTATATAGCAACAATCTAATGAACCCTAATCAATATGGATTCACCCCAAAAAGAGTACCACAGATGCCACAATAGCAGTGAAAGAATACATAGAAGAGGGGTTCAGACAAGGACACATCACTATACTCATAAGCCTCGACGTACAGGGGACATTCGACACGGCATGGTGGTTGAGTATATTACACACCCTAAAAATACTCGACTGCTCGAAAAACCTATATAACATAACCAGAAGCTACTTCAGCGATAGGGCAGCAACCTTACATACCAACAGCATCCAAATTGAAAGAGACATCACCAAGGGCTGCACCCAAGGCTCATGCTGCGGCCCCGGCTTTTGGAACATACAATGATCTACTAATAGCAGTAAGGGCGGAAAACGTCCAAAAAGCCGAAAACTTTGCTAACATGGAAATAAACAAAATAACAAACTGGGCGAAAGAAAATAGAATTATATTTAACGAACAAAAATATAAAGTTATGCTAGCTACAAGAAGGAAAAGAAGAGAAATAACCGAAGTTAATATATACCTGAACTTCAAACCTCCACAACATTTTAAAAGCATCAAATACTTAGGAATCACTGTAGACAACAAGCTGAGCTTTAGAGAGCATATTATTTCCACAACAAACAAATGTACCACGTTAATACACACATTAGCAAAATCAGTGAAACTAAACTGGGGACTTAAGCAAGAAGTGCTCAATACCATCTACAAAGGAGCCATACTACCTCTCATGCTGTACGGCGCACTAGTATTGGTCAGGGCCATGGAAAAGAACTGCAACAGGACTCTATACAGCAGAGTACAATGGCTTATGAACATTAAGATAACCAAGGTCCACTGTACTACTTCCAATGACGCACTCTGCATCCTAACTGGCAACGCACCGGTATAACTAAAGATCGAAGAAGCAGCTAATATATACAGAATTACTAAGGACAGGCAAAACCAACTACTGGACCACGAAAGAGACCATCAAGATTGGACTCACCCGGCCGACACAGTAAGAATCACCGAACAAAATGAAACTATGGAACACACAATACACATATATACAGACAAAGCAAGACTGAACAAGGAGTCGGTTCGGGAATCGCCATATACGTAAACAAAAAACTAACTCATCAAATCAAACACAAACTTAATAACAGGTGCTCAAACAATCAAGCAGAGCAGACAGCAATACTCAAAGCACTACACGCATTAGAGTCAATAAATCTGGATAACAATACCCCACGAACAGTGAAGGTATCAGCAGATAGCAAGATAACCCTATTCTCACTCAAAAACGCCAAAAATTGAAAATACTTAATAGAAGAAATTAGGAGAAAGACTACTGACTTGGAAAAAGAAAATTGGCGCATAGACTTTACGTGGATAAAGGCCCATGCTGGTCACAGCGGAAACGAACTAGCAGACAAACTCGCCAAGGAGGCCATCAAAAACAGCGAAATATGCTATAACAAGATTCCGAAAAGCGAAAGAGAGAGACAAGAAGCAGAAAAGACAATAGCAAAATGGCAGCTACAATGGGACGATACTGCAAAAGGGCGAGTAACCAAGGAATATTTCCCGAACATCAAGGAACGACTAAAAATGAAACTCAGACTATCACCTAACTTCACGGCGATGCTAACTGCGCACGGAAAAACCAAGGCATACTTACACCGCTTCGAGATAATCCAGTCACCGGAGTGTATCTGCAAACACGGAGACCAGACAACGGACCATCTCATATACGAGTTTGACTGTGAAATAATTGACAAAGAAAGGGAAAAACTAATAGCCTACACAATGAGAGAAGAAGACTGGCCAGTGCGGAAATGCGAATTAGTGAACAAATATCTAAAACAATTTACAACATTCGCTAACTCTATAGATTTCGAAAAACTGTACTGAAAAGGACGTAAGGCAAAAGCCCAAAACATCCAAGAACAGGAATCCACCACAATAAACAATCATATAAACGTGAACAAGAACAAACCTAGCATTTAGTATTATGTAATGTAGTGGAGCATGCTGTAACAATAAAAATTATATATATAAAACACACACACAGACAGACAGAGCCCTTTCAGTTACAATTATCAAATATGCCAGTGCTGTGAAATGTTTATATTATGTCTGACAATTTTTAGGTACTGGTGAAATTACTACTGACAGAAATAGATGATGGAGTTGTATATAGAAGGTTCAAGTTTTCTGAAATGTTAAGCCATGTAACTGGTAAATAGCTACAAAAGTTTCAGTCAATCACATTGCCTCCATCTTCAGGGTGAAGTAGTCCAATGATACCTGTAATTAACCAATTCATCACAGTCCTTACCCACACAACACTGGCAGAAAGTAGACACCACAATCCCTTTCCAGAATTTTGTGTTATTCTCCTTAATTGTGAAAAAAATTCTTTGTGTGGCTCTTTATCAAATGTCCAGTATTATTGTTCATGTGTTACTCTACAGATACTACTTGTTTAAAATGGCTGAACCCAACGGTTGTGCATAATGAAATCTGAGTAAATAAACTAAACAGTGAATACTATAGCGGTGCTAACTGTCTAAGTTTTAGTGATCTTGAAAGCCAGCTCAAATAAGCTCTCTTAGAAATAAGCTCCTTGAAAAACATAAACAAACTACTCTACAAGGAACTAAACAATGGCGCTATGATGAACACCTTGGATGAGTGGACAAAGACGACTTCTAGATCTCAAATATCCACACTTAAGTGTAACCGCAATATCACAAGATCTGCAGCCCTACAGCCACTGCAACCAGTGCCTATCACTAATAAATTCTCGATAGTGGCAAAGCTCCCAGACTCCACACCCACAAATGATGCAACTTCATCTGAAGGTAAACGAACAGTGGATGCTCTCACCTACAACTACAAAAGGGTGCAGAATCAGAAAAGACAAAATGTGAGGAATAATATAAATAACCATCATGGAAGGACAACTATGCAGCACTCTACAGATCAACAGATACCTCGGCATAAGCCCAAGGACCTGAACAATAATGAAAGGGAACCTAACCTATCTTCCAGGAATAACCCTACTAACCCCCGAATGAGTGCCAATAGCAACACAAGTGTGTGACAAAGTGATTCGTGAGGAACACAAAACAACACAACATGTTCTGAATATAGTGAATGGTGAAGTAACTGAAACAATAAACAGTAAAGTGGAATTGTCTAATGCAAGTAATAAAGGAAGCACGCCGAATCTTATGAGTAACTTAATAATGGAAATGGCTAACAAAAGGAATAGTCATTCATCAAACAAAAAATGTAAGATAATTTGCATTTGAGACAGTCATGTCAGAGGTTTCACGAATATGATAAAAAAAACCTTGTAAGTAATAACTTTGAATTTTACAGTGTGCTGAAGCCAGGATCAAGTTCAAGTCAGCTACTTTAACCCTTTAAACACCTAGTTAAATCCCATCTGCCATTTGCTGGCATTATTATGAGCTCACCATATTCTCCACGTTACCAGGATAAGGGTTAAACAGCGAATCAAGAGATAATGAAACTAAACCATGATGACATTCTAATAATCTGCAGTGGTACAAATGACCAAGCAACTAATAGAACTTCATTGGTCTTTCAAAACATATCTAACATGGTGACAAAAAATAATCACACCAATATTATTCTAGTGAACATCCCCTATAGGTATGACACAGAAAACTCAAGCACTATTAATGATAGCATTGAAAAATTCAATAGAAGGCTCGAGAAACTTGTTAAAGTATCTTCCCATGCTAGTTTTCTGAAAACTGAACAAAATAGGAAATTAAACATGAGGCATGGACTTCATTATAACAGATTGGAAAAACAATACTTGTTTCATCAAATAGCCTTAATGGAGTATTCCTTATTGGAACAAAAAAACCACTTGTTGTATAGGCGTAGGCTGGAACAAACCTGATGTTTCCGAGGATAAACCACCCAATAGAGCTACTACTCGCAAATTACCAGTAACAAGATCCACAGAATTATTTGGTAAATAACCTTAGGTTTAATAATGCTTGTAGAACCATGAATAATATCATGAACTATTACATTCATAAGGACCATGATCAGACTAACAATAAACTGATACTGAATAAGCGAAATAAGAATACTTTCACAGTTTTCCATCAAAATATCTGTGGCCTACTTAACAAAAAAGAATTATTACTTAAGTTTTTAACGAAACACTTTCCGAAAATTATTTGTATATCAGAACACCACTTAAATGATGAAAAGTTGGAAGGTAAAACACTTCATTTTTATACCTTTGGAGCCAAATTTTGCAGACAAATGCACAAATGTGGGGGTATGTGTATTTTTATACAGAATAATATATACTATACTACTATTCATATGGACAGATACTCCAATTAAAGGACATAGAAATCTGTGCTGTAAAATTACATATTTAATTAATAATTAATTAAATAATAATTAATTAATATTTCATTTTTCTCCAATAAATCTTATCAGATACAGAACAAGTCAATAAGTCCAAAGTTTGCAGAGCAATTGTCATAATATACATAACAGTATTATCCAAAAATACAATTTGACACTAAAATCTTATTAAAATAGAATTAAATAATTCTTTTCATGTTTAGTATATTGAGCTTAT
>Ga0123357_10014867_pt1 | contig 10180 bp, 9 predicted proteins | sample TergutEmb28metaG_FD_89873 | JGI IMG/M metagenome (GOLD analysis project Ga0123357, IMG submission 89873) | Embiratermes neotenicus P4 segment gut microbial communities from Petit-Saut dam, French Guiana - Emb289 P4 | ecosystem: Host-associated > Arthropoda: Insects > Digestive system > Gut ... | reverse complement strand
TATATATATATATATATATATATATATATATATATATATATACACACACATACACACACATATATATATAAACACACACATACATATATATATATACACACACACACAATAGAACTCCTTGTTTCTGTACTTACTGGGGCGGCAAAACAGCCGGATATGCAGAAAAAATGGATAACGCGATTTTCCTTTGAAAATAGGCTACACTGGCAGTTTGAAGTTCGGTTGTTTCAATTAACAATACAAGTATATACCTGCGTCTAAACCTCTCCACCACGACTGATTTGAATTTCTTGAAGCCATAACAACATACTGTACTTCATACCATAACCGGAAATTTCAGGGCAAGTTAGTTTTGTAGAATTCTTGACAAATTTACCCGAAAGGCCAAGCCGATCCGGATAACTAGCGTCCGGATAAATGGAGTTCTACTGTACCAACAATTGCACTGTGACTGGATAGAGTGGTATACAAACAGGCAAAACTGTTTACAGTTACGAACGCACAACAAATATTTGTACATCACTGTATCAAATCACAGAGCAGAATGGGTCCCTTGGGATAGATAGGATTATAAGAGAGGATATTATTAAAATTGATACCAAATAATTGCAGTGTAATTTGTGTGCTGGATTTACCTGCCTCGGGACAGGATCTATTGGTGGGCTGTAGTGCAGGTGACAATTAAACGTTTTGCTCCGATAAAGACGAAGAATGTACTGTCTAGGTGATTGATTATCACTACCTTATCTAAATTGTAATTACTCCATAAATCTTATTGTAGCACCGTGCATTTTCGTAGAATCACTTCAATTTATCAACCAACGAATGTACATACAATTTCACATAAAACAATTTTAAAACACTTTAAAACACTCCGACAGGTTTCGATCTTGTCAGATCATCATCAGGGAGCTTTGTTCCTTGCTAAAGTTATATTACAGTATTCACAATTCAATTCGTATTTGCAGACGAGACGCCTCGTCTGCAAATACGAATTGAATTGTGAATACTGTAATATAACTTTAGCAAGGAACAAAGCTCCCTGATGATGATCTGACAAGATCGAAACGTGTCGGAGTGTTTTAAAGTGTTAGTGTTTTTAAATTCTCTTATGTGAAATTGTATGTACATCCGTTGATGTAATTACTCCATTTTATTAGTCTGGCCCTACTTAGACACGCCGTAACTTACGTTTCCAGTCTGTTAGAGCAAAGAAAGTACTTGGCAAACTGGAATTGTGAATCCCATTTAGAATTCTCAAATCCCGAAATGTATTTGACTTACTTCCAGCTAATAATTAATATGATACTGAAATGAAACAAGCGAAAAGTAGGGATAATCTTGATAAATCTTAACTAAAGACGGACGTCATAATACTGTGTTCAGATACCTGTTGTTTCAAAAATGTGTATGGTCACTACAATTTATGTACGATGGTGAGTCAAATGAAAACCTTAAATCTTTATATATAATTCTTATCGCACTTCAAGGGTTTTATTTGACTCTACCTTGTAACATGAAACAGAAAACTTAGGATCTTTGTATCCTTGGTCTACTGAGTCCTGAAGGCCGATGTTGGCGAAAGTGTGGGAAAGGAACCTCTCAAGCCCCAACAGCTGATAAGTTACATGAAGCACCCCGCCGTTGGTACACAGTACGACAGGCAACCTGCCAGAATTGCTTCCTTTCAGTAAGCAGTAAGACAGAACTTTGTAATCTTCTCGACACAGTTTTCTGTTCACTATATTGAAATGTTCGTGGGGGATGTGATCGGATAAGAAGGGAGTAGAAATGGGGAGGGAAAACGGGGTTGAAGACGCCGTTGGGCCATAAGTCATTTTCTGGCTGTCTCCCTCAAAGTGCGGGCATTTGCACACTCATTTCCCCTCGATGGCTAATACCATTGTATTCAAGATGGCCTATTACTTCAGCATGAGTGACATACTGGAAAACCAAAAGACAAGAAGACCAGTTAGTAATCGCGACGTCTGCCCATGGGTCGTACATTATGAATCATTATTTATAAAATTACGTTTGAATTTTTTTTTCTCATTCCTATACATGTTTGTCCTTCACGTGAATGTCTCGCCTGGCAGTGAGGTGAGGGTGGTGCCCAGGTTGCGGGCTAGAGGATCCGGGATTTGAATTCCGGCAGGTGCATAGATTTCTTCCCCAGAACGTCCATACCGGCTCTGCGGACTAACCAGTCTCCCATTCAGCGGGTCCCCCGGGGGGGGGGCTTTTTTGGGAGGGATAAGGTGGCCGGAGCATGTGGCTGACCACTCCTATATATTTCCGGAGTTAAGAGTGAGCTGACGTATACTGTAGTTTCCCAGAGCACCGTCAAGTCGTTTATAGGGATAGCTTTTCCGTTACCGACTTAACATTTTCCATCTCAGTAGTAGTAGTAGTAGTAGTAGTAGTAGTAGTAGTAGTAGTAGTAGTAGTAGTAGTAGTAATAATAATAATAATAAGTCATTCAGAAAATACGTGAACAACGTACCAAGAAAACATGAAGTCAAAGAACTACAGAAAACAGCCATATTGGGCACTGCACACATACTTCGGAAAGTACTAATGTAAAAGTACAATAGTTTCAACACTGAAACTAACGATATAAGCACCAGAACAGAATAGCTGCAACACTGTATTCCCTAGGGACATAGTTTGTCTCAGGAATATAAGTATAAATACCCTGCATAAAGGAGATGCTGCTGTTGCTGCTGCTGCTGATGATGATAATAATAATAGTAATAAACTCACACATACAACACATTAAAATATTAAAAAAATAATAATTTTTACAACTTTTTTATGTCTGTAACAGGTCTGGAGAGGTCTGATACTGTGGATGATAGTTATCAGCGTCATCATTATCATCATCATCGTATTCATTATGACAGAAGTAATGTGTACAACGAAATGATACGTAATGCAGACATGAGATACTTGTTCTTCAGAGATGTTACGCAGCGTATATTAAAGGGTCAAACAGTCCGAGAAAGCTTGTTGTGGACTGCTTCACCCTTGAAAGTGGGACCGATAATTTGTCCCGAAACTACAATAGACAACTGTCAACATACACTGCGTAACATCCCAGAAGTACGAAGGCCTCAAATACTTTGTGACGACACCCTGAAATCTCGCTTAATGCAGCATCCACAGGACCTGCAATTTTTTATTTTCACAGTAAACAGCGATTATTTTCCAACAGCGTTGACAGATTGGTATTGACATGAATACGAAATGTGTTTTGTCTGAGCAAAGAAATGACTGTTTCATTAAAGTAGCGAACTTCTGTCTTAATAGTTTGAACCGTTCCTTCCTGTTTGCAGACGCTGTTTCTTTCTTCGTCGTTCATTCTTCATTCTTCACTTGCGTTTAGCCCACGTTCCATACCGAAAAGGGAAGTTTTTGGTTACCATGCTACGCTTGCAGCTCACCTTGCACATTCTGCGATTTCTGACCTATTTTCACGGAACTTTGTATGCATAGTATGCCACTGAAGGCCGCCCCAGTGCAATACTCCTTGGCCTGTTGCAATCAGAAGTCTAGCAGTAAAGAAGTTAGTCGCGGTTTTTGTACTAGAAGGACATTAGAACAGTTGCTTAGGCTCCTGAAGGAATGGATGGAGAAGTGTCTTGGAAAAATATGCAACTTGTGTTAAAGTAATCATCATCATCATCATCATCATCATTTGGCACTATAACCCTTTGTGTGTTTTCGCCTTCTGAGCCAAGTCTCTCCCAGTTTTTCTGTCCTTAGCTGTTTCCTTCCAGTTTTTAACTTTCAGCTTTTTTAGATCTTCCATAACATCCTCTTGCCATCGTTGTCTAGGTCTTCCTACTGGTCTAGTTCCCATAGGTTTCCAATCTAGTAGCTTCCTAGTTGGTCTTGTTTCGTCGATTCTTTGAATATGCCCCAGCCATTTGATTCTTTTTGCCTTGATGAATCTTGCTACATCTGCACCTTCTATTAATTTATCCATCTGCATGTTGTTTCGTGCTCTCCACATATTGTCATTATTGACAGAACCAAATACCTTCCTTAGTATTTGCCTTTCAAAAATGCATAGGTTGTTTTCATCTTTTGCTGTTAATGTCCAAGTCTCTGATGAGTACGTAACGACGGGTCTTTGTGTTAAGGTAAAATGGTAAAGTGACCCCGTTACAGGCCCAGTGTGGCCCAGAGGGTGGGTAGAGGTATAGCTCTACTCTTCATGACCGCGGCACTAGAAGGGGGTGAGTGGTCAGCAGCACGCCCCGGCCGCACTTTACCCCAGCGAAAGACCCGGTACCCATTTTACAGGAGGCTGGGTGAGTCACAGGGCCGGTCTGGACGGGCGGAAAATCTCATCCCCACCGGGATTCGATCCCGGACTGTCCAGCCCGTAGTCATTCACTATACCGACTGAGCTATATGTTAAGGTTATATTTTTATAAAATTAAAAATAACCTGGCCGTCGAATATTCCGCACAGCTCTCTGTGTAGCCATTACCAATAAACCGTGAGCTAGCCGTGTGAATTGTGTGTGGAAGTAACTAAATGTAAACGTGGAACATGTGTGAAAGAGAAGTGTTAACGGATTGGTAGATAAACAATTACACTGCAGCATTAGTGCAGGTGTTGAAAGGTTGTGCAGAACAAATATTTTGTGTGCAGATGGGTATTTGGATAATAAATTCTTTGCGAAAAATGAAAGAGAAAAAATAATAGACAAACGTGACTATAAATCGGTGCAACAGGAAAAGTAGACTTCGTTCGCTGTCTTTCGAACCAGGCACGATTTCTCCCGCCGGTTTTACAAACTTTAATTTCGTAATTAAGGCAGTGATGTAGATGTAGGAACGGATTCCGAGTTCGAAGGACAGACCTCTTACACGAATCTTGATTTTTCAGTCACTTAGCGATCTATTTCAAGTGCATAAATTATATTCCATTGGTGACTACAGCTTGGCTTCCGCACGTCGCTATTGCGGCTGGCGCCTATTGCCTCTAAACCACAATATTCAGGTAGTTTACTTACGTGTGAAGCTGACTGTCCAGAGCGTTTTAAAATATTTGCTATAGAAAGGTTTATAATTAACTGAAACCAACTTAACTGTAGTTGAATGAACACGGGTAAGAAGCCATAAAATTAGAAAAAAAAATATTTCATTTTATTAATACATGCTTCTTCCTTACCTCAGTTTCACCCTGATGTGCCGCTCCCTAAGCTCGTCCGGCTGGCCACCCCTGATATATGTAATTAAACAATGGGATGATTACGTATGGAAAATAGGAAAGGATTAGGTAGGGGAAAGTCGGGTCGCCGACCCCGATGGTCGCGCTGCCTAAGGCGTGGGTGTGCGGCCGCTCCCTTGCTGGGATTGCTGGTTCGAATCCCGCAGGGGACATGGATGTTTGTCTCTTGAGGGTGTTGACAGATACAGGTTTCTGCGGCAAGCCGATCCCTCGTCCAGAGGAGTCCTACCGAGTGTATGTCATTGAGTGTGATAAGGTTCAACAATAAACCTCTAAATTTGATGTGTGGTTGACCGTGCATCGTAGTTCATTGCGGAATAAGTAATCAACCAGATGTCACTTAGTATTATATTTATTTCTCCTTTGTAAGTTGCTCTTTATAAGTTGCTCAACATGTTTCGGGCCCCGAAACATGTTGAGCAACTTATAAAGAGCAACTTACAAAGGAGAAATAAATATAATACTAAGTGACATCTAGTTGGTTTCTTATTCCACAATAAACCTCTACACCTAAAGCAAGTAGGTAGAAAGAAGGCAGAATAAAAAAGAGGAAAGAAAGAAAGGTAGAAAGAAAGAAAGAAAGTCGAGGTCGTCTTTTAGATGTAGTAGCATAGAGTTTGACTTGGAGGACTGAGTAAAGCCATGAACTTAAATATCTCCTGTCCTTAGGCGTAGATTGGAAACCGATGTGTCTCCAATAGGTAGAAGAGTGCTGACTGCAGGAACGCGGTGTTGGTTAACTCGCAGGCTGCTGACACATTGACCGAATACAGGCGACCAGAGGAATCGAGTGTGACTCACTTAAGATTTTGCACAAGCAGAGCTACTTATGTGCACAGAATTCCTGTATACATCTATGAAACGGAGTGATTCATTTCTAAGACTGAAGAGGGACGCATGCCCGTGCGGCATCTTAGCGAGACAGACTAGTCATTCAGTGAATGTGACATAGGCATTCTGTAAGGCCTACGAAGCAAACGCTTCACTTTCTCCCATAGTCCGACATTACGTTTCATGTTTCCATAGTGTTCATTGCACGTGACTCATTCTATCGTTCGTTACTTCACCCATACAATTTCTATTCATTTCTTTTGTTTCTCCTTCTGTACTTTTTGTCTTCCTTGCTCCCGGAAGCGTGCCATTTCCAGCCAACTTAACCCAAATAAAAAGGGAGGGACGGGCACTGAAAGAGCTGAGATTACAGTATAATTTCCTTGCAACCAGATAATTTAAGTAATTTTGCATTCGTTCGCAAGGAATCATAATTTGAGTACACTTTGCTCGGTGGCCCGCACTGTAGTTAGCTGTAATGGTAGGGAGACCCTAGAGGACGGGTAATTACTGCAGAAAGATGCAGTATGCTGTAGAATGTTAGGAAGAGCCTTGGGTTTAGGATTCATGGAGATGTCAATTGTATTGTTCGTGACCCAGTGGAACAGTTTACACCGAAAATTCATATTGGTATTCAGCAATTCGGCGTCCCGAACGAACTTTTTTAACAGTAACATGGGAGGGTTCTGTTTCAGATCTCGGGTTTTCCTTGTCCTATTTTGATTCGGGTTCAAATGAACAAATAAAAATCCCATTTTCCACAGCCTTTGTGTTAATAAATACAATTTTCAGTTATCTTTACTAATTTATAAGAACTGTGACAGCACATTTCGTAAAATTGTTCATTATGAATTCCAGATATTTATTAATTACAGATATACTAAACATAACGCATGCAAGCACTTCAATTAAGAAATATCTGGCATTGACTCGATTACGGATAATTTTAGCGGAAACATTTAGTCATATTTCGTATCAACTGGTAATGATATCTTTGTATGGGAGTTGTAACAGCCGTGAAATTTGGATTTTCCGTTTGTAACAAACATAGCATAATGCATTAAGCAAACGTATTTATTGACGATATTTGTGGTTTTCCACAGACCCTTACAGTAACTAGGTTACGGATTGGACTGACTGAGGAATTCTTATAATAAAACCAACTAGATGCACTGATTTTTCAAATTTATTTTGGAATAAAACTCTACATGTTTCGGACAGTTTCTCTGTCCATCATCACAAGTTTTTCACTGTACGTACAACAATGGTATATGTCGTACAGTTTTGCTGTGTGTACAGTGACAAACTCCTGATGGTGGACAGAGGAAATGTCCGAAACATGTAGAGCTTTATTACAAAATAAATGTGAGAAATCAGTGCATCTAGCTGGTTTCATTATAAGAATTTATCGGGATGCACGGTCACCTGAACGTCAAATTCAGACTGAGGAACTGTCATTTGATTCCCGGCTGGGGCAACGTGTAAATTTTCTGCAAGACATCCAGAGACTATGAGACCCACCTACCCTTCTCTTCGATTGTTATTGTTGGTACAGCGCACTGCGCCACGTGACTTTGATGTTCTCGCAGCGATGCCAGTAAAGAACACAGTGTCAAAGAATGTGACACTGTGTAGTCTGGTATGGTGACACGCGAAAATTTGCTTAATTCTGTTTCAAATAGGTAAATAATTACTTATTTAAAGATACTGTTTACTTCGTTGCCCTCACCAGGGCTGTCGGCTGGCTGTTGGAAGTGCACAGTAGAAGTCTGTTACATTAATCCTGGTTAGTTGCTCACACCCTCCAGCACAGTTGCTTGCTGGCTGGTATGGATACATACCGGCGTTTCGGTTGGATATCCTGTCGTCGTCATTAGGCTAGATCTGCACGGCGTCGCACCCCAGATAACTAATCTGCTGACAACTTCCCGTCTGAAAAAATCGCCCAGTCGTCTTGGTCAGTCAGCGAGTCAAGTTGGAACGGACTGCCAGCTGTTCAGGAACTGCGACTGTCTTAATATGACTCCTTGATTAACTCAGTAATATATAATTTTTGACGAGGTTAGATACACGCATCGTTACACCGTGAACCTGTAGGTTAACTAGACCAGACAGGCTACGTCTTGGTTTGTCAATAAAAATAATCCTTCATTCCATCGCATAAAGAAAGAATGTGATATGGTGATGTACGAGTAAGCATGCGGTGTAACGCGTAGATCTGCAGCCACTTGATTACTGGGATCGCGGGTTCGAATCCCGCTGAGGGTGTGTTTTATTTGTCTGTTTTATTTGTGGTGTGTTGTGTAGGCAGTGGCCTCTGCGACGCGGTGATCACGTGTTCAGAGGAGTTCTACTGTATGTGTGTGTGTGTGTGCGCGCGTGCGCGCGTCTGTGTGTGATGTAGATACCTCGACAATGAGGCGGTCTAGGCCCCATTGGGGTTGTTTCGTCACAAAAGAAATCACTAGTAATATGAACAAACACAGAAACTCAATCAAGAATTCTGAACATATCTCACATAAAACCTGCTTTTGCCTAGACAGCTATTACTCTGTGTCTCAGTAATATTACTGTTTTACTTGTGATATTATTACTTAACTACAGATTTTATTTTCAATAATTTTGCCTCTTTTAAATTTCAGTTTTCGCATCATCGCCATGTTACTCGTTTTATACCTAAAGCAACATTTTGCCCCAAATGAGTAGGTATATGTACGAACTACCTGTTCACCGCATTTCATTTCTCTAACTTCAGTGATTCATTAGTTAGACGGCCATAAGACTCAAGTCTCAAGACAATGTTCGCATGTTCGCCATGTTGCTCTATTATTTTCATCAAACACTTTGCCTTAACAAAGTTGCCTATTAGCTCCCCACCCACCAACACGATTACCATGCATCACTTTACGACCCTAAAATAAGTGGCGCTAGTGTCACTACAATTTCGGATGTCCGCCATGTTGTTATTACTGATTGTAGGAAACTAAAAATTACGTACTTTGAGATGTAATGAATTTTGTAATGTTCATACAACTTCTCTTGAAAATTGGTAAAGTGTTAAAGGTTGGGAAGTACTGGGTCGCGTACAACAGCTTGGTGAATTGATACGAGAAATGTTTCTTTACAAATGAACAAAGCGAGAAAAATAAAGGGAAAGAGTGTAATATGATACACTTGTGTACTCTGGTGGCACTGGGAAAAAGATGAGAGTTAAACCGTCTTGAGGTCTCAAATAGATGCGAATATAAGTTGCAAGATGAATTTCTGTGCTGAATTCGCTGCAATGTGCGGCGATGGTTGGGGTGGAGAAGTAGGGGTTTGAGACGTCCCGGTCCGGTCCACTGAGCCATCCTGCTCCTAATGGAAGCCCCGAGTAGTTGAACGCTGGCTTGCTTGGGTGATGGATTGGCCCTCTCTGACACGACATCAAATTTCCATTAATTTCTGAACACCCTCGCTAATCAGCTTGGAGAAAAGCAACCAAGGTCATGACTGTGACGAAGCAAGTCCTTTTTTATTGAGGACAAAAAGCTGGGTGTTAACATGGGCTTGAGCCCGCCCTGCCTCCCACATTAACCACTTTCTCAGCCAGCTCTCCTGCTGCCGCTCTGTGGAGGTGCTCACACTGTAACCCCGTCCTTCCACACGGTATGCCGAAAACCAAATAAGTTATGTTGCCACGACGGCCTTAAGGCGCAGGATTCGTGGTTTGTTTATTTGGAGACAGTTTCTTTCGTTTCTTCTTTTTCTCTTATTACATTCTTCCCTTCTGTTGCTTTTCGTTCATTTTTTGTTTCTTTTTCTGTTATTCTGTTCTTTTTTTTTACTTTAGCCATTCATGCATGTACTGTACCTGCGCATCTGTCTATCTATCTATCTATCTATCTATCTATCTATCTATCTATCTATCTATCTATCTATCTATCTATCTATCTATCTATCTATCCATCCATCTATCTGTCTATCTATCTATCTATCTATCTGTCTGTCTATCTATCTATCCGTCTGTCTATCTATCTATCTATCTATCTATCCATCTATCTGTCTGTCTATCTATCTATCTGTCTGTCTGTCTATCTATCTATCTGTCTATCTATCTATCTAT
>Ga0123357_10014866_pt1 | contig 10180 bp, 12 predicted proteins | sample TergutEmb28metaG_FD_89873 | JGI IMG/M metagenome (GOLD analysis project Ga0123357, IMG submission 89873) | Embiratermes neotenicus P4 segment gut microbial communities from Petit-Saut dam, French Guiana - Emb289 P4 | ecosystem: Host-associated > Arthropoda: Insects > Digestive system > Gut ... | reverse complement strand
CCAATCCAGTCCATATACCCACATCCCACCTCCTGGAGATCCGTTCTAATATTATCCACCCATCTATGCCTAGGTCTCCCCAGTGGTCTCCTTCCCTCCGGTTTCCCCACCAAGACCCTATACGCCCCCATCTCCTCACCCATATGCGCCACATGACCAGCCCATCTCATTCTTCTCCATTTTATCACCCGCACAATATTGGTTGAGGAGTACAAATCATTTAGCTCCTGTTATGCAATCTCCTCCATTCCTCCGTTACCTCGTCCCTCCTAGGTCCAAATATTCTCCTCAACACCATGTTGTTCTGTGTTGCTACTATAACAAATATGGTCAAACCCCCCCCCAGTTTTATGATTTTGTAGGGGGCACCTAAAATTGGCATAAAATCTGGGAAACATTGTTCGTATGGGCATTTGGCTGGAACCATACAAAAAGGCATTTAAAACAATGGAAAACCCAAAATCTGGGTCGTAAAGTAGTAGCTAAAAACAGCAATAACACTCCGATTAAGAAATTAGAATTATAATAATACAGATTTAACTAACACAAGATATGGAAGGGTGATCTGAATCACACCAAAAAAAAACTATGGTAAAATATATCCACATTTCTTTGCCAGTCTTGTTTACTACAACACTGGCAGCAGGATGGAGTAAGACACTCTTAATTAGACGTGCAGTATGGCAGTAGGGGGTGGGGAAATCAACAGACATTACACATATTATCACATATGTCAGATAGATTAGATTTGTATTGGGTTCAAGCCCTTACGGTCCTGATGCACCTAGGCCTTATAAACAGGCCCTTTGTGCCCCATAATCTGATATCAGCTCAGGACAGCCCTGTCCCTTTACCAAAGTTCCAGATGGTCCTCAGACTTAAAACCTTAATGTCCTCTGGGTCCAAGAAAGAAACCCAGATTACTATCGTTTTCACTCAAGAAGTCTCAGCAAGCAAATCCCCTCCAGGTTCCCCAATGGGGCCCCTACGGAGAGAGATACCCGTTTACAGGGTATTTTTATGTCTCTCTTAATATATGTCTTTTTATCTTTCCCTCATAGTTCCTGGTAAGGGAGCCCCCTCCATGTTCCCTAACAGCGTCCCCATGGACAAGGTTACTCCGTCACCAGAGCTGCTGGTCTATTTATTCATCCATTCATTCATTCATGTATGTCTGCCGGAGTCCCCAAAAAGAAGCTGTCCTGCATATGGGGAAAAACATAAGGTCACCGCCCACGGAGCCCCACGCAGACCGAAGGTCTACGTACAGTGGGGTGTGGCCTGATCCCCCAAGGGTATGTCAGATATGTGAATTATGGACAACAGTGTTTGGTATTAACATACATATGATGTCACCTATTGAACATTCAGGTTATAAACATGCGAATTTCTGTCTGTTCAAAGTTCCGAAAGTCTGAGCAAGAGGTGAAATGACGTAGTGCAGTAATGAACCTTCAGGTTCCATGAAATGCGGGGAATTTCCTGACTAGCTGCAAACCAGTTAGCTTCTCAAGAAGGACTCTGCACCATGGAGTGAGTAAGTAAGTGATAATTTCCTGTACATCACAAACTCTCATGCCATAATTATTCTTAATCTGTATATGCCGCACGGTGCACGATGTCCATACACGGTCGAGCTGGCAGCACTGAAATTTTCTATGCCGAGTTAAAATAAAACTGTCAGCTTTGTAGCAGTGTGAGGTTTCTCTTGAGGCATCAAAAAACAAGTAATGAAAGTTCCTTTCTTCACAGTAGCTTTGACGATGAAAGTGATTGTGGTGTATGGGTGAACGAAAAAGCACAGGAAAACAGAAAAACCGGAGGAAAACCCAGCCCCAGACCCATTGTGTAAAAAAAAAAAAAAAAAAAAAATCCCATGTGGATTGACCTGGATTCAAGACTGGGCTGTTGCGGTTAACAACCTGAGTTACGGGAACGACCTTTGAATACTGTACGATGTACACGGGGATTCAGTTCATACCTCAGAGTAAACACTGCATGTTTCCATTACAAGTAACAATTAGCTGATAGTGTGCAAAGGAACAACTGTTGCTTGTTGTCAGGACTACAAAGAACACCTACATACACCGTGTGGGAAAAGTGCACAGCTCTTTTACGGGAAATGCAGCAGTATATACAGTTAGTGTCAGGATTCAGTGACGGAAGAAATAACTACAAAATAGCAGGAGAACAAGTCCAGAAGAAAGACGCACAAACTACAGCAAGGCATCAAAACCAGTTCTTACCAACAACTTGAGTGTAATTTCAAAATCTCCTCTCTCTACGCTTCTCAATTTCTCTGCATAAAGCACATGCATTGCCAATGAATGATTATCACTGACCACAGATTTGATGTGTTGTATATATTAGCACGAGAAGCTTAGTATGTTGACAAGATTATGAATAAGATGACCCAATGAATGAGGTTCAATCCTGAGCATAGATGCGGATTTTTCTTTTCAACTTTGCCTCCACGGGCTACTGAACCTTCTAAGGAATGGGTACTATGAACGCTTTCCCTTGATGTAAAGAAGCACCAGTTTGACGGTAACCAGTCACCACCATCTAATGCTGAAGGTCAAAAGTGACTGCAGCTCTACTTGCGCAAGACGACCAAGGACCGAACTGTGTTAGTCCTTTACTAATTAAACATTACCATTATAATAAAAAAAAAATTTTAAAACTACAAGCTATATATACAGTGATGCATCGCTTAATGACGGGGAAATGTGTTGTTGGGCGATTTTGTCATCGTGCAAACGTCATACAGTGTACTTACACAAACCTAGAGAGTACAATACAGTCTACTACACGCCTAGGCTATATGGTATAGCTATATGGTGAGATAAATTCAGTCAAAAACACAACTCTAAATATATGGCTAAATGATGGTGTTTATTAGCAATGGAAAAACTACATGTTTCGGCCTATAGCGGCCATCTTCAGGTTCTGACAACTTTCTTGCTGAAAGAGTTTTATATAATATGCCTAAACTGCGTGGTGATGTTGAGATCTCATCAACATTTTACATGCTTTTGTTAAGCTAAATTTGGTGGGATGTCTACTGGGTCAATGAAAGCTTAACAAAAGCATGTAAAATGATGATGAGATCTCAACATCACCACGCAGTTTAGGCATATTATATAAAACTCTTTTACCAAGAAAGTTGTCAAAACCGAAGATGGCCGCTATAGGCCGAAACATGTAGTTTTTCCATAGCTAATAAACACCATCATTTTGCCATATATTTATAGTTGTGTTTTTGATTGAATTTACCTCACCATATAGTTTAAACACACAACGGGGATAGCACACCTCAGAATTATGTGGTATAGCCTATTGCTCCTAGGCTACAAACCTGTACAGCACGTTACTGTACTGAATACTGTAGGCAATTGTAACACAGTGATAAGTATATAATACTATATTATAATGTTATAATCTTATGGGACAACCAGGTCATATATGCGGTCCGTCGTTGACTGAAACGTCGTTATTTGGTGCATGACTGTTTGTTGTTTCTGCACAAAACAAAGACAAAACTGATCTTGGTAATTAACCAACTTAATGCACAAATTCTTATTTTATAATAAGCTTATTATAGGCCCCTACATGTTTCGAGCACTATGTGCTCATCATCAGGCGGTCAAAATTGTATTATACAGCATCTGGTATCATCACACATCCTCTCTCAACCTGTGCACTGGACGGCCACCTACAAGTGTGATGATACCAGATACTGTATAATAGAAATTTGACCTCCTGATGATGAGCACATAGTGCTCAAAACACGTAGAGGCATATAATAAACTTATTATAAAACAAAAACTTGTGCATTAAGTTGGTTAATTACTAATATTATACTGAGATGCACGGTCAGCAAAACACTGAAAGATAAAACTGATTTCACTTAGATACAACATTACAGCAGCACGAAACAGAAGTGCCTGAAGTCAGTATTATGGTGCAGACTGTTGCCAGAAAGAAAGTACACATAAACAATCGTTAACAACATGTACTACCACTACTACTACTACTACTACTACTACTACTACAGCTGTTTTTCTAGAATTTAAGTGCATGCCACTGTGTTTAGCGACATTGCAGTTTCATGGAGGACATTTAAAAAATAACAGAGGACAATTTAACTACAACGCAAAGATATTCATTATACCGCGGTGTCTACCAAAGGCCGTGATGTACGCAAGTGGCACAAATGGAGGGTTACATTAAGGCATCACAGCTAGAGACAGGATTTGTCAAAATTTCATGCCTGCTTGCAATACACATTCCACTATTATTTTAAATCTCCACACATGAATTTGTCTTCCTACAAAAGTTACCTCTTCTGTCATTTTCATGGTAAAGTCATCATCATCTTCTTCATCATCCAACACGCCTTCATCTTCCTCGTCATCGTCATCATCGTCATCATCGTCGTCATCATCATCATCTTCATTTACTTCTTCTTCTGTATCATCCTCCTCCTCGTCTTCATCATCACTGCTACAGGAGAAGGCAATCCAATCATTAGAACAACAATTAAGGGCCCCATACACTATAAGTTAAACTGTGCAGTTTAACTGTGTAAAAAAACTGCACGAAAGACTGAACTGAATGTTCTCTGGCACAGCACAGGTTTCCCATCAGGTTTGTCAGTTCTGTGTGTCTTCTTGTGCGTGTTGCTATGGTGGATAAAAACAAGGCTGTCGTTTGCTGTTTGCTGGCCACATCGGCCATAATGTTATCCAAAAAGAAGAAAAGAAAGCATAAAATGTGCAGTAAGAAGTGGTATTTGAAAAGGAATATATCATGCGATGTTCATCTGCTGAATGAATTGCTAGAAACGGATGTGCCTTGAGATGATGCCATCGTGGTGTCAGCAGGTAAACTGAGGAAACTGTGGGATTCCGTGAGTGAACTGCAGACGACCGGAAAGGACAGTTCTGAGCCCCGTGCTAGTGCCTGTCAAAACTGCACAGTTTACTCAGTTCTTCCATCAGGTATGATGTAACACAGTAAAATCATCCAGTTTAACTGGAGAGTGTATAGGGCGCTTTATAAACGGTCATCAGAAACATACGTTAGTTTCAATAAAATTAATATGGTGTCACAGAACTCATACCTGCTGGCAATTTATTACTGGGGACACCCTAAAGAACTGAAGGCAGAAAGCAAAGCTGTTGCAGCCAGCATGTCTAATGAAATGCTGGCTGCAGGTATGGAGGATTAAAACAACAATCCCCAGATACAGTATGCATATGCATGGATCACATACTAATCAATTTTTTATGAGAATAATACAGCCCTTGTTTATACCCAGGGCTGTATGCATAACATGTCACTGAAATATATGCATTTACAATATATTTCTCATACACAACAATGCCCTAAACTTACAGGTAATGAATTTTTGTGGCAATTACTTACGCACATAACAATGAGATCAAAACTTGTGTGAATGGGTTCAGTGTGGGATCTGGGAGTATGGACGGGACTGCATGAAAGTAAAGCGTGGTACAGTAAGCCAAACTTGTTAGCTGGTTTGCACATTGCGGTTTTGCTTATTCGAAGAAGAATTACTGTGAACACCCTTGTGCATCATGCTGTAATTCCCTTGCGTGTTTGGTGCCGATCATGCATATTAATATACCAGAGGCCTCATCCGCATGTGAGTGTTTATCAGTAGCTACCTAATCACACTTCCCACAATTTTTTGACCTGCTGCCATCATGTTTTAATTATGTGTGGGGGCTTCAATCTCAGCAAGTCATGGAAGCCACTGCTTCATGAACTCAAAGAGAGGAGACAGCCATCCAACACACAACAGTAATCCCACCTGCACATGCACTTATATACACCCCCCCCCCTCCACTACCTGCTGGACCTCTAACCGCCCCGCACGGGCACACCACTTCCTATTGGCTCGGCCACTTCCCCGCTCCAAACGCAACCAGATATATATACCACGCACAATCCTGCCACTGACATACTTCATTCACCTGCCTATGAAGACGGAACCGATAGTGAGTTCCGAAACGTCGGCAATTAGAACTCAAGACACTGGGGAATTACCCAAAAAGGAACAAATTACGTTTAGAACACGGTGAAAACTTAAAAACAAGGACATACTTCCTGCTGATTGGGCTAAGTACAAAAAAGAAAGGAAAGTAAAGCCTGTTAGAGAAAGTGGTGGTGTTGGGTACAGCAGAACGAGAATTGCTGTAGTTGACACCTTTATGACACAAATGAATTAACAATTAATTTTATATGGAAAATTAACACAAGATCAGGGGAAGCATTAAAGCAAGTGCTTACCAAGAATTACAGATATGCGTGGCTCGATGACAGGGATACGTTCTGAGAAATGCGTCGTGCGAACATGTACTTATACAAACTTAGATAGTATAGCCTGTGGGCCGGGCAGCTCAGTCAGTATAGTGACTGACTACGGGCTGGACGGTCCGGGATCAAATCCCGGTGAGGATGAGATTTTCCACCCATCCAGACCGGCCCTGGGGCCCACCCAGCCTCCTGTAAAATGGGTACTGGGTCTTTCCCGGGGGTAAAGTGCGGACGGGCATGCTGCTGACCGCTCACCCCCTGCTAGTGCCGTGGTCATGGAAGAGTAGAGCTATACCTCTACCCACCCTCTGGGCCACACCGGGCCTGTAACGGGATCACTTTACCTTCAGATAGTATAGCCTACTACACACACACACAGGCTATATGGTACAGCCTATTGCTCCTAGGCTGCACACCTGTACAGCATGTTACTGTACTGAATACTGTAGGCAATTGTAACACAGTGGGCAGTATTAAAATATTGTAATATTATATTATATTATAATCTTACGGGACCACCGTTGTTTATGCGGTCTGCCGTTGGCCGAAACGTTGTTATGCTGCGCATACCTGTAGTATCTTGTGTTAGATGTCACGAACCCCACCCCATGAAGATCCAAAAGACTTTTGCATGTGTGTGTGTTGGGGAGGGGGGGTTGTCACTCAGTGGTACTGTAGTGAGGGAGAATGCCACGTGGTACACAATCACTCTGTAGAGTCTGGGGGTGACCCCACGTAACATATGGACAACAGACGTGTCAACATCTTCTGATCACGTGGCTGGTACAAAGAGCTCAGAGCACGTCAAGACGATAATGAAGGAGACAGACTACCTACTACAGCAACTCTTTAATCCTGATAAGACAGGTCCGAAATTTAAGTATGAGATGCAGGCTGTCATGACACCACACAAGGAGTTGTATACGGACATGCAGAAGACAGAAACGCAATTGAATATTACCTCTACTTTCGTTAAGTAATCAGAATCCCCTTCACCAAATGCTTCATTTCCTCTGATTACTGTGACAATTTCACAGCCAGGAACATCAGCATCATTCCCATAAATGCCAACACAAATATGTATTTTGTTTTCTATCATGTTTGTGTCTCTGTTTCCCCATAACCATATTTTTCCTATAAGACCTTTACTCCACGTACTGCAGTTTTAAGCTTTCAAAGGATTTTTCCAGGAAAACGTCTGCAGATGGTGAGGGTTCCCTGTACTTCAAAGACTGCGCAGGGTCAAACAAGACTGCGCAGGGTCAAACAAGACCGCACAGGACCAAACAAGACTGCGCAGGGTCAAACAAGACTGCGCAGAGAAATAAATTTAACTAAATGGAAGATATTAGAATAACAGCATAGTTTGGTGAGACGGGTGGTTGAAACATTAAAAGCATACAAACAGAAAGCAAAACACCAATAATTTAAGAAATGTACCCATAGTGTAACAATTCTGGCACACATTTGCTCCCTTCTGTTCCATTATCACATGACTCATAACTACTGGAATAGCGTTCTTGGCATAATATCCGTGTTTCATTTTCCTCTCCAACTTCTGTTCAAAATTTTTTACATTTACATAAATACTTAGCAAGTTAAGCCTCATATGTGCACAGAAATGTACGCATGCACACACATACACACTGTTCTGCTGCCTCACATTAACCAAAACCTGAATACGTCGCAACATCTTACTACAACTGCCCCATACAAAATTTCATGTTAACTCGCCCAACAGTTCCTGAGAAGTTACTTGTCAACAGACATAGTGTAATTAAGAGATGCATTCCTGCACCTTCTTGTTGCAAATGTACCAAAAACAAGAAGGGCAATGAAGTCAATTCTGACTTTACATGTCACAGTTTTTAATTGTTCCAAGAGTACCACAGCCTTTCGACAAAACGTTAATTTCTCTATACCCCAAAGGCCGAACACTTCATCTGTTCACTTTTACGCTATGTAATGCAAAATATTATATTTACCACTCCTGTTACTTCGTGTTAATTACAGTGAAATCTGTTATGCATTAGGTGTTCCTGAAAAACAGATTTTGTGACGTATAGTTCTTCTCTCTTAACAATATTTACATGTCTCCCGTACACTAAGTGGTACTTCCTTTGTCCCGAAAATCTGTTTTAACCAGTTTTCATACCATCCTCAATAAACTATCTGTAATCCATCCTTCAATTTCAGAATCTGAAGCTCTGAAAATCAGTCCGCATGCACATGAAGTAGTATTGTTACAAGAGCATCATATAACATTTCTAAATAAAACAATCTTCAGAGCTGTTTTAAGAAATGACATGAACATAACATTCAAAGATGTTAAAACAAATTGAACATGTTTAGGTCATCATTGGAATTTTTCAGCGACGTAATCCTCCTGGCTGCACTATGGCCCTGGGGTCAACTTAGCCTCTAACAGAAATGAGTACCAGGAATATTCCCTGGGGGGCAATGGTGGCCAGTGCGTAAGGCCGACAACCTTACCATCTCCAAGTATCAACTGTCTTGAAATCTGGAAGCCTATGGGCATGTAACAGGCCAGCAAACAGAATTCTTTCCCTTTTAATGTGTTTAGGCAAACTGGTCTGTTGTCTGAACTTACCTATCAGCTCCTTGGAAAGACTCGTCTCCCTCATCATCTGAATCACTGTCACTTTGATCCTGGCCTCTAAGAAGAGTGTGATAAAGGGCCGATGCAGCACGGTGACCAAGAGTGATGCGCTTCTTCTCTTGCTTCATGGATTCAGGACTTCTGTTGATCTTCCTTGGAGATTTTCCTTTGCCCTCACCTTTAACCACTTCACCATTCTCCTGAGGTGTCGAGGAGCTTGTAACCCCATCACAATCTCTTGTGGCCTGTCCTGAATCTTTCTTACCCCCATCCCCAATCTCGCCATTAATTTCTTGCTTACCTTCACCATCAACATTTACTTTAACAGAAGACTTTACTTCCTCTGTATCATCTGAAGTTTTATCTACGCTTTTTATGTCCGCATCTTCTGAACTATCTGGCATTGTTTCTTTGTGGTTTGCAGTTTCTATTTCATCTGCTTCTGATACTGACTTTGTATCACCATTGCTTGTACTGGAATCGGAAGTCTGATCAGCCTCACTGTTCTCCAAGTGTTGCCTGGACTTACTTGTAGAATTGCAGCTTTGTCCCTGACTGACGGAGCTGCTAACTTCAGAGTCACTTCCTTTCTTTTTATCCTCAGCACCTGGTTCAGATTCTGACCCCACATTTGTGCAGCATTTTGATGGAGATCCTGATATTGGCGAAGCAGCTGCTACTTCTGATGAAGAAGACCCTGATCCTGACGAAGAAGCACCCGATGAGCATGAACGACGGCCTCGAAGGAATGGGGATACGGGCGGTTTCCCGCCCTCCTGCTTAATTTTCTTTGCACTTGGATTCAGAAGGTCATTTTGGTACTTGGCCATCACCTGCTCCAGTGGCATCTCTGCCTCTTCATACAGATTCTTAACATTCTCTTCTTCCTCATCTATAAAACAAAGCCATACTCACATCATACAAGTATTTCTGTTGAATTGGCAATCATGTGGATTCTAACAGAGACAGCAAGAAGGAGAAAATGTGCATGCTTGGAGGTGAATCAAGTGTGGCAGGAGCTAGACAAGACATGTGGCTACCCTGGGAAGGCTAATAATTTGGCGCCCATTCAAACTGATATTCTTTAACCTAACAATGTAATGATATTTTAGTCAACACAACCGTATTAATCTATTTTGCGTATTACAACACTACATGTTTCGGCCCTCCATGTGGGCCATCATCAGGTGTGTCTAGAGGTTGTCATACAAGGTG
>Ga0123357_10014864_pt1 | contig 10181 bp, 5 predicted proteins | sample TergutEmb28metaG_FD_89873 | JGI IMG/M metagenome (GOLD analysis project Ga0123357, IMG submission 89873) | Embiratermes neotenicus P4 segment gut microbial communities from Petit-Saut dam, French Guiana - Emb289 P4 | ecosystem: Host-associated > Arthropoda: Insects > Digestive system > Gut ... | reverse complement strand
CTGGCCATTATCTCCGTAACCGTTCAACTTTGGACATAGGTGTTTTGGGTTATATCGGTACACTTTAGCATAAGGAACACCCTCCCGAAGTCTGGCACATTCCTCCTGGGACACCCTGTATATAACTTTGTTTATAATTAATCATCAGTGACAAGTTTCAGCTACAAAAGCCATCTACAGGCTGAATACAAAATCATATGGGAAATACATGTACAAATTCATGGCATTGTAATATATATACTATATGATTTTGTATTCAGCCTTGGCTCTTATAGCTGAAACATATCGCTGACGATAAAACAAAGTTGTGTATAGACTTGATTTATATTTTTTTTTTTACTAGTATATTTAAAAAAAACAATGGGAATGCCTTGCATTAAAAAATAATTAATCAAGTGACATCTTCACACACTACTGTGTAAAGATCCACTGTAAAAACATTTTTCATGTATGTTTAGATCTCCGAAGTGGTTATCTTATATTAACAAACACCCTCCCCCTTTCCAATTCATTACATTTATTGTATCACCATAACAAAAAGTGAAGGCAAGTACAAGTTATGAAAGTTCTTTACACACAACTTTCTTGATTCACTGTATCTTGGCCAATTTGTCCTAAATCCTTCAATGTGTTTTCCCTTATAAAAGTTCCTCTCCCACTCACACACATGTATCTATACATGCACTGTTTCACACCTTCATAGCCCCTTAATTTTGAAACAGAACTGAACAGATAATACAGATTTTAAGGAACATTTATTAAATATGAAACTGCAGTTCCCTGGCATCCCTATTAAATTCTTTAACCCTTTGGCCCTGGAGCTGGACATTTACAGTTTAGCACACCATTTATGTACAATGTGAATATTTTATGAACCAAGAAGGGTAACATTAGGAAATACACGGCATTTTGTGGGGGAATAAACGAAGATGGTGAGAGAAAGTCTAAAAAAATAATTAAATAATGTATTTGTTGACTAAATATATAAAAAGTGTACTCTGTGGAGTAGCGTTACGCCTGTCCTATATATAGGATGCATGGTGCCTAAAGTTTAATGCTTTGTGAATGTAATAAATCTGTTTCCTCACTAATACTTTTACTTGACTTTATGGAAAGATATAGGACCTCCAAAGAGACAGTAGAATGTGCAGCTGCATGTACTAAATGGCAATTTCATCAAAAGTTTGTGTAATTACTCTATTTCAAAACTTGTGTTCAAACTGTGTAAGAGACATGCTCAGTGCCGTTATAACACTACTACAGAAACGGTTGACCACTTTCAACATACAGATGCTCACAGTGTGATTCGATATAACAGAGGATATTCCCCACACCAAGAATCAATCTGTGCCATAGTGAATGGAAGTTGATTAGTCACCACAAAGCTGATTTCAGCTACTAATAGTTTCGTGTCATTAACTATTAATTAAATAAAAAACAGAGATAATGGATTCCACTAAGGAAAGGCATATAACATGATCAAGGCTGTGTCATGGCTCAGGAAATTAGCGGCTTGTTTCCCACTGCAGAGACCGGGGTTCAATCCCAGGCCAGTCAGTGTGGAACATGTGCTGGAGCAGTTTTCTTCTGAGTACCGAGTACTTCACCTTCACCCTCCTAGTACAAATTCCAAGAAAGCTCCACACTCATTCAGTCTACCATCAGTAGTATCTAAATCTTAACAATTGCCGCAGTGTTCTATAACACGTAAGATCATACCAGAACAGTTCTGTATTACCAGGTGTATGACTCAATTAATTCGTTAAATGCTTAAACAAGGTGGACATTACAGAAGAGTAGGAAAATTTCCAACAGGTTTGTAAATCTAGAGTACTAAAGAGAATGTAATTGCAAGCAACTGGGCTTGAGAAAATATCAGATGCAATATAAAAATCTCTGCTAAAGGCAGTGTACACACTTATGAATGGAAGGAGCAGAAAACGTGTTTTGACACAGAATGTCTATAATTTGTAGATGGAAGAGAACAGGCTAAAGTGCAACGAATTCAAAATCCAAGCCAAATTAATGCAGATAATCTGAACAATGTAAGTTGTAAACTAGCAGACATTCAGGAACAATATATAGGATACTTGTAACATAAAATTACTGAGCTTGAAAAAAACTACAACAATATGCAGATTCCCACAGTACTTTAAGTATGGAAACATTCACTTTTCAGTTACTGAATGTACATGTGATTAATGAAGTTCAGCAGACTGATACAGTTGAGCCAGCAGTAGTACGGCACAGTGCCTTCAAGGTTCAAATGACTACTGAAACAATGAAAAGAAAAATGACCAAATTCAGGTGCGCCTGATACAAACAGAGGTAAAGCAGTATGTTCCAAGGTCCATAAACATTCTAATTCTGTTCTGAATAATGAAGAATGACCTGAACAGTTGCGAGAATCAATCACTGTACTGATATATATACACACACACACACACACATATATATATATATATATATGTAGGGCAATAAGAGTGTCATGGGTAAGTCCACATACACAAGAAATTATTCACACTCACTAGTGTCGATTTCACATAATATATCAACTGGTGACTGCAAGTTATGCATCCATCACATACTAGAGGAAAAAGTAGGGACACGATGGGGCAGTACATCAGATACCTGTTGAGTTAAAGAAATCCTGTAATTCAATTAAAGGTGAGATCCTGTGCAATATTCTCATTCTGTTTGATATCCCCTTGAAGGTAGTTACAGAACTCTCACATTCAGGATAGAACAATGGCTCAGAGTGACTGCAAATTTGGTGCTGATGTAAACATACAAGCCTAAGAGCAAGGAGGTAAAAGGAGACTAGTGAAAGCTCTGTCATCAGCAGCATCAAAATTTGTATTCCAATCATGAAGAATGAGATGGGCAGGGCAGGTTGCAATTTTGTGGGAAAGGAGAAATGGATACAGAGTTTTGGCAGAAAACCTAAAGAAATCACTTAAAACAAACAGACATATGTGGAAGGATAACTTAAATGGATCTTAAAGAACTATGATGGGAGCACATGGACTCGATTCATCTGGCTCAAGGACGAGATGATGGGGATGCTCCTGTGACACGGTAACAAAACTTCAGGTTCCATAAAATGCAGGGAATTTCTTCAATAGCTGAGAAACTAGTAGCTTCTGCAGGACTCCACTCCAGATGTTATTAGTCAAGTCATTAATCAGAGCGTTAATACACCATATTAACATTTGTCTGATTTATTCAATGGCACTACCAAGAGCTTAAGACCAGGAATGGCCAGCTAGACTATAATCAGGAGCCATGGTGTAGGAGGAAACTCTGGTAAGAGCCAAGCATTAATAAAATAAAATAAAAGACTTTTCCATATTTTATGACATCTTATTTTTATTTATCCAGGCACAGTGGGTCGAATTCATTAGTTATAAGACCCTTTCTTTAAAAAGTATTTAACTACGCTGTTCAAGGCGAGCTCTGTACAAACAGCATGCAGCTCAAAGCCTTGTCTGTGGCCCCCCGTGGCCTAGGCTTTGCAGCTGGGAGTGGCCATGAAGCACCTAATGCAAGTCACTAATGCAACTCACAAATTGGCTGTAAAAAAATTATATTCAGGTACTTTGCAGGCTCTAATTCTGACTATGTATGGCATTTTAAAAGGTTTTTCTAAAGGAAGGAGACTCATAACTTACTGAAATTAACCTACTATGTATGGAAGAAAAGAAATAAGCTGCACATCACATATGGAGAAAATATTTTATTGTATTAATGCATGGTTCTTGCCCAAGTTGCTTTGAGAAGTGCAGCATCCATGGATCAATTAGCTGGTCAAACCTGCTACACAGCATCAGATGACAGCATATTTGGTGAAGAAAATGGGAAGCATGTCCCAAAAATCTGCCACGGTGACATTTGAAATACTCTCTTGACATCTGCCTGGTGGGATGGAGAGTAAATACAAAAGGTCACTAAAGTCAGAACAGAATTGGTGGGATTGGAAAGATTCCAAAATGTATCTTAACTTTGTGTTCACCCTTCACTACACACTGTTGAAGATCATTACATGCTTGTACACCAAGCCATTAACAATTGTCAGTTCATGTGCCCTTGGGCATGCTGTATTCAGTATTCTAGTCAAAACTGATTGTCCAAAATTGTGATGTATGACTAGTTGGCTCTTTATAACATTTATTATATGGACAAATTGCACATCAACAGACTGGCAGTTTTCAGAAGGAAAAATACTTTGATAGATATAACATAAATGTGCTGTCATACAGTTACAATACAGAATAATAAATTCGTTAAAAATTTAAAAATCATAGTGCAGAATGTATATCACAATAATTTTTTGAATTTCACATAAACATGTATCCTCAGACTGGTTGACCCTAGACGATGGGACAGACTGATTGTCCCGAAATGGCAGTAGCAGCCTACCCAATCTATGCCACGTAAAATCGCAACACAGCAAAGATCTCGAGAGCCCTGCTCTTCAGATGGTAAAAGCTGAATATGCATGCTAGCCACTATGTATGTGTTGATGTGTTACCAGATGACTCTGTCGAGTGAATGCCTTATCACAGACATCACAAGAATATGGACGCTCACCGGTATGTATGCGCTGATGTCTTAACAGGTCAGACTGATTGCTGAATGCCCTCCTACATTTCTCACAGCAATATGGACGCTCACCAGTATGTATGCGTTGATGTATTGTGAGGGTACTCTGTCGAGTAAATGCCTTACTACACACATAACAGAAATATGGACGCTCACCACTATGTACGCGTTGATGTCTTACTAGGTCAGATTGATCACTAAATGCCTTATCACACACACCACACAAATATGGTCGCTCACCACTGTGTATGCGTTGATGTTTTATCAGGCTACTTCGCTCACTGAATGCCTTATTACACACATCACATGAATATGGACGCTCACCATTATGTATGCGTTGATGTTTTACCAGGCTATTCTGTTGAGTGAATGCCTTATTACACACGTCACACAAATATGGACGCTCACCGCTATGTATGCGCTGATGTCTGATAAGATTACTCCGATCTCTGAATGCCTGTTTACACACATTACAGGAATTTGGACGCTCACCACTATGTATGCGTTGATGTCTTATCAGGCTACTCCGCTCACTGAAGGCTTTATTACATATATCACAGGAATTTGGACGAACACCACTGTGTGTGCGTTGATGTCTTGTAAGGTCAGAATGACTGCTGAACGCCCTGTTACACATCTCACAGCAAAATGGACGCTCACCACTATGTATGCGTTGGTGTTTTACCACATGACTCCGCTGACTGAATGCCTTGTTACAAACATCACAGTAGTATCGACGTCCAGCACTTTGTATGTGATGCAGTTCATTCATAGTACCCTGCTAAAGACATAAAGGAAAAATATTGGGATATATCCTAATATGAAGAATGATTCTGAAAACAAGGTATATATTAAATAAATAATTACAGATCGGAAGAACTCTTCTTTAATAGGCTGGAGCAGATAACTAAAGTTTAGTGTATGGTCTCTTGTTCTAATAACAAGCCCAACATCCCTCTATGTCACAGGTATTTCAGAGTGGTAGATGAAAGGCATTCTGGGACTTTCCTTTGAAGAACTAAGCAAAGTTAAAAAGTTTGTCATATTTAGGCACATTCACAAAATTGCAAAAAATGACTAGACGCTTCATGTTATCCATCAATCTGTCCATACGGAACTTGGTATTTTAGTGTTTACATAAATATGTTGAGAAAATCCGGATTTCATTAAAATCTGAGAAGAAGAACAGGCACTTTACAGGAGGACATATGTATATTTATGACACTAACTCAATGACTTCTTCTTAGAATGAAAAATGTTTCATACAAAAGTTGAATGGAAAATGAAACCACTTTATGTTCAATATTTTTTATTGACAAATGTACCATTTATAAGATAACTTGGAAAATAAAGGTAGAACTAGAGAGGCCACAGATTACAGGAGTGCATGTACTATGCATGCTTGATAACTAGGACTACAAACTCACACTCAGAATGTGTAACACTCATTTCTTTTCCACTGAACAATGGTTAAGTGAACATGCTCAATGTTACATTATATGCATCTTGCCTGTCTCGTTACCTAGGCAATGCATCACCATACACCACAGAAGACTAAATGTTGTTTCCACAGACTGTTCTGCATCGGAGAATTATATGTACAGACTATGGCTGGGGTCCACAAACTTCCCATAAATCCTTAATCCAATGTAAAAATCTAAGTGTTAGAGCAGTGACATAAAGCCAGTTCTCATATCCTAAATTTTAAGCAGTGCTAGGTCGTCCTAGTGAACAGCATTTGTGGATACATGGACAATGGCTGTACCCTTACCCACTGTGTTATCTGTTGGTACATGTCCAACACAGGGTCTGTCTGTGTTTTGAAGCCATACATATTGAAATCTAAAATGCAGTTCTAGGAAGCAATGAACATGGGAATTCTAGGTGTGTCAGAATGTGTTACATATGAAAAGTATGTGCATGTTTCAAATACTGCCATCATGAACCTTGGTAAATAAACCAGTTTTGCTTACATTTTGTAAGCATGGGAAGAACCCCCAATTAATCTATGTGGCAGCACAACTCCCTGATATGAAAGCAGCAGCTGGCCAGAAATGTAAACACATTTATGGAATGCAAGGCTTAAGCAGTGTGTTCAGAACATATCACTGATCCCTACTGAGGGCCAAATGAATGCAATCCACACATTCCAAAACTATTTCTTCAAGAAATGTTTCATTATCATTCTTCCATTGATGCCTCTGTTTTCCAAGTAGTCTTCCCTTCAGGATTACCAGCCACACTTTAAAAGGAACATGTAGGCTAAAAATTTACACAGATCGTGAAATAAAGTAGTTATAATTTCAGAATATCTCTTGTTGTGATAGTAGATAATCTATGAAACATAAGCACACCCTCCCCCCACCACACACACACACGCACAAAATCATAAGTTTGCATCCAGTTGTAGATATAATTTCACACCCAACAGTTATACTGTAAATTACTTGTTTTCATAATCCAGGGTCTGGTGTATTACGACACTTGTCATAGACTTGCAGCTTTGTATCAACAGATACAGTGGAAAACACGGTCTCCATTTCAAGAGCAGAAATTGCTAAACAATTATCACACAAAAGCCAATGCTACATAACCATGAATACCACAACAGGTACACTTTTTGCTGTAAAAAACTCCAACCTTAGAAATGAATGAAAGTTTGTATCCTGCTTAGAAGGTGCAATACCTCCACTAAAATATTAGCTTCTTTTCATTACTGTTGCCAGTACAAGTCACAATAGCACATGGGAAAAATGAACAGTGGCATCTTGCCTGTTTATTACAAAAATGAATCCAGTCACTACACTGTTAATCATATTCAACAATATATGTTTATTGATCTATGAATCTTACAAAAATACAATTCTACATATCAACAAATCAACAATGGAGATAAACTTCATAATGATTAAGCTACAAATAATAATAAATCAATGAAGAAAATTATAAAACCTACAAGCAATATTACTGTAAAGTCTGTGGCAATCAATGCAGTGAACGTGAAGATTACTGTTTTCAAGGACGTGATCCTATATTGCCTAAAATAAGGGCACATTCATTTCCCAAATTTTGCTGTCTCCAAAATCATGGTAAAAGCTGAAGGTAAAGCTGTCCCTGTCCACACCATGAAGGGATAAAGACGAAATAGTCTCACCTATTCTTAACTTGGGCACTAGATGCAGGTAAGTGTTTGACTTCACAGCCAGGCCATGTTATCCCCTCAGAAAGAACCCCAGTACCCAATGAATAGGAAGCTGGGTGGGCCCCGGAAATGGCCTTCATGTTTGTGTAAAACAAAAAAACCTCTTGCACCAACTGCGATTTGAACCCTAAACTGTCCAGCTTGTGGTCTAGTTTCAATACCATCAACATGGCAGCAAGTGATAATTCCTTCAAACACCAGATTCATAATCAAGGCCTGACTTCAAGAGCCCTGCTCTTTTGATGACAATGAGTGAAGTAAAAGGCAATAATTTAAGACAAAATAAAAACTCTTCACACTCTTCTCTTACATTGGACTAGGAATATTCCATTTCATACACACACACACACACACAAACAAACACGTATCAAAATGCCACAATCCGACATATTTTTGTAGAGACCAAACAAGTACCATGCATGTGACAAAATACGTGACTGGTTTTATTATATGTGAAGACAATGAAAATGAAACTTTTCGTACAAATATGGAGACTAATCTGTTTATGCAAGTCATAACGATTCACAAAATAATCTGATTAGTACTGACTCGCATCACAGGACTACGGATGTTCGTGACTATGACAGCGTTGATGTCTTACCAACTTGCTCTTCACAGTGAATGCCCTATTACACACATCACAGGAATGCAGACAATCACCACTATGTATGCGTTCATGTGTTACAAGGCTATTCTTGTATGTGAATGTTTTGTTACACACAGTACAGGAATATGGACGCTCACAACTATGTATGCGCCGATGTGTTATTACAGAACTATGCCGAGTAAATGCCTTATTACAAACATCACATGAATATGGACGCACACCACTATGTATGCGCTGATGTGCTATTAGGATACTCTTTAAACTGAATGAGTTATTACACACATCACAGGAATATGGGCGCTCGCCACTATGTATGCGTTGATGCCTTACAAGATTACTCTGTCGAGCGAATGCCTTATTACACACGTCACAGGAATATGGACGCTCACCGCTATGTATGCGTTTGTGTTCTATCAGGCTAATCTGTTGAGTGAAAGCCTTATTACACACATTACAGATGTATGGACGCTCACCGCTGTGTATACGCTGATGTTTTATCAAAATACTCCGTTGAGTGAATGCCTTATTACACACATTGCAGGCATATGGACGCTCTCCACTGTGTAGGCGGTGATGTGCTATCAGGCTATTCTGACTACTAAATGAATTATTACACACATCACAGGAATAAGGACGTTCACCACTGTGTATGCGTTGATGTTTTATTAGACTACTCAATTGAGTGAATGCCTTACTACACACACCACACGAATATGGACGCTGGCCACTATGTATTCGTAGGTGACTGATTAGAGCACTCCGATAACTAAATACGTTATTACAAACATCACAGGCATACCGACGTTCAGCACAACATATGCCAAGCTGTTCACTGACAATACCCTGGTAAAAACATAAGTGATAAGTATTAGAATAAACCCTGATATGAATAAGAATTAGTCTAACAGTAATGTATAAATTGCATAATTACCAGTCTTAAAGAACTGTTCCCTTGACTAGGCTGCATGAGATGACTGGCAATTAAGGTACAGCCTGTTGTTCAAATAAAAAGCCCTTCATACTTTTCTACCACAGGTATTTCAGAATGGCATGACATGCAATCTGGATCTCTTATTTGAAGAATCATGTGAAGTAAAAAAATTTCACATTTTTACCTAGGCAATGCACCAGCACACACCACATTAAGACTGAATAGTTTCCACAGACTGTCCTGAATGATAAAGTATTATATGTACGGGCTGTGGCTGAGGGCTACAAATTTTTCAGGAAACTTGAAGCCATGTCAAAAACCTATGCATCAGAAGGGTGACCATGAAGCATGTTAAATAATGAGTTCTCATAAAATTTAGGTGTTGTGTGGGTGACCCAGTGCCTGGGATTTGTGAGTCCTTGGGCTACAGCTGCCACATTATCCATGTCTAAATGTGTACTATTTTTATCTCTGGAGAGAGTTGAGAGACAGAGTCTGTATGTGTTTTAGACACTAATAGGCATAACTTATAGAGGGTGGGGAATATTCCCCCAATATTTTTCCTATGTAGCACTAGTTCTTGTGGCAACTGAGTTTACAGGGTAAACAAACAGACTGAGGTGACAGTGGGGGGAAGGGGCATATGTATATTCAGGACTAGTTTAAACCAATCTTCCCCTTTTTCTAACTCGAATCCATGACTTGACTCCCAACACCTATGACTGATTTGAATGCCCCCCCCCCCCCCCCCCCCCCCCCTTATATTATTTAAAACAAATTTATATTATCAGCATAACAAAAATTAAAAAACTTATTGTTCTGATCACACCAGGATTGAG
>Ga0123357_10014863_pt1 | contig 10182 bp, 6 predicted proteins | sample TergutEmb28metaG_FD_89873 | JGI IMG/M metagenome (GOLD analysis project Ga0123357, IMG submission 89873) | Embiratermes neotenicus P4 segment gut microbial communities from Petit-Saut dam, French Guiana - Emb289 P4 | ecosystem: Host-associated > Arthropoda: Insects > Digestive system > Gut ... | reverse complement strand
GGTGGTGGTGTAGTACCCATATGCAGGCTGAAGCCTGCATACGAATGCCACACCACCACAGCCATACCACAACGTAACTCCAACACACATCGAACCAGATCAATGTAACCCACGAAATAACTCAACACATAAGTCGCAAGCTCCTGAGGATGGGTGTATTAACATCCGAAACATGTTGAGCATTATATAAAGAAATAATAAAGCAAGTGACATCAAGTTGGTATCGCTCTACTCAACTATGGCAGTTCTGTTTCATGTTGAATTTTGGAAGGTAGGCGACAAAATATGTTCTTGCAGCTCTCATGCAAGTGACTACTGTCACCACACATCCTCTTTCAGCTGATGACATTGCAGTCTGTCGTCTAGCTGTCACTGAGCTCACGTTACACACTTATGTTGCATCAAATATAGGCTGGCCGTGACACAGTTATATGGAAGATGTGGAGAGAAGAGTATCTTTTCAGCATAAGCTCATAAATATCGAAGAACGGGGAAATAACCTGTACTATCTCGAAGCAGAAGCTGTCCTTTCTAAGTTGTTGAGACACAGCTGAGTTTGTGCGTAAATAAATTTGTGAAACGATTTCCAATACTTTCTTCATCTTTTCCAGAAAAATAATAGGAAAATTCATTTCAATTTACACTTGTAATGCCATCTTCATGGCATATTTGGCATTGAGACAGAGGTTCCATTTTCATTTATCAGGCAACATCAAACTAGCTTATTTTCGAGGAATCATTTAACTTTCTGTAGATTTGAGTACCGTGTTTTGGGTAATTATTTCTTCTTTACTTTTCACTTTCTCTGCCAGAATTTATGTTGTGATTTAAAACATTTAGGAGGATTGTAGTAGTAAAAGTTTCTCTTCCCTGACGGCCATAATTCTCTTTGAACGCTATAGTAGACTTCACTAAAGAATTTTTTAAAAATATTTTGACGAGTCACAATTCGCAAAGTTCAAAATCAGGGCCATATATTTTAGGCGAATTTTGGCTTTTTTTACTGATGAGCAATAACAAGGAAAATGAAATGCGTAGAACTACATCGTATTGTAAAGGTAAAAGTAAAACAAACCTTGTACAGGCCTGGACAGGCCCTGAAAGTTCCAGGAGGCTGAGGTTTCCAGAGTTCGAGACAAGTGGCATTTGAATGTGGTAAGGTTGTCAGCCCTTACCACTGGCTATCTTTAACCCCTGGAAATATTCCTGGCGCTCCATTCTTTTAGAGGCTGTATCGAATCCAGTGTCATATTGCGGCCGGAAGGATTATATCCATGAAAATTTCCATCATCGGAAATCGAACCTGAGACTTTGTAGCACAGTGCCTCAACCATCTGCCTCACCGCGTGCACCCCACATCATAAGAGAGAGAGAGAGTATATCATATTTCGAGCATGCTTATAGCATAAATCCATTTAATGCATAATTTGATATTGAATATTTTTATAAAACAAAATTTGACAAAATATTTCACAACGGAAAAAATTGTAAGCCAGTGTACAACTGTTCCTCGCGTTTGGTTTCGCTCTACTGACACATTAAATGGCACTTAACCTGAAAGTTTAAGTTTCATTAGTGTGAATTTAGGGTTCAGCACTTAGCTGCAACATTCCTTGGGAGTGCAAACCTGAACAGAATTTTATAGTTGAAGAATAAAAGACCAACTTGATGTCACTTGCTGTTTTATTTCATTTCTTATGTGCTCAACATGTTTCGAACATAAATATATCCATCATCAGGAGATTGCAACTATTCTGTTGAATTACCACATTGGACGTATTGTTCTTTAAAGACGGAGGATTTAACATGAGCATAAATTATGGCGTATAATGGTGTGTGTTTGATGTGACGTGCTTAGACGCTTTGTTGTTGTTGGTAAGAGTATTTCTGTTGATACTGATACTGATACCAAACACAACAAAGCGACTAAGTACGTCATATCAAACACACACACACACAACTATATACCATAATTTAGGCTAATGCTAAATCCTCCGTCTTTACAAACAATACGACCAATGAGGTAATTCAACAGAATAGTCGCAAGATTCTGATGATGAATATAACAATGTCCGAAAGATTTTGAGCATATAAGATGTAATAAAATAGCAAGTGACATCAAGCTGGTCTTTTATTCTTCAACTATCACAAAGATGCACCGTCCAATAAATATAAGATGAACAGAATTTCTGTATTGCTGGAAGTAGATTAACTTATAAAACACGTTATAAATTTGGAAACTAAATTTTATGTCATTTATGAAAAGTACATAATTACAATAAATATGAAAAAATTAATAAAGGAAATTAATAATATAAAACTCTTAAGCACTTCTACATTAAAGGGCATAGGTCATATGGTTTTTTTTAAATTTTTTATCGTCTGGAACTGAAAAGAGAGTAGGTGTATTTTCTTTAAGAATGTAAGAAAATTTGACCAAATTAACAGAACAAAATTCTAGTATTTACACTTTTCTCACTAAAACCTTGTTGGCTACTCTTCTATACGTATCGTTAACACATTGACACACAGGGCCTAGAAATTCGCCAATATATATCTCAGCATTTCTTCAATGTTTTACCAATTATCTTGTTTTTTTGGGTCTCCCTTAGGCTACTAACGAATTGTGCCTGTTGTCCTCCGTAACACCTACACTCGCGTACTGCAAGAATGTTTTTAATGTTTTACATTACGCTTTTCAGGGAACAAGCAGCAACCCATAGAACGGCCCTGAACTCATGGGAGGTTTATTTATCTCATCTCCCTCTTTGGGTTTGCTGAAACAAGCAGCGATGTAAAAGCTAGGAATAAACATATAGTGAATTGTTTATGAGTAGATCGCTGTGTATAATGTTCGTTTGATTGTGGTAATTTAATGATCTGTCTAATATCTAACATTGGATTGTTTATGTTAGATAATGTGTTGTAATTTTGAAGGAATTTTATCGCTCCTTCGAAGAGCAGTAAACAGTGAAATTTAATACACACCAATAATCAATTCAAGAGTCATATATTGGTAACTGATTACAAAGTCTCTTCTATAAACCTTATTGTTGCACCGGGCATTTCGTAAAATCACTTTAATTATCAATCAACAAATGCATTTATATAATTTCACATAAAAATACTTAAAATTGCTCCGATATATTTCGATCCTCAGATCATCCTCAAGGAAATACGTTTTTTCCTTGCTAAAGTTACGTTAAAACATTCACAATTTAATTCGTTTCTGTAAACAGGGTGCTGTAGCAGAATGTCGTGTTGTGCAAGAGTACGTTGTTGAGAGTGCAGTTGGCTATGGTGTGCGTCGTGTGCACACGACGCACACCCTAGCCAACTGCACTCTCAACAACGTACTCTTGCACAACACGACATTCTGCCACAGCACCCTGTTTACAGAAACGAATTAAATTGTGAATGTTTTAACGTAACTTTAGCAAGGAAAAAACGTATTTCCTTGAGGATGATCTGAGGATCGAAATATATCGGAGCAATTTTAAGTGTTTTTGTGTGAAATTATATAAGTGCATTTGTTGGTTGATAATTAAAGTCTCTTCTCTTTATCTATTTGCAGTAAGATATTTAAGGTTGATTGCACAACACAAGTCCCCTTTTCTGACAATGAGCACTTATATATTCATATAAGGCAACATTTATCACTCATTTATCTCAGTAATTAACCAACTTGTTACGCAAAATTTTTGTTTTACAATAAATTTATTTCATGCCTCTACATGTTTCGAGGACATGTGCTCGAAACATGTAGAGACATGAAATAAACTTATTGTAAAACAAATATTTTGTGCATCAAGTTGGTTAATTACTGAGATAAATGTACTGAGATGCACGGTCAACAAAACGTCACAATTTATCACTTAGTTGTAAAGTTTATGATATTTATCCGTCCCATTATGTCCACACTGCTTTCGGCTTTACCTGTATTGACAGCATGCTACAGACCGATGCTTTCACTGAAAAGTAATCAACTAAGCAGCATAAAGTACGCCTCATAACAAAGTTCTGTTGCTGTAAGTAAGTCTAAGTACATTATCATGTTAATTGAGAAACCGATCGGTTCCATCACCACACCGAAGTTCTCACAGATGTGCGGAAATTATTCACAGCGACATAACAAAGCAAACTAATACCACCACAACGTACACTGGCACACACACACACACACGCGCGCGCGCGCACGCACACACACACACACATATATGTATATGTTCAGAGGGAGACAGACATGCAGGAATATTGCAGGTATGATACTCTCTTTTCTTACGTCGAATGTACGTCAATTACGTACCTACTTACTTACTTACTCCATGGTTCAGAGTCCTTCTTGAGAAGCTAAGTGGTTTGCAGTTAGTCAATAAATTCCCCTCATTTCACGGAACCCGAATTTTCATTACCGCACTCACAAGCATCCGCCACCTGTCTCTATCCTGGGTCAGCCCCATTCAGTGCATATACCAACATCCCACCTCCTGGAGATCCATCCTAATACTATCCACCCATCTACACCTAGGTCTTCCCAGTGGTCTCCTTCTCTGTGGTTTCTCCAGCAAGACCATATACACCCCCTTCTCCTTATTCTGTTTTCTAAAGCTTAGTTATATACCTGCCGTATGAATTCTTGTACGGAGTATCGGCCAGTTGCATAATCTGTACCTACACAAAAAATATACATGCATAGAACTTGCGTATATATTCTAAATCCAAAACGCTTGTGGTGTTGAGAAACATAGACAGTAGATGTCGATTGCGGCTGGGCTGTCGTGATCGGAGAAGGTAAATTGCGGCCTTGGACTGGACCAGAAATGCAATAGGATAAAACTATAGTCTTTTATCATGAACGAAATAAATTTGGACCGAGCAAAAACTACGATGGCCAAGAAGCATCCTTTTTAAGGCAGCGGTTAGTGTACTCCTACACAATTTCTTCTGCCACATTTAGGAAAATCGCGTAAAAGGCTGTCGCTTGGACAAGCCAGAATGAAACGCCAATAGCGGATTTGCCAAGAGGGTTGAACCGTTACCTTTCATCCTTCTTTCTCGAGGAACATGTCGTTTATTTTAGAAACCACCCTCAAAAGTCCTCTAGAATGGACTTGTTCATCACGATTCGGCCTCTCCCCTCCCGACAAACAATGTGACAGTGCGCCCTAGGACGACAAAAGATGTCTTCCCAGTGAGCACGGTGTCGAGTTCTGCCTCCTAAAGGAGATGAGCCGTAAGTCAGATCAAGTTGTAACGAAGGTAAACTGTTTTTGCCCCCAGACAAATCGTTGACGGAGCGAGATTCCTGCCCGAAGGGCAATAGTTAATTACGTTGTGTCCGTTTCGGTGGCTTGGTAGCCACATGGATCTATGTCTGATACCCGACGCCAACCATAGTCCTGAAGAAAGACTACTGCATCTCAGCCCTTAAAACCGCGGTCACGAATAAGCAACGATTACTATCAAACACAACCAGGATTCAGTTAAGGATAATTCCCGTGATTTTCATCAGCTGTAAGGAAAATGCCATAATGATTCCACTTTAATCTCAGAGCATCTCAGGGAATTCGATAACAGTTGTTGTGGATTACATTTCCGGACATAAATCCAAAAAAAGATTTTTTTTCTCACAGGATTGAGCATGAGAAAAAGGACTCTTACTGCAGTAGAAAGCTTTTTGTTTGTAAATAGCAAGTGTTACACAGAATAATGCAACTTTATGTTCACTTATAGTATACATATATATTTTTTTCACATGACGGATTAAGACTTAGACTGTGTATGAGAAAGAAGAGAACAAGATAAAATCCAATCAATTTAAAGAGATCGGCAGGTCCTTGAGTGTCATGAATTCTGTGACGGTGTCATTGTGTACATAAATATGACGTCACTGTCGTGCTTATGGCACACAATTGAATAGAATACATGTAGTTCCCTTGCCGGTCCCAGTAGATGCTCGGTCTAAGGTGTAGGTCTAAGACCGCTCGCCTGCTGAGATTGTGGGTTCGAATTCCAGCGGAGGCATGGAAGTCTGTCTGTTGTGATTGTTGTATGTTGTCAGGTAGAGGTCTCTACGACGAAATGATCACCCGTCCAGAGAAGTCCTACCGACTGTGATGCGTCGTTGTATGTGATCTAGAAACCTCAAGCATGAAGAGGCCATGGCCCGCGTGGGGCCACAGCGCCACAAAAAAGAAATTATAGTTCTCTTAATAAATATTTCGATTGTAATCTATTTCGTATCCCCTTAAAAACATTAAAATTCAAAGTGCATATAAATAATAAAATATTCAGTATCTACCGCACTGAAAAAACATTTGATTTCCATTACAAACCAACCCTGATAATTCTGTATACGTTAACTCCTCTGTGAGTTTTAATAATTACTCTATATATTATCAAAGCAGTTGGCAAAATTATTAGTCGCTGTTCTTTATAAGGCCAATACCTGAAATAACACAGGTCTCTCACAATACTGGTTTTTGAAGCCTAAACGTATACTATAACTATGTTCAATGACGTAGTTTGGTGTGTCTCCAGATACTTAAATGAAAGAGAAACACATCATTTCGTAACAAATGTGTCTTTAGATATCCTGGGCTTGCGTTCAAAGCGTTCGTCAATGCAGTGGTATTGAACAATATTTGTGTAAAGGAACCTTTTATTTGAATAACCTTTGTTGGCTTTCAGTCGACGTCACTGAGGGATGTTACATTCTGATAGCTTGAAAGGAACTGCGTTCCGAGAGACAACAATAGCGTACTTCGCTTGTGACTTACATGTGCTTTCTGAACGTTGTCTCTTTCAAGGAAAGAAAGGCTGTTTACAAGTTTTGGCAATATTTGGAATATGATTCATGCGAATTCAAATGAAGGGGCATGGTAACGTGCGGTACAGTCTGTTGTGTTAATTTATAAGCTCAGTAGATCATTGTAATTAATAATCGATTTGCCTATTTCGATGAACAATCTTAAGGTAACATTTTTGAACATCTATGGCGATCATACTTTTTTGACAGACAGACTGTCAAAGTTCTTGCGATGTTTCGAACTTAATAGGTACACAAACAGGAACTTAAATAGGAAGTAGTGAAAATATCAATTAAATATTTTACTTTTAGGTTCTACTGAATTCCTACTAAATTGAATTCTATCGAAACTCTCTCCAAATGGAGTTATTTTAATTTACGACTTTGGGTTTGTGTGTTTTGTAACTGAATTACGAGTATTCCTAAAGTTATAAATACTTATTCTACTTTTGCCTAAATGAAGCTATTGCCACCTAAATAAACTTAATAAATGTTGTACCATATATTTATGTAAGATTTGAAATTATGTATATTTGTGATTTTCAATGAAGTTCAGTACTGTATATCGAAGAAACATAGCACCGTTTCGTAAAATGCAAATCTCGCTCTATAAATGTGATATGTAGCAGAGGTAAGTTGGGTCTCGACACCAGGAGGAAGTTTTGACTTGGTTATTTGTCAATTAGGCTAAATCCTTTCAAGTCTAATTTTTAGATGTAGCCTATTAGATATAATATCAAGACCTACAAATGAATATAGATATATGAATGTAAATTATAGGCACCATATACCTCCTAATCGGGTTCGGTGGTCTAGGGGTAGTACCCAAGTTTGCGGGTTCAAACCCAGCCGAAGCCGTCGGATGTAAAAATCACTAAATTTACGTGGAAGTCGGAATTCAGGCAAAATTACTACCGGAAATCTTTCTCGCCCACAGTTCCACCTTTCGCTGCTAGGATCTCTCGTGTCGTTGCGGACGGAGGCACCTGGCGGCTAAAGTGGGAACGTCTAAAAGCGGGAGAAAACAACGGAAAACTACCCCCAAGAACTTGCCCAGGATGCAGTGTGCCAGAGCCATACCGGTCACATGACTGGGCTCTGGTTCCTGCCAAGTCCGGCCTTTAATGCTGAATACTAATGAATGAATACCTCCTAAATAACAGAACATGCAGGAGGTACAGTGTGAATAATATGCGATCATATAGTTATGTGCATTTGTGGGTTTACATGTCATATCTTATTTTTCAATGCACGGGCATTGGTCAATTAAAATAGCCTATTATGTCCTGTCACATGTAATGGGCTACAAGTATTTTCTAATTCTATTTGGTTAAGGTTCTGGTTGTGGTATTAATTACAGCAGAGAGCAGTTACTGGCATTATTTGCTCTACAGTCAGTAAGAAAATTTCCTTTAGGGTTGTCCCAGGTGTGCGGATGTACGTTGTGTTTTACCACATAAATCCGCCGACAAAATTTAAGTATGTTAAGGTGCGTCATCATTGAATATTCCCTATATGAAACACACCCTTTTTTGAGACGAAAATAAATCCGTGTATTTGAATGTATAAATTATAAAGCACATTAAAGTATTTCAAACAAATTTTAGAAGTCTGAGAAATACGTTTGTGTACATTACGCATTTTTGTTTTGTACCATGAAATACTTATCTAATGTTTGTAAGTTCTGAGTTGTACCTGTTTGTCATAACTTATGAATGTTGGGCGTTTATTTGTTTCTTTATAGCCTCACAAGATTCTATTGAGTAGTCCACTCTGTTTGAAGTTTGGCTTATACAGTGTGTCCGTCTGTCACTTTGTTTGATTTATGTGGAAAGCTTATGAATATAAACAACAATGACCAAATTTAAATGTGGTTAAATAGCGAAGTCTGTATAGTGACTCTTCACAGGCTGGAGGATTCGATGTTCGAAACCCAACTGTGACAAGTTATATACTTTCTCACACACAGATCCACATCAGCCCAACCATGCCCACCCATCACACTGTAAACTGAGTGGAGGTCATTTATCCTGGACGTAAAGTGGCCGGGGCGTGATGGTGACCACCCACCAAGTCTAACGCCGAGGCCAACAATAAGTTGAACAATAGCCTTATCTCTGTTATTCTCCGTGCCTCTATGGCACGCTACCTGGAGATATGAAACTTAAAAAGACTAACATTTTTTATTGTAATGGTTTACCTGAAATCATGCTTATTAAATTTCCTTCGGATTGAGGGTAAAACTGTAAATGAACAGAGCTTTCCTTATTTAATTTTCTAAGGAAAAGAACAGAAAGGGTGTAACCGTTCTTTGTAAATACCGTATACATTCTATTATAAACATGTTATATATTTTCTTCTAAAAGCCTTCTGTGTTTTGACACATACCGTCTTGAGGATGAAGCAGTTCTTCTTCGTTATGTTCGCAAATTATCAGAATTCTTCCTTTGTGTGTTTGGTCCCGTCCCTTCTCTCTAGTGCCAGATTACCTAACACAAACTTGCCACCCTTCTTAAATGCCGAGAGGTAAACCGTATATACAGGGTTATTCATAAGTCCGTGAAACATGTTAGAAAACTGGCTGATGCCACAGTTGAATGAAGACAGTAATGATTACATCTTTCAACAAGACGGCTCTCCGGCTCACTACAAAGACTTGTGAGGGTATCTCAAACGAAACTTGCCACAAAAGTGGATAAGACGCACAGGAAAAGAAGATGACGCCTTAATGCGGTGGCCACACCGGTCCCCGGATTTAACCTCGTGCGACTTTTTCTTCTGGGGTTTTGTGAAGGACGCTGTCTTTGTGCCTCCACTCCCCGCTAATCTCCAGATTTTCGCAACCGTATCACCGCTGCTGTGGCTCTGGTCGGCCGTGATATGCTGACACGCGTGTGGAACGAGATGGACTATAGCATAGATGTCTGCCGTATTACCAAAGATGGTTATATTGAGCATTTTTTAAATATTTAAAAAAAAAACTTGGAGAGTTTCTCTCTCTATCGGCGTAAGAACTACCATGATCCGTTGGGTAGTTTATTTGTTGCGAATTTTTAAAATGTTTCACGGAATTATGAATAACCCTGTATAATACTTTTAAGGTATAACAAATTTCCAGATGGGAGTAACGGACAATGTTGCATTGTGGGTAACTAAATAACACATGAAGTGAAATGTACAGAAACTGAAGGACGAAAACTATATTACAGGAGAGAAAAAAGCAAAATATTTGTCCATCATCAGCATCAGCATCATCATCATCATCATAAAAATCAGGATTTGAATTTTTATTCCTTTCGTCTTCAAAAGTTACGCCTCTCCCGCCCACGCTTCTTCCGTCCTCCCATTGTTCTTCTTCCTGTTGTTTGTTGTGG
>Ga0123357_10014862_pt1 | contig 10182 bp, 5 predicted proteins | sample TergutEmb28metaG_FD_89873 | JGI IMG/M metagenome (GOLD analysis project Ga0123357, IMG submission 89873) | Embiratermes neotenicus P4 segment gut microbial communities from Petit-Saut dam, French Guiana - Emb289 P4 | ecosystem: Host-associated > Arthropoda: Insects > Digestive system > Gut ... | reverse complement strand
GTCGAGCTTAGGAACCTATTTTTACATCACTTTTTTGCCGTATTGATGTAAAATAGGTTCCTAAGCTCGACCTGAAGATGACCCCCAAGGGTCGAAACATGTTCTAGTAACATTTAACCTACATTATAGTTGTGGTGACGGAAATTTTACTGTTAATTTACAATAAACTTAATTTAAATTGAATGTTAGTATATTGAGTGGAATACATACTACAAAAAAACGCAGAAGCTTTAATAGCCACTAGGAAGAAGATAGGCCTCGAAAGAAATTCTGAGAAAACAAAGGACTTTTTCATGTCTTGGACCAGCATGTACAACAAAATTTCAACATAAAGATAGATTATAAATCCTTTGAAAAAGTGGAATATTTAAAATATTTGGGAACAACCTTAACAGATCAAAGTTTCATTCATGAAAAAACTAAGAGCAAATTGAAGACAAGAGATGTGTACTATCATTCAGTGCAGAATCTTTTGTCTTCCAGTTTGCCAGTTATGCAGATCGGCTTGGCCCTTGGTGTAAATTTGTCGCAAATTCTATGCAGTTAACTTGCTTTGAAATTACTGGTTATCAGGTCAAGTACAATATAGTGTTACTGCTTCTAGAACTTCAAATCGGGTGTGGTTGAAAGGTTTAGATGCAAGTACATATTGTGAATCGTAACAGCTGACCTTGAAACTGCTAATGTAGCCTCTTCAAAGAAAATTCCAATTATCCGGATTTTCTGCATCTGTGGATGGCTTTCCATCCCAATTATTCTGGAAAAGTGGAGTTCTACTGTATAAAGATTATGAAATACTGAACTATAATTTTGCTTGTTGTTTTCTATGGGTGTGAAACTTGGTCTTTCACAGTGAGGGGAGGGAGGAACTTAGGCTGAGGGTGTTTGAAAATAGGGTGTTGAAGAAGATATTTGAGCCTAAGAGTGAAAAGGTAACAGGGGATAGAGAAGACTACATAATGAGGAGTTTTATGAAATCTGTTCCTCAGCAAATATTATTTGTGTGATCAAATCAAGAAGAATGAGATTAGTGGGGCAAGAGGCAGATACAGGAGACAGAGAGGTGCATAAAGGGGAGACCTGATGGAAAGATACCACTTGGAAGACCAAGGCATAGCTGGGAGGATAATATTAAAATGGATAATGTTGAAGTGGGATAGAGAGGCATGGAATGGATTGATTGGCTTATGATAGGGACAGGTGGTATGCCCTTGTGAATGCAATAATGATTCTTCAGGTTCCATGAACTGTGGGGAGTTTCTCAATAAGCTGAGGACCTGATAGCTTCTTAGAGAGGACCCTGCTCATTTTAATTAGTTAGTTAGTTAGTTAAGTTAGTTAGGTGGTTGTTTCAACTCATTATTCTATTCATTCTGTAATTGAGTCCATACCAAAAAGAATGTGATCCATGGCTAAAGCTCAGGGATTCTGGACTTAATACTAAAGATGCTAGGCCTTGAAAGCAGGCGTCTTAATGGGTTACATGTTAATTCGTGTTGTATATGATACGGTTCAACAAACAAAATGCTTGTAAAGCATATGTGTTTTATAATTAAATTGTTTATCTACAGTGACATTCAAGCACTTATTTTTGAAGTTTGAATGCCAGTAAACAACAAGTCACTGAAATTTAATAGTAATATCTGCTTCACTTGCACTTCTAGCCTTGCCATTGCAGTACAATTAACTCTGGAAGCATGTAGTTAACTTGCACTATCATGTTTTGTCTTCATTGAATACTAGTCTTCTGTATTGCCCACTTGTCTGTGAGGGAAAACAGATATTGCCCTCTCTTCTGGCAAGTGACATCACATATTTAACACGCACCAAAGCTTGTGGCAGTGAGTTGCTTTCATTCTTGCCTCAGGTTCTTCCAGTGTTTATTTGATGTCATTGTTTATTTTAGAAATTTATTTGGTACGTTATGTCGATTATATTCATTTGTGTGGAGCAGTTTCTTTGAGTGTTTATTTGATACAAACTACGGCATGTAGTCATATATGTGCTTGGTTAAGTTAGTCATTACAGTGACTAAACTAGAGGTAGGATCCTGACAGGAATAGGATTTTTGTCATTTTGAAAACATCCATACTGATTCTGGGGCCACCCAACCTGCTGTCCAATGGGGACTGGCAGATCTTAAGGTGCAGCTGGAAGCTGCCCACTCAGCACTGTATAAGGCCAAGGTTGAGAATGCATGAATCTGTAACTCCATACTCCTATATTCTTCATGGCACAGTGCTTAACCTTTTGACGCCTAACGACAACTATAGTGTTCGTACCGCACCGCTAACCTCTAAATGTTGCATTTTATATATTTATTCAACATATATAGGTACTGAATATTTTAAACATGGTATATACTCTCTGTTTCTTCCTCTTCAAAATGCAGTTTGTTTCATAATTCTAACGTATTTGGTTTCTGTATTATTCACATTTTGTATACAGGGTGTGCTAAAATTAAAAAAATAATTCTGGCGCCAAAAGGTAAATTAAGCATGGGGCCAACTTTTCTTGTACCTTGTAACTAGTTCCACAAAGTAATTATTTTATCAAACTATGTACCAAACTATGTACAGCAAGTTGTACTAGACAGTGAACACTGTCAAGATGTAATTTTGCATAGCCCCCATTTCATGAAAATCTCAATTTAATGTTAGAGAAGCCATTCTTCCAGAGAATCAATGAATAGGAATTTTGCTGCATTTGGTCCTACAGTGTAGTTGTCAGAATAGCATTCCATGTAAAAGGCACCATGAGTTTATGATGTCATTTAGCTGTAAGTTGTTGGATGAGGTATGAGATGTGCTGTAAATGGAGAAATGGAGAACTGAAGAAAACTGGGAATGAAGTAGTTGTGGCCTGTTTAAAGCTTCCATTCTGATGAGTGGAGCCCCTGAGAAAAAAAAGCCGTGAAAGAAACTGGTCATTATATCCATTTCTGCATCCATGCATGAAAATCATAACCTTCTTTACAGTAGTAATTTGCATTACTATGTAGCTATATCAGTTCAGCAATATTAATTACAGATTTTGAAACTAGAACTATGGGATGGAGTAATCATGAAATCCAGCATTTGTATAAATTACATATTTGTTTTTCAGGACAGCATGAACGTCTGGACTATGTGTTGAGAGATACAAACCTTGGTGGCAGTTATTTGTCAGCCTTAACATCACATACTGCTTACTGGAGTAATTATGATGTGGCATATTTTGTTTTGACAAGACTTTTCCATGATTTGGGGTCTCCAGCAAATGTCTCACAACAGACGCAAGCTTCATCAGAAGCTTCTTCAGTCAACAAATAGCTGACCAGAGATAATTGTATTTTTAAATGAAGCTGTGTTGAGCCTTATCATAGCCAAAGAAACTTATGTACAAATGCAATTCCAAATAATTTGCTTTTGTGGCAAAAACAGTACCAGATTGAGTATGGTTGTAAGGAAATCACATTAAATGAAAAAGGGTTTTGACTGCTGCATTATGCTTGTTGCTTCATCAGTAATTGTACCCTTAATCTGAAGCAGTGTCATTTGTATTGGTACAACTTGCATTGCAGTCTAGTTCAGTTGAAGGGTAAGAAGTCGAAGAAAGGAAAATATGACAGTTATTCGAGGTGTTTAATTGTAATTGTTACTCCATTCCCACATATTGATCTTATAGATCCATGACCTGCATCACATCAGTGACTGTTTTTTTTTTAACTGTGGCAGCAGATTCCTTCTGCCATAGAATCTGAAGATTTTTATTATAACATGAAATTATAGACCCCTTTGTATACTCCAAAGGCCTGCTGTTGAACAGGTACTTCAGGAACCATTTAGTAATGTGATCTTGCCATGGGTATTAAATTATAACATGGAATGAAATGCAACTGGTTGGAATACTCAGTATTTCTTAATGCTCCTGGCAAAATGCCAATAATCAGAACTACATATGTGCAATTTCCAGGGGAATTTCTGCTGGAGAGAAAGTTCAGTAGTTATGTGCAAAACCATATTGTGGAGTAAGTTTGAGATTATGGAATGGTTCTGTAATGTGTTGTAAACCCCTGTTTATAGGGGCTTTTTCCTGGGAAGTTTAAAGTCTCAGTGTTTGTGGGGGAGTTTTGGTGAATGTACCATGGAAGGTCATGGGATGGAAGACCCTCCTATTTGTTAGCAGACATCCAAACAAAGCCAAGTGGCACTGGAAAGTAGTCAATTGATTTAATGTGAACAGAAAGAAAGATATAATGGGCTCTGTACTGATATTTGACAGTGGCTAATCATCCACAGGTAATATTCTGGTACTGATTAATGCCCGTCAGTTACAGCAATGCCTCTAGAACACTGAGAGTAAGCATTAGCCTTATTGAATGAAACAGAAGAATGCAGTAAGAGCAGTTGACAGTGCACAGGAGAAAGGCTAGGATTAACTGTTGACAAAATAAAAATAAAATTAAAAACCAATCTTAATACAGTTAGGAGAAATTTGGATGATTGCAGTGAAAGTACATGTTTTTAAATGTTGAAAAATTGACAATGCCATATTTCTGTGAAAATTATTATGTTTCAATACTCAAATTATCATTTCACCTTAGTTTTATGTCATGAAAAATGATCTGCTTATTGAAGGGTTGTCTTTGAGTAACACACAAACTGAGTGAATAACAAGTGTATTGTTTTATGAAATTAGTCTTCATTATATTTAAGTTATATGTCATTGAGCAAATAAATGTTTAATACTATGTGTACTTAACCCTTTGGTGCCAGTAATATCATTGCACATTATGATGCTCAGGAAAACCAAGGATGACAAAAGTCTTTGCCCAAAGTGTGTCAGTTTTGACATGTTCTTGTATGGCCTTCAACTGATATTTAGAGCAGTGATATGTATAGCTATCTCTGCTTGATTGCAAGGCAGGTTTGTTTGTCAGAATGTTTCCTTCCAATCCCATTAAATCCACAGATATGTGATATTAAAGGGTTAATTTAATTTGCTCCATTTTCCTCTATGTGTCTCATGTCTTTATAATTCTGATATCATAAAAGGTGTCACTTGAATTCAGGACCAGGTATTCAGTGTAGATAACAAACTAGAAAAATATGTCAATGTTTTTAATGCTGCAGATCAAAATTAACAATTGTATCTACTACATTTATCTTTGATTTGTGATAACTGTCTAATGAGCTGCAGGCTGAAAGACAGGATTCCTGGCAGGAAACTGGAACTTACCCTTCACTGTACCCAAAATAGTTCTGAGGTGGGATGGCTGGAGTGTGAATCTGACTTCTTGCCTGCATGAAATCTTAAGGCTATGATTCATACAGATCTTTTTCCATGTCACTGATATGTTTTAATGGATGTTTAGTGCTTGTTTTTAATGTCTGCATCTGTGTGCAATCTGAAAGTGAGATCTACACTGCCATCTTTAACTTACAGCCACCTGCACGGTAGTTCTTCTAGGTGGATTGTGTTGTATTGTGTCCCTTTCCTGATGTCATTATTTTGCAAAATTTCCACAGAAGTAGAAATCTTACAAGGGGTTGTGTGTTTTTAGAACCCATATTCTTTATTTTACATATATGTGTTGATAAATCTGCATTCCCTTATTGTGTTTGAACACATATCCCACTCCTAGGCAGAGAATGAAATTGTGTTCATGAGAGTAGTGTTACTTCATTGCAGTTTTGTTGAATACTGTAAAACTTATTGTTGCATCAAGATTATCTGTTGTCCATTGTGTCAGATGTACTGAATATACTCTTTGATTTTATTTGTCATTTTTGTCTGACACTTATATTCAAGTGGTGTTATTGTTTGTAAGTCTGTTTTGTTTAAATTAGGGCTGACATTGAAGCAGGTTGACTTTTTCATTACTGAACAAGTAAATTATGTACTGCACCATTGTAGCATAGTAATCAGATGATTCTGCATTTGAGCCTTTGACAGTCTTTGCTGTAACCAGGAACTGAGAGTAGTTTGAAACATTGAAACATTAATATGTAGTGAACAGTTCACACCTACTGCTCTTACACTCTGTCAGAGAATTGGTGAAATGCCTTTAAAATATGAACATTATGCAGTGAAAAACACTAAGGAATTGAATATTTAATATCTAGGAAAGTTAATGGAGTTACTGTTACATTCTACTTTTTATTCATATCTGCCAGCATAGTGTAGTGAAAACCCTTCATTTTATGGCATTATGGTTCCTTCAGATAGTGATTTTCAAGATCACATCTGGATACTTTGTCTGCAGGTTCACCACTTCAGACATTTACAGCTCAGCTGAATATTTTTGTTAATCATAATACATAACAGCTGGAATGGGATAACATAATTACATTCAATAACTGGTCTGTAAAGTGATTACAGTAGATTGATATTTAATATGAGAATGATACTATAATGGATACTGAAACTGCCAGTGTAGCTTAAATATGAATTTGATGTTCTGCAGGTTTTCATCCTTTTGATAATTCATTTCTCACATTCTTCAGGGATGCTTGAGAACCTTTTCAGTCAAGTGCAGTGACACTAGTGAAGGTCCCTGCAAATAAAAAGTAGCCAGGCTTTTTTTTTTTTGTGACTGTAGATCATATATGGAAACCACAAAGTGTCCTTTATGTAGTCCAGTTGAGTCCATTTTAACTAGTCATTCTAGATATTTAAATAGTGTTAGAGAGGTAGCAACATATGTGTGTGTGTGTGTGTGTTGTAGGCACCTTTGTCTCAAGGTATGGACATTCAACTTCCAAGGCACTGGTAACAGAATTATACTCATTGTTCATACCGCAATTGATGGTATCTCACACCTAAGGTACTGAGAGAAAAGTAATGCTAAATAAACATGTGTGATAGTGTCATAAAGGAATAAACTTCAATTATTAATTATGTGACTAACCAGTAGACAGAAGTCAAAATATGTACACACACACACACCACTTTTTTCCAGCCCTTACACATACTGGAAAACAACTGTTGCTTAGTAGCATATTTGTCAAATAATTACACATATGCCTATGGATTGTGATTTTTTTCCTGTTGGAGCAATGGAAAACTTTTCAGACAAATAAAAACACAGTGTGTGTATAAAGCAACGTGTGTGTAATAAAATGAAACTCAAAACCAAAGCTGGACTTTCCAGGCTTTTAGCTGTAACATTTTTATTTATAACTCAGTGGATCATCCATTGAGCCGTAAGTGCAGCAGGTATGTAAGGCTTTATTACTGTATAATAGTAACAGGAGAAAACAGTCACCAGGAAGCTATCTGAACTTAATGTAATGTTTGTGCCACCTGGAATACATGCTTGCCTCTTCGAGACCTTGACACAAAAATACTGACCCCTGAGATGCTACTGATGTGAACCTTTTCATATCATTCACCACATGCTTGCATTCTGAAGCTCCTCTCCTCATGCTGAATATTGGAAGTATTATTCTAATCAATTATTCTAGTCATATATCTATTTTTCCCTGCTAGCTAGTACACATGGTATCCAAAATTTTGTACACATACAAAATAAATTCTTTCATATATGATAGAATGCAGTCTGTTGCCAAACTTCGGATATGTGCCAGAGAAATATTGTGGCACACCCAAGGCCGTCAGACAAACTGTTAACACTTTTAAAAGCCATGGTAGCCTCTTAAAAAAATACAAGTTTTATGGTATTTGTATCCTTGCACTAATCATTAAAATTAAAAACAAAATACCAACAAATGCCCCATATAAAGTTGTTACAATTAAAGCACTAGATCTGACATGTTTTTAAGTTTTTTGGTTCATTTGCAGGGAGTGTACATCAATATTTATTTAAAACATAGAGTATAAATAGAAAAGTTAAAATTACTCAAATTGTTTGATATCTTCAAGTTGGTGCTGTAGATGTATAAGTTTGGAGAGGTATTACTTGTGAAAAGGATTTTGTATGTGTACACACACAGTATTGTAGTCATTCTGAAATAATATTAAATAACAAGGAATAAGTATAAATAGTAACAATATATAAAATATATAAAGTAAAATGATAGTTGCAAATAACGTTATTTACATAAACATTACGAGAGAGTATAGATATAGTGATTGAAGTAGCAAAATCCTTAAATTCTTAAATAATTGTATGCAAAAGTCCTTGAGTTTTGATCCAGTAGTAATTCAAATTATCCCTTTTTGAAGTATAAAGCCGTCAATGCTGTGTGAGATATTTCCCCAGAAAATTATTGCATAGGTAATGTGAAAATGAAAGTAGGAATAATGTATCAATCTCAAATAATGACATAGGTGGTTTTATTACCCTGATGTAATAACATGCTGCACACAGTTTAGGTAATAGTAAGTCTGTGCGCTTTCAGTGAAAGATTTTTCAATAATTGCACCAAGGAACGCAGTATTGGTAGTATTTGAGATAAATTTATTACTGAAACCAATAGTTGTATAAAAGATAAAAGCAAATTTTTGGTCGTAAACTACGTATTCTGCTTTTTCGTTTCGTAACACGTGCCAATCAGCATAGAAAATGCGAAACGAAATTTACCAACCGCATAATCACAGATCACATCGCATAACACAACCCATTTTCTTTTGCATGGAACAGCTGCATACCAGAGCTGCATCTGTGACGTATGTACCGAAGTGTTCTGTTTGTAAGCCTACTAAACTTAATAATCTGTGGAGTCTATGGTCGTTTGGAGGCACAGTTCGGGTATGTTATGATCTGGGACCCTAATCCAGCTAACGCGGAGAATATGGTGAGCTCGTAATAATGCCAGCAGATGGTAGATGGGACTTAACTCCGCGTTTAAAGGGTTACAGTTCGTATGTGATATGAACTGTGTTCTGAACACAGTTCATCTGCTGTGAACGTGACTTGTGATTGTCAAGTTGGTAGAACTGACGGAGGCATGGAAAGGGTTAGTGACATAAAATGGGCCAGTAACGTATTTTTATGGAATAATGCAAGTTTTATATGTTTGTGATGGATTTGAAAGAATTACTGAAGAAGTGTGCAGCCAAAAGGCCAGGTATGTTTATGTCTGGATAAAATATCTATCATTCGTCTGCTGGTCGCACACGAAAGTGTACGTTTAATTTCAGAGATTTCACCGCAGAACGCGTTTCAGATAGAGTCAGAACTGTTTGTCAAATATTATTCCGAAAGGAAGAAGAAAGAAGTGGCCACAGATGCGACGTACAGCACAATTCCAAAGTTTTATTTTAAGGTAAGATAAGATTCATCTTGCTTCTGGCACTGTACACACGACCTACGCAGCAGCTCTCAAGACCACACCACCCATCCACAAACTCGGTGCAGAAAACCATATGCTGCCTCTCAACATCTAATGCTCCTGATGATGGGCGTATGCGCCCAAAACATGTCGAGCTAAGAGTACATAAAAAAAATTACCTTGTTGCATTTCACATTATTTCATATTTAATGAAACTGGTACTGCGTCCAGTCAGAAGTTTACTCAGACTGAATTTAAACTGGGTAACAATTATATAATCATAAATCATTCGGCTGAGATTTTTAATGGTTACTTTATAAATTCTGTAGATTAATTAATATTACAACAACCAAAGACTGACTCAGCTATACGTAGTATTTTCAAATAAGGAATGATTTCATTATGAGTTTCCACAAATCATTAATATTCCAATTGATGAGACATGTTATATGCAAAATATTTTCATTAAAAAATAAAACCATATAGTTATGATGGTCTGTCCAATAATATGCTAAAACTATGTGGTAGCCAAATTTCTAAACCTGTCACTGACATTTACAGTAAGTCCTTAACTTGTGGTATGTGCACAAATTGCCTAAAGTATGGTATTATAAAACCATGTTTTAAGAAAGGTGATGAATCACAATTATCAAATTATATACCTGTCTCTGTATTGACTGGCTTCTCTGAAGTATATGAGTTGCTCGTTTTTCATAGGTTAAAATGTCATTTAGTGAGTTATAACATTCTGGCCAATGAACATATCAGTTTTCATGACAACGTTTCTACCGAAAGTGCTATTTTTAAACTCATTGTGTCAATTTTTAGTGCATGGAATTCTAAAGAATATACAGGGTGTAACAGGAGGAACGGACCAGACTTCGGGAGGGTGTTCCTTATGTTAAACTATACCGAAAAACCCCAAAACACCTATATCCAAAGTTGAACGGTTTGGGAGATAATG
>Ga0123357_10014860_pt1 | contig 10183 bp, 5 predicted proteins | sample TergutEmb28metaG_FD_89873 | JGI IMG/M metagenome (GOLD analysis project Ga0123357, IMG submission 89873) | Embiratermes neotenicus P4 segment gut microbial communities from Petit-Saut dam, French Guiana - Emb289 P4 | ecosystem: Host-associated > Arthropoda: Insects > Digestive system > Gut ... | reverse complement strand
GGACCTTGGACCCACCCAGCCTCCTGTGCAATGGGTACCGGGTCTTTCCCGGGGTAAAGTGCGGCCGGGGAGTGCTGCTGACCACTCACCCCCTTCTAGTGCCTCGGTCTTGGAAGAGTAGAGCTATACCTCTACCCACCCTCTGGGCCACACCGGGCCTGTAACGGGATCACTTTACCTTACCTTTACGTTCAGTTTGTAACGACCTGTAGAGTTTGTGAGATCCCGCAGTTTTTTAAAAATATCTTTATTTAATGCCTGGTGATGGTTTACTGAACCGAAACATGTAACAACTAATAAAAGTTTGTTGTTTCTTGTTGTTTTTGTTGTTGACGGCAATATGCAAATCTATGCAGATACAAATGTTTCGTCGCGCGCATCGTTACAAGACACGGTACCCCTCACGTGTCCACCTGTAACAAATTGGCACGGGCATTATCGAACGTGCTTTCTCTTTCTCAGACCGTAAATTGGCACCGAAAAATGTCACAGTTTCCGACACAGTTCACAGCATCACGTTATTGTTTTTTAAATACATTCTATGCGCTACTTACCTTGCCACCATCCTGTGCCGTTGTCATGAAATCAGGGAACCTTAACTTCCTGGAACCCTCTGGGCCACTCCAGGCCTGTAACGGGACTGCTTTACATTTTTTTATATGGGCTGCTTACAGGAAGTTTTTCGTGAGAGAATAATTAACAGGTAAGTTTGGCCTCCTCGTTCGCCGGATCTCAATCCGTGCAATCGGTTCCTACTTTTGTGGGCTGTTGAAGGATGATATATATAGCAATAATCCTGTGACCCAAGACGACGTGAAAGAAAATTCAGAATTTAGTGTTTCCAGTTGCACGTCCGGAACATCGACGTGCAACAAACAAAGTATTGGATGGACCTATATATATATTAACCAACAATTAATTAAACACAAGCTTTCTAACAAAGCAGAAACACGTGCCCTGACAGTTAATATTAAAGTGAACGCGTAGGTTACAAGTAGCTGTGCAGAGAATAAGCATGCTGTTCATATGCTGTGTCAAAAGTGCAGGTGACCTGCTCTGAAAGAATATCTGGACTGATACCTCTGGCCATGCCTCTTAGCACTCTCATCTCAATAACGTGACACTCAAAGTAAGAACGCCCTTCGCACGCCTGCTGTGTTTAATGCTTATTTGGCCCTCTAATTAAAATCTAGTTCTTGCTATATCTGGAAGAGCTTTTTCTCTTATTAAGAATTCTGAACTCTAACGGTGTCGGATATGGAACACCGTACGGCGGAAAACTGAGAATCTGACGGTGGTTGAAGTAATAAAAATTTTCCATCCTTGTATGGAAAACGTAAATTCAGTACCGTATTCATGACAGCCAGCCACAAACCGGAGGTATGTCCCTGAAAATTACGGAAAGATGAGCCTCCGAAATTTCGGAAACTACTGGCTCATCTAGAGAGGGTCATGTTATTCAACACTTGGATCTTCAATAATGCGTTTGTTATGTGTAACGTATGTCTGAGAGCCGAAGGCAAAAATTAGGGCACCTGTTTTGGAAATGGCAATGGAACACGTAATATGAAATACCACACATTGAATTAAAACTCCTTGAGACTAACTCAGAGCAGAATGGAATGACGCAACTGCACTGCCGTCGGCCTGCAAGCACAAGGTTCAGGGTGAATATTGATGCTAGTTGCCAAATAAAATAATGTCATTGTATTACTACAAGTACATGTTCTATGTACATACAAATATATTGAGCCTAAAGTTTTGTTGCTATGTAGAGATAAGAGCAAACGAATGATGCATCACGTGCTTCTTTAATCACAGACACGTGGAACAGACTGCACAAACAACTTCCCTTGCCAAACAAAAAGATTTGTGTTAGCATGCGTTCATAATCCGACTGCAATACGCACGCAGTCTGTTCCGCAGTTATGAACAAGTGCGCGAATAAATCATAAATTTCCTTGATTCATGCAAAAGCGCGGTATAGTGTTCCGCATATACCAACTACAGCGTGTTTGGTCCGTAGTGTGATGGCCTGGGGCTGGTGAGAAGACAGTAGCATCGCTAGGAATAATTTATGTTTGCCTTTGCTGTCAGGAATTGTATAATAAGCTTCAAATTTTGTTTCGACCTGCAGATAAGAGCTACAGCAACACAAGAAATGACTGAAATTGTGTACTACATGTCGGTGTACAAGGCGTGTTCAAGAAAAGACCGAACTTTTACTATAAAGACTTTATTGCTCGTTTTACAGCATTTTAACCACTGCCCCCTTCAAAGTAGTCCCCTCTACTGGCGATACACCGTTCCCAACGTTTCTTCCATTGTTGGAATTCTTCCTGGAAAGTGCTTTCTGTGATGGTGCGCAGCTCTCTTATCACATTTTCCTGAATCTCCTCTATGGTTTGGAAACGACGTCTTTCAAAGTGGTCTTAAGTTCGGGAAACAAGAAAAAGTCTGCTGGGGCTAAGTCCGAAGAATAGGGTGGATGGGGCACAACGGATGTCTGATGTTTTGCCAGATACCTGCGGATGAGGAACGACGCGTGAGCCGGCGCATTGTCGTGGTGCAAAATTCAAGTCTGGTTTTCCCACAATTCAGGAATCGTCCTGCGCACAGCTTCCCTCAAACGCGCTAAAACTTCCTGGTATAATGTTTGTTTACCATCTGACCACGTGGTACAAATTCGTGATGGACAATGCCTTTCCAATTACAAAAACACAACCAACATCACCTTGACCTTTGAACGACTCATCCGTGTTTTGTTTTTTTTTTTGATCGAGGAGACCCTTTCCTCATCCACTGCGACGATTGCATATTGGTTTCAATATCATACCCATAAACCCACGTCTAATCTGTTACGGTGTTCTTAAGAAAGTTTCCATTGCCATTTGCATTGGCAAGCAGTTCCTGACTGATTTCAACACGGTTCTCTTTCTGATCGTCAGTCAACAAACGCGGCACGAATTTTGCACTGACGCGACACATCTGAAGTTTTTCAGCAAAAATTTGATGGCAAGATCCTATGCTGATGCCCACTTCGTCGCAACTTCTCGGATAGTTAAACGGCGATTTCAATTAATCATAGCACGAACTCTCTCGACATGGTCGTCGTTTGTTGATGTGGAAGGTCGCCCAGGCCTGGGATCTTCACCGACTGTAATTCTGCCCTATTTAAAAAGCTTAAGCCACTCATAGCACTGCGTTCCGCTCATACAGTCCTCTCCGTATGCTTGGTTAAGCAACTGAAATGTCTCTGTAAACTTTTTACCAAGTTTGCAACAAAATTTCACACACACACACACGCGCGCGTTGTTCTTCAAGCTCTTGCATTGTCATTTTGTCACTAATCCGACGAACAGCTTGTGCACGTACTCAGTTCAGCGGATGTACCTCGACGACTAATGCTCATAGCGAAACGGGACAAATGGCAGCTTGTTGTCAAAACCTGATGCTAGGTGCGCTCAGTAGCCGCAGCGCGCTCTCTGTGCTGGTTGGTTTAAAAAAGTTCAGTCTCTTTTTGAACACGCCTCGTATTCGTACACACATGTCTTCGGAAGTTTTAGGAGATTCAGGGGGACGTGCTTACCTACCACAGACCGTCGAATGGCCTTAAAGTTGATGGAAAATCATAGAAAATTAACCAGGAGACAATTTGGTAAATTCCTCACGTTGATTTCTGACAGAGGAAAATCTTCTTTAAGTTGGATCCACACAGTTGCACGTAAGAACTTCATATTCTGTGTCAGCTGAAACATTTCTTGCGAATGGCCGTGTTGTTGCAAGCAGCCACTTCATTCACCGGACTTCGCGCCAGTCGACTCATATCTTGCTTCATACAGCGAAAACCTTCCTCGAAGTTCCCGCAAAGCTTCAATAAAAATATAAAAGGCCAATTAAATGCAGTCCGTTTAGAAACCTCTTTTATGCAACTTTAGAAAGCATACACAAGTGGGTTCTGATCCAGACAAGTTATTTTTAAGGAAAATAAAGTAATTTTCTTATTTCTTGTGCATCTGTTCTCATGAACCAAGTACCGGAAATTAGTTGTTTGATCATGTAACACGCACTGTTTCATCAATATATGGACGAGTGCTAAAGACCTCGCACACAGAGTGCACTGCATTCGCTGCCCTGCATATGGACGCATTTTTGTGAGTGCGCACTGTATCACAATTGACCATAACTGGCCTGCAGACTTTGTCCCAGTTTGTGTCGGATTTACGGAAGAAAAAATTCTTAATGCAGGTTTTGCCAAAAACTTACTCGTATTTATGGGCAGGGGATAAGCACGCTGATTGTGTTACAGTCTTTTCCCTGCATATACACACACATATAGTAAAAACAGGTTTTGATACTGATACTGCCCCTCTACAAGCATGTAGGTTGCATGCAGACTGTTAGCCAATCACCGTCCCACGTATGGACAAGTAATGTGCGTGCAGACGTGCCGCACCAGTATAACACTTACTGGGCACTTAAAGTGCATGTACAATGTACCACAGTCACTGTGCTACTTACGAAAATGTAATTTAAGTGCCAATCTTGCCATAGTCTCTGCCCTACTTACGAAAATGTAATTAAGTGTCAATTTTGTCACAGTCACGGTTCTATTCGTAACACTCTTTCAGGCTGTGCCATAGCCACTGTGCATCTTCAGGACACGCAAGTCCAGAATACAGAGCAAGAACAGTTTATACAGGTATTTGTACATCACCTAATAATACTGGTTGCTGTGTGAGATGTACATAATTAACGATGCTCTGTTGTCACGGATTGCGGACAGAGACCTTCTTCGGAAGCGAATAATCGCTTTTTTACGAGTCCTCTCTTCGAATACGTGAACACAGTTCTCACTTTTCTACCCTATAATTGTAATAGTTGAAAACCCAGTGGTAACCACGTGTACCACGTGCAATAACATTGAGAACTTTGCACTTCGCGACGTACTTTTCAGGTGTTTCTTATGATTGTCACAAAACGCACCAAATATTTCTTTAAATAGCATTAAATGTTTGGTCTGTCTGAAGAAAATAGACGGTATTCTGTGTAAGACAGGGACAACACTTTTCCCTTCACACTTACAAGAAATTATACGAGGGTGAGTCAAATGAAAACCTTGCATATTTTTTATCTCGTAATTTATTAAACACAAAAGGTACATTGTTATGCGGCGATTTTCCTTCACGATGGCTTCAACTGCTGCAATGGTCTCTGGTGTTACTACTCGGTGTGCCTGACCAGGTCGAGGAGAGTCTGTTATAGAACTAATGCAGTTCATGAACTTCCTAGTCCACTAATACACTTGCTGTCGTGACAGACATGCATCGCCATGCTGAACTTTCATTCGTCGATGAATTTCGATGGGTTTCACCCCTTCACTACTTAAAAAATGGATGACAGAAAGTTGTTCTTCTTTGGTGCATGTTGCAAGCGGGGCCGACATCTTTACACTACTACTGCGCCGTCGTGTTGCATTCCTGCATCGTATAGCCACCAGTCGGCCACTCTTCAAACCATGAGTATCATTGTTGTCAGCTTACAAGACAATCGAGCTGTGTTTCGCATTTTATCGCAATTTTAAGTTTCGCATTTGTCTATCCCTCGTATTATAAATATTGTGTGCAACAAATTGAACGATACAGTCATTATAAAATGTTATTATATGATGTTTAAAATTGTGCAATAATCCTGGCTATACCATTCCATTCAGGCGGTACAACCAGTTATCATTATGTGCTTAATCACCAGTCACGGCTGGCCACCCACTGCCGATCGGCGAACTGGTCGCCAAGGATCAAAAAAATGGCCTCAACAAAGTCGCGATCTTAATCCAGGTGATTTGTTTTATGTGGGGTTGGCCCCAAGAGCAAGTCTACCGATAAAGACCAAGACAAAAAGATGAACTTGAACAAAAATTCGAGATAATTTGGCCGCTGTTTCTCGACACTTCTTATGGATAAGTGTTTGTCTGTGTCTTCTAAGGTGCAACAGTGTGTGTATCAGTGCTGCAACTTACCGTAAAGGGCGGCCGTACACAGTTGTGTGTGGCCAAGAATTGTAGAAATATCGAATTCCGAGTAAGAGGTACCGTCATTTAACCACCTGTATTTATTCTACATAATTTAAACTTACTTCAGACATTGAATACAACAAAAACTAACATGAAATGAACGTACCGTTTCTTAGCGTACAACATAAATTATCAATGGCTTGTGTATGACATGCAATACGAGAAATAGAAATAGGTACCAGGAAAAATTACTGGGAGGTAAAGGCGACCGGTGCTTAGGGCTAACAACCCTACCACCTATATGTGTCGACTGTCTTGAAATCTAGGAGTCTTAACCTCTTGGAACTCTCAGAGCCAGTCCAGGGCAGTACAGGGACTGATTCATCTTTCGTTTAATTTCTTACCGCCACTTGCCGTGTTCATTCTCCTCTTATGCTGAAACTGTTCTAATGTTATGACGTATGTTGCTGCAGCCTCACTTTCATCCTGCGCATGCCGGCTCAAATAAAGGCCGAAACATCGGAACACTTTGAAGAAAGGGTAAATCTGTTAAAGCCGAAGTTACGTCTGCTAAATCCGATGTCTCATGTTGGATCACAGACAATGTTTCACAGTCTTTCACACCGATACAACATGGGAAGTAAAATTGCGGTTATTTATGCCATTTTTGGGCGCGTTCGCAGATTGCAAAATTGGCTTCATCATGTCTGTCGGTCTGTCCGTCCGTCTGCATGGAAAAACTCGGATCCCTCTGAACGGGTATACATGGAAGTTTACATTTGAGAATCTTTCGAAAATCTATCGAAAAAATCGTTTCAGTAAAATCTGACAAGAACAGTGGGTAATTTACATGAAGACCTGTGTACATTTATGGCCATATCTCACTCAGTTCTTTTTGGAATACGAAATGTGTCAGACAAAATTTGTGTAGAAGATCAAAACACACGTTATATGTTCAACAGCTGTTTTCTGAAATCATACCTTTTATGAGATAATGTGGAAGACTGTGGTAGAGGTGGACACAGAACAAATGACAATATGGCGCATGCGCATTGCATGCTAGATACCTAGGGCTACAAACACACACTCAGAGTATGTAATACTTAATGTTTTTCCACTGCAGCAATGGTTGTGCGAACGCGCCTCAGTCGCACGTTATACGTACATTGCCTATGTTGTTTAAAATAAAGCTGTTCAAGAACAGGGAAGTTGATGTAAGAAACTTCTGAACTGAAAGGTAGCAACTTTTCCGCAAATGTAATATTGTTGATTTCTTCCTGAACGTGCTTTTATTTTGTTTGAGCTTATTGTCAACGACTTTTAGCTGATTTTATATTACGACTTGCTCTGAATTCTTCTGACGAAACACGAGCACGTTTAACCCTTAACCCGCTAACGTGGAAAATATGGTGAGCTCCTAATAATGCCAGCAGATGGCAGATGGGATTTAACTCGGTCTTTAAATGGTTACATTTCATATATGGTGATATGTACATTGTGGTTGCGTGCGTACCGAAAATCTTATTGCTCCGCATTATAAGTTTCTTTTTTCTTTTTAGTACTGCTTTTCATCAGTGGCGATCTATATCCACACAAACACAACATCTGAACATCGTCCGTTCATTTATTTCCTCTCGTACGACATGTCTCCTACGTTGTTCCAATGTTGTGTTTGTGTGGATTTATATCGCTACCGATTGACCAGCAAAACGGTAAGACGTTACCTAAATATCTTCTATTTACGTTCCACACAAAGAAATAGATAACCTGCATTCACTCACTCGCAGTGTCTCAGACGCTTGTATTTGACAGTGTTTCGCGCGCTACCTTAATTACGACACCGGCTGTATAAAAATGTCTCTGGCATTAGCAACACCTGCGTATTACATGTAGTTTGTCAGCTCAGACTGTCTTTCGATCACACCACTTGCTACAGACGGACGCTGCTAGGATGAGTTGTGTCACTCGGTTCGTACTGCTGCTGATAGCCGCTGAATGTCTTCAAGACACAACCTGCAGACTTGATGGGAATCAGCTGGCACAGCTGCTACAGAACATATACAGTTCAGAACAACGACACGCTGATTTTCGCAGAAACACAGCTGATATAGCTAACGTTCCTGGAACTGGAATATTACAAGAGGCGTCTTCAAGAGATCTGGACGTTGATTTTGCTGTTGGAGTCAAAGATGATAACAGTGACAGTGAGTCAGTGATAAACAGTTATCCTTCTAACAGTGCTTATTTTCCAAATTCTGTCACCGATCAAGCTATCCCTGGCTTTCACGCTGTAGAAAAACCACCATCAAACGAACTTAACATAGGGCTGTTCGTGGATCCTAAGAGTGGGATTTCATATTACTCTCCTGGTTATGCGCCAGAAAACAGTTTTGTTCCGAGACCAAATACTCTTCCGAAGAAATACGATAGTGCTTCATTGATACCCAACATTATGCAGCCTAATCCAGTTCTTACATCGGTAACCTATCCAGTGCTGCTTAATCCTTACCAACATTCTCCGTTGAGAAAAGTTTTCAGTCCCGGCAGATACGCCACAGTCAGTCCAGTAACCAATTATATGGAAAATCCGACTCATACAATTTCCGAACTTAATACACTTCCTTATCCGTATCAAAATAACCCTCAGCACAGACTTGGTACAAGTGGCTACTTTGTAGTTACGCCGTTGCACACTTACTCAGCTCCCAATGAAGAAAGGTCTCCAAACATCAACTATCTACAGCAAACTATATACCCTTATCAAAGACTCCACCGGGAGCCACTGGAGGGGCCACACAACTTACAAAGTGTCAGTGACTTATCAGTCCAGTTACCTGATATTTTTCTTCAAAACCCGACCACGGTTAACAGTTTATATCCCAGTAACTATCCTGAGAATTACGGACTGTTCCCTGCCGCAAAGCGTCACCAACAATTTCCTAAAGGACCCTACAGACAATTTTCTACACCAGTCGTCATGAGGCAGGAACCACAAGAGTCTCAGCTAATCCTGGACCAACAAGGAACCCCAGTGATGTCAGCGCAACCGTATGGCGACCGTCAAGTGGGGACTTTCAGGCTGAGACACGACAACGGATATCAAGTGTCGGTGAGTCGACATGTCTATTGAATTTCATGCATCTTACAATATATATGGTATATACTATATTTACAGCATTGTTGAATTCCATATAAACTACACGTCTTTCACATCTCTTTTTATTAACCAATTAAACACTAAAAATTTGTACTTAAAAACTGTAGTGTTTTAAGTCTTAAACTTTTAACATCAACACAGCTGAAGTGCGTCAATAATAATATTAAAACGTGATATGTTTCAGAAACTTCAGACTGTGTTTTAAGTGTGAAGACTTGGTTAACGTTTTAATCATTTTAATCCATTAAATATTTTAATGTACACCAGTCTGGAAGCCTCGAAAGGAACTAAATAGCGTGAAATGTTTGCGAAACCTGTGACCTGGAATCAAAAAGTTCTTGTGTCAATCAGATGTGTTGTAAAAAACAGTAGAGAACTCCCTGAGGGTGCTGTAAATACAGGTCGAAACGCGAAAGCTAACGCACGTATGTGCACATTAGAGTAGGCACAGCAGGTGCTCTAGAAGCTAACGCACTTAAGTGCACATTACTGTAGGCACACGAAGTGCTCTATAAGCTAACACACTTAAGAACACATTACAGTAGGCACAGCAAATGCTGTATAAGCTAACGCACTTAAGTGCATATTACAGTAGGCACAGCAGGTGCTCTAGAAGCTAACGCATTTAAGTGCACATTAGGGTAGGCACAGCAAGTGCTGTATAAGCTAACACACTTAAGTGCACGTTTCAGTAGGCACAGCAGGTGCTCCATAAGCTAACGCACTTAAGTGCACTTTAGAGTAGGAACAGCAGGTGCTCTAGAAGCTAACGCACTTAAGTGCACACTACAGTAGGCACAGCAAGTGCTCTATAAGCTAACACACTTAAGTGCACATTACAGTAGGCACAGCAAGTGCTCTATAAGCTAACACAATTAAGTACACATTACAGTAGGCACAGCAAGTGCTCTATAAGCTAACACACTTAAGTGCATATTACAGTAGGCACAGCAGGTGCTCTAGAAGCTAACGCACTTAAGTACACGTTAGAGTAGGCACAGCTGGTGCTCTAG
>Ga0123357_10014859_pt1 | contig 10183 bp, 4 predicted proteins | sample TergutEmb28metaG_FD_89873 | JGI IMG/M metagenome (GOLD analysis project Ga0123357, IMG submission 89873) | Embiratermes neotenicus P4 segment gut microbial communities from Petit-Saut dam, French Guiana - Emb289 P4 | ecosystem: Host-associated > Arthropoda: Insects > Digestive system > Gut ... | reverse complement strand
TGGGGCGTGGGGTAAGGGGGCGTTGTTTTGAGTTGATCAATGGCGGATAATTGTTTGTTACCATAATACTGCTCGATTGTGTGTTTAAAATTGTCATGGCTCAATTTCAACTCACTGTCTACTCTTAGATTTCCTGAGAAAGGCGGCAGAACAGTTGACGCTGCTTGTGTGTCAGTCACAGCTGCATGTGAATTACTGTAGATTACCGGCACCTGATTTGGATTGGTCACAACTGTCTGAGAGGTGTGTGACGCTAATTTGTGTGTCTCCGATAACAGCTGCTCTGCCTGTGACGTACAGCTTTTCAACACGTCAAAAATCTCTGCATTATTACATTTTTCAGCCAAATGTAAAGGCGTTTTTCCATCACCATTTTCAATTGCAGTATCTGCTCCTTGACTAAGCAAAAAATTAACTACCTCGAAATCATTTCTTTCAATCGCCAAATGCAAAGCAGCGTTCCAATTAACATTACCATATAGTTTATTTATATCGGTTTGAGGAAATTTCCGTAGAAGTTCTTTAATTTTCTCTGCTTTTCCTTGTGTGGAAATATTCTTCTTGCATATAGCATTAAACAGTTTCTTATTGTCCTCTAACCGTTCACTATTAATACTCAGATACCGTTTGTGCGTGGCTTTGCGTTCCATCAGATTAATTATAAAAGACGGATAACCTAATTAATAAGTGGATTTCCAAATAGAACGTAAATAAAATAATTTCACCCCTGCCTTGTACTGTCTGAACTGTCCATCTTGTTACTGAATTTAGTGTGAAAACTTGAGTCGACAATCTCGAACCAATTTAAAATAGATTGAATCACGCAGACATCACAGGCAAATTACTTTTGTGCCTACAACTAATCCATTAACATATTTAATTTCTTATTTAGGAAAGGAGAATTAAATATCAAACCGCTGTATTTAAATGCTTCATGCTATATACTAAAATGATCACAAAAACCGAACTGCTGTAGAGGGATGCACAGTATTATAATTGCTGTATATGGCACTGTTCCAACAGTCTGCAGTATCTGGTTTGTTGCTGTTGATTTATTTGTGTTTTAATAGAAATTCTCAATCATTTCTAAACTCTCTGTTTTTACCCGCAATATCCTAACTAACAGTCACATACGCTCTAGTGGCGTTGCATTATCTAACACCTCTTAGTAAAATTTACTGCCTGCAGCTTTGGAAACCTCGCCTTAGCCTGCAGCACACCGCTGTTCTACAGGCGCACTTCGGAGAGCATTCTGAGGGGAGTTCAATTGCACACAAGAAACTAAACTTCAGTTTACGAAATGATAACTTTGCCTACTGCGTAATATATTGGTCATTGTCACTATGAAGTGTTCAGTGTTCCTTATGTTCACTGTCACTCTGCAATGTTCAGTGTTCCTTATGGTCACTGTCACTATGCAATGTTCAGTGTTCCTTATGTTCACTGTCACTATGCAATAATCAGTGTTCCTTATGGTCACTGTCACTATGCAATGTTCAGTGTTCCTTATGGTCACTGTCACTATGCAATGTTCAGTGTTCCTTATGGTCACTGTCACTATGCAATGTTCAATGTTCTTTATGGTCACTGTCACTATGAGATGTCCATTGCTCTTTATGGTCGCTGTCACTCTGCTACTTACCGCCGCTCTGCAGTGGTAATGAACGTCCCCAGTCCTCGTACAGCCTCACGTCAAAACCAAGCAGCAGCCAGTCACTCCTGCCATTTCAACACAGTGCTGTACCCAATATCCTACAGCCAATGTCAACTGCCATTAAACAGCAGCCGTCGTGACATTACAGGTGCTGCTTTCTCAGGCAAATGTCTCAAAATTTTCGCAGTCACAGCAGTATTTTCACTGGCACCTCTGCACACCTGTCAACATATTTATAATGCTACGTAATGTACCGCTATGAACAGTCTGGTGCAATGCTGCTGATCTGCTGAGTCTGCTACCCTAAATGCCCAACTGTCAAAATGTTAATATCATACCAACAGATAAGTGTTTAATTTCACAGAAATTTCCCACCTGATCGTATGAACAAACAACCATCCTCACGATTAGCCTCCGCTATTAGGCTGTTTGCAATACAGAGACAACTCTACAGGAGAATGGTCACGGAATATATATGGCTAATTTGAAGAAATATTTGTGGATTTCTTGTTTACTCACAATACCATCAGCATGTGATTCATAAATTTGGTACAGCCTAACAAGAATGCTTACCCCTAAAGATGATGGCAAAACGATTCTTCGAATTTTCCGGAACTGCGCCAAATCCTGAAAGAAACAAACCGTCGGCACGCATCAGCGATACAGCAGAGAAGACCTGAAATCAGGCAACAGTAAGGCCTTCTGACTGAACTTAATTCCTTTAGCGATGTTGGCCTCCTAACCACATTCAAGGAGTACACCGTGTGTGTAAATGGCTTTTGTGGTGTTGACGTTGTGATGGTTGATTCTTTCAGTTTCAGAAGTCGAAATTTCTACACAGAACTGCGGTCTGCTTGATCTGCTTAAAGGAATAGACAACCTGTGACCCAACTCTTTATGCGAATCCTCGCGTATGGCTTGTATTTCTTCGCCATACCAATGAAGTGGGAGAAACGTCTGAATTCTTGTAAAAAAGAGAGAGGGATTTTGCAGTTTCTTTCGAAAAAGTTTACAGTGCGTAAAAGCAATGCTTAATAATATAATTTCCACAGTGTTAAACCCAATTCATCAGTCCCATACAGCATTGACATATAATGCAACTTGCGCTGTACAAATTTCAAACCCCAAGTCCATACTGCAATACTGTATAATGTAACTAGTGTAGTGCAAATTGCAAGTCGCCAGTTTTATAGTGCCATACCGTACAATGTAATTGCACAGTGCAATTCACAACCCACCAGTTCTGTACTGCAATGTTGTGTAATATAACTTCCGCAATTGCAAATTTCATGTCACATTCTGAAGTACTGTATAATGTAACTTGCACAGTGCAAATTGCAAGTAACCACTTCTGTATTTCAACAACGTATAACGTAACTTGCACAGTGCAAGTTGAAACTCACATTCTACACCACTGTATAATGTAACTTGCACCGTGCAAATTGCAAGTCACACTCTACAGCACTGTATAATGTAACTTGCACCGTGCATATTACAAGTTGCCAGTTCCACACTGTAATACCGTGTAATGTACCTTACACAATACAAATTACAAGCCAACTCTGCTGCACTGCAGTGACACTCTACGAAAGTAGACTAGAGTGAAGCCAAGCCTACGCGCCTTCTAAAACAAAAATCATAACACCACACCTCGTGATATCAAGCGTGGTCTGTGCAAAAACCGCGTAAACCTGAGTCATAGCGTGCCTTGTGTTATGGCACCTGTACCGGGTGTGATAATCACTGAATTATGCAACTGACTGCAACAAAATTGTAACAAAGAATTTTAAACAGAACATACATTTAGTATGAATATCTTCACATGTATACAGCAAGAGTTTAACTGTTTCATTGTTAAAGCTGTAACTCTTTATAGAATTTTCATCTTCTGTGTATAACCGGGGTGCTGATAAGTCCTTAGCCCTACCAGGAAGGAAACAACGGTGGAAGCGTGTCAGGAACGCTCACGATTTCAAAAACATTGAGACGCGAGCTGTTTTCGGGTTTTCTTTTCCTGCAAGGCAAGGTTCCAAAGGAAAATCACGCCATTCTGAGAGAAACATTAATTTGTTTCCTTCTTGGTCGGGCTAAGAACTTATCAGAACCCCTGTATTTTTACATCGAAATTTGTTGAAATTTGTTTATAATTTTCCGAAATTCTTTTTTACGGTTTTATTTATCAGTTCGACATTTATATCTCAACATTACCTGAAAAACCATTTATAATGAATCGGGAAGAATTCCTCCATGCTGACGGTGGTCTAATTTTCCATCGTGCAAAATAAACTGTTTTCTTGCCGTCGAAATGGATTTTCACAAATAGCTTTCTTTAGGCGTGGTAATAAGAGATAATTTAAAATTGTTTCCAGCAAACTTGAGTGTCTTTACCATCAGACCGCTATATTTAATATTATCAGCTACGATAACCTGCACGTTTATACTCAGACAGTCTCCAATCCGAGTTATTTAAGCGCACAATTGTTAGGTTCCTTTCGAACTCAAGGTGTTACGTGCACAACACAGCCGGCCGTCAGTCCGTCTGTCACATAACATCAACAACTGAACCGTGTGTTGAGTATTCATGCAGTTTGCTATGGCATTTCTGTAGGAAAAGCTCTCAAGCAAGCGTCCGTTTTGTGAAAACCGTCTCAGTGACTGTCACACGTTTACCGTAAGGCGCTTCGTTCTGTTTTCTTTTAAACATTAAACCAACAAAACCAACTGCTATATCAGTCGAACAGGATCAATTTAACTAGAAAGTCAAAACTTCAGAAATTCAAAGAGACGTCACTGCAAGTGGAATACTTTCACACAAAAAAATAAAATCCCCTACACATACCCTGCCCTACCTGTCCCACATAACACCCTGCACACACACACACACACACTCAATGTAATCTATACCTCCCTAATTCCCTGGCTGCTACCGCAATTGACCTTGACTTATACAGGCTCCTTTTATTCCAAAAGGCCAAACACATGTTTTCCTCCTTTGCTTAATTTGTACAAAAGTTTCAGACCAAATTCGTGAATGTTTTGTAAAATAATTATTTATGTTAAAGAGTTATCAATAACTATCCCAAACCGAACCTGCAGAACCGCCTCTGGTCGGCTGTACGCTACCACAAATTCAATATATCCGCAGCTACACTCCATAATGAAGGCCGTTCCTCCATCCGCAAAAGAAGGACGCGCCATGCCATGATCATAGAGACTGACTTTTCGTGGTTTCAGTTAAACACAAAATGTAATTCCATACAGCAATCTGCTTTAATACTGAAGCAGTTAAACTCCCGATGTGTAACTTTACATTCCGACATTAAACACTTCACTTGCTGTTAAGCCTCACTGCCTGCTGTACTGTCAGTGTGGTTCAGCTGACAGTACAGTGCTGTATACATACTGTGTGTTGTGGTTTCAACTTGCATTATAGTTTCTATCATTTAACTTGCTGTTACAGTGTATCTGTCATTCAGTTGAATGTCAGCTTTACTTTCTCTAAATATGGAATTTATGTAATGTTTTACAGCAGAATATTATTTAATATACCGTACGTTTACAAGAGATGTACAGAGACAATCAGAATGCTGACTGTCAGTTTGTGAGACAGTGAAGTGACTTCACAATATATGCTGCAGGCAGCATTCGTTCTGTAGTGTGTTTTATGAAGTGGCTGTGGCAGATCATTGTTACAGCCCCAAATTATAGGAATGTGAAAGAAATGGAAAGGATCCGAAGTTATGGCTAGTCAAGGTACAGTTTCAGCATTGCTTGGTGGGAGTGGTGGGGGAATTGACAGAATCCTGTAACAAATTTCTGTGTTGTCCGTAACACAGCCGACGCCCAAGATGCTCACCCCTCTAATACAGCCCACAGGGTTTTCTGTTCCTTTTCTCTCCATTGCCAACAGCCCACAGTGTGTCAGGGTCTCCTCATTATCGAGGATTCACGATCATACTCAGACACATCACGCTCAGCAGGACACCTCTGGACGTGTGATCAGCCCGAAACAGCAACCTCAGAATATCCCACACAGTCAGAATAGACAGACATCCATTCAATCGGCGGGATTGGAACTCATATACCTAAAAAGCGAGCGACCGCACACACACGTCCCGATCCGCGCCGACACGTTGTTCGGCAATTTTGCGCGTTTGGCTTGTGTAATTACGATTTGTTAAATGCTAACATATTACCAAACAGTCGCGTCACAAAACGGAATGAACTCCTGCATGCTGACGGTTGTCTTCTTCTACAGTCTGAAATGTGAACTGCGTATCATGTTGTCGCATGGCATTACAAAAGGATCTTCTCTATGGATCTGGTGACCATAGATAATACAACCCGCCCTTTACTGAGTCAGCAAATGCTTATTATTATCATACATGTTTAATTTCAGTTTTATTCTTCAGCCAGTCACCAATCTGCGTTACATTAGCACGTGCATTACCGCTAGGTTTCTTTAGAACTCAAGAAAGTGTTAGATACAGAAAACAACGGGCCGTCAGTCCGTCTGTCCTTCCGTCTTTGACCTGACATGAGAGAATAAACCGTTTGCTGTAATTTCATGCAGTTCTGTATTACAGATATTCCGGAAAAGTTTTCAAGCAAGCCTCCATTTTGTGCCATTCAGCTCCCGGACTGCCGCACTGCACAACAATGCGACTCATTCCGTTGTGCTTTAGCACTAAAGCAACAAAACCGAACAGTTTATCAGTCGAACACAAATTACACTTCAGCTCTATAAACTCAGTACATGCTTTAAATCAGCCATTATGAGCCTTATTACTCAAATCCACACAACTGAGATTCTTTCCTTTGTTCTGTTTCACTAGTCACCCTGATTATCGCAACATTTCAATCGCAACATGTAGCTTTTTGTACGATAAATAAGGAGCGATAAATAAACTGTGTTTAAACTGAATACATTGTACAGCTGATTGTACTATAAACACAACATGTATGAGTTTCCATAATGAACAGAAATACAGAACTCCAAACCTGCATATCAATAGTCACTGCAGGTTGAGATCTCACATCTGTTACAAATGCTCTTAATATCAACATAAAATAATGCAGAATTATGGACCAAATGGACGGAGATGACTTGGAATATCTGTGGAGAGACAAATAGACGAGGACGAAACGGGTCTGTCAAGGGAGAGCTGGTGACAGATGGTGATGAAGATAATGATGATGATAATGATGAAGTTGATAATGATGATCAAACATAAACATCATATGAAACAAGACAGGCAGTTTAGTTTAACATAACTTTTAGGCGCGTTCGCGCAACCATTGTTGCAGGGGAAAAGCAATGAATATTACATAATATGTGTGTGTGCTTGTGTCTGTAGCCTTGATTACCCAGCAAACAATGCACAGGCGACATATGCGCCTGTGAAAGTGAAGTGGTTATGGATGGTGAACACAGTTCTACTGTAATTGTGCACTTTCGGTATTTGTTGTGCTCTTCTGGAATTTATGCGTTTTTTTTGGTGTGTTTTATGGGTCTTTGATTAAATAAATTTCTATATTGCTTCGGGCTCTTTTGTATAGCGAGTATTTTGTGGTTATGTGAAAAGTGTTATTTTGTCACAGCAGTGTACTGTAACGGCATTTGGTGAAGGGGTTTGTTGCATTGCGTGATAATAAATTTGATATCGCACATACCAGAAGGAAAGTAGGCTTGTTTTTTTTTTCGCTAAATAAAGTATTGGATGTATTCAGAAACTCAGACCCCATTAACGTGCCGTACGGTACAGTGTGTATGGACAGACATATAACCTACACGTAATGTTCCGGTGCTCATTCTAAATTTATTTACACAGAAACCGAAGATGCATTCTTTTTTACCGTGTGTTGAATTACTTTCAATAATTTGTCACTCTATCATAGATTTAAAATCGAATGTTCTACGTTTTGCAATGTCGGAAGTCATTTTGATCACCTCGAGAAACGCCCTGTGTGCATTCGTATTTTATGTATCACAAACCCACCAGTTTGCCTGTATGTATCATAACTGCGTGTCACGTGTTGCAGTGATTGTAAATGTGTGGGGTAAATTGAGAGTGTATATTAATTGACGTGCTGCCATTTACTGATGTCATGTAGTTGTATGTGCTGATATTATTAGAAACTGAATATGACCTACATACATTGTATACATGTGACGACGTATAATTTCGTAATTTAATGATACATTACTTACAATTTACATTACGTAATACAGCGCTGTATTCTCCTGTTTACACTAAAACTATCCAGTTTACATGCAGACTGTCAACATGCTTGTGCAACTGACTGACTGAACAATTCCTCTTCTTAGGCTGCGCTGTCAATCAATTTTGCAGTGGTTTGTGGCCATTAGAAAATGGTTAAGCTCTTTACAGACGCATGATATTAGCAGAGATGCCCATCATTTCAATAATGTTACACACCATTATTATGGTCGAAAAAATGTGTTGTTTTTAATATCCTATTTGCGTGATTTGTTTAACTATTATGAAGGAGTTTTTCCAATTTCAAGTTACAATTTTCAATTTAAAATTAACCCCACTAATACACCAGAATGTTGCTGTCGCTATATACACTGGACGGGAAATGAAACGAATTTTGTGGAGGTATTTAAGAGCTTCAGCAGTTCTAAGACTGTCTTTCAGATTGAAAAATTAACATTTATGAAGGATTGAGTGCGATAGACTCATTTTTAGTGTAAATTCCCTTCCGGATAACAAATCACAATTGCTTAGGATACACAAACAGGTCACTATAACGTTACTACCAACAGGAAGGCTGCAAACTCTATACAGTATATATGCACTGTGTGTGAAGCCTTATAAGACAAAACACATGCGTGAAAACCCTTGCTCCCTCTTCACTACCACACAACCTTGCACCTAATTTCAGTCAAGGTATTGTGATACATGCAACAGGTCATTTCTTATTATTTCCTATTTCTTAGTCACAAGTGTTACCTAAATCGCCTGACACTGACTGTGAAAATCCACTTATTCTGTGAGTGTAGACAACTGTGCAGAAATTGCAGTTTATTGTGAATTCAGAGTCTAAGTTGAATGTTTCAAGATATTCTGCAATATCTGTAACAACAAGCAGCCTTCAGTCTATCTTCGCTACGTCACTCCACTCAAACCTGGCCAGTTTTCACACAGATTTATGTACATTTTTTTGATACGGAATGCACGCAAGATCTTGAACAGCGTGATGGATATTTCGAACAGCACCGAACAGTATATGTGCTCAGTAAATGTGTTCAGTGTGTGAAGAAACTGTATAAAAGAGGCACACGTTCAGATGTTCTGGCTGGACCACACAGGGAAGATATTGACTACCGCCGGCAGTGCAGAATATTCGCAGGTAATATTTATGTTATTTCACATAATTGTGGTTGATACGATACAGAGTTTTGTGCAGAAGGTTTGTGGAACTGAGATGGATATCGTATATATGACTACTGTCTTGCGGCTGAATTTATGTAATAAGATAATTTTATGCATGAATGTACAGCTACGATCCGAAGCGTTACTTTTGTATGGATTGTAATCGGCAGTTCCGGTTCGAACCCTGAATATGTCTATTTTGACATTTGATTAATTATTTTTTGATCTAAAGTTGTGGTAGAAGAGTGCCAGGTCCGACTTTAGATATTGGGGGAGAGAACAGACTTTAGGCAGGAAGGTGGCGACACCGATTCAAAACGGCACAGACCTATTGCGGTGTGTCTTTCTAATATCCCATTCCGGAACTTTCTTGCAGTCACAATTCATCCAGTGGAAGGTCAAGTAGTGACACGCCACAGGATGTTTGTTTACGGAAAGATTTGGGTCCCTGAAATTAAAGTAGAACTTTCCGCCGTGCGGTTTGGTTCAGCAGTCTTGTTTAAAATTTAAAAAAAAATTTAAATTCGGCCTACTGAGGACGGCAGAATTCACGTTTCAGCCAAAGGTAGTATTTCAGCATCAGAAGGGAAGATTAGTTTGTATGGCAGGCCGAGGACAGGAGCTGGAATGGAGGTAGGGTTTTGGTACGTCGGAGTGAGGAGGGCGAGTTGATTGATCACCTGACAAAATGTTGGTGTTGCACAGCAAAACTTATAGTCCGAAATGATACAATTATGCACGAAGTTATCGCGAGATGTTTATTATATTACACGGGTTTTTATGATGTTTGAGAATTTCAAATTAGTTAATAAAATAATCTCACGTGTGGATTTAAAACTTAAATGATAGCCACAAAATACAGAAGTGATTGCTTTAACTTCCCCCGTTTATCCATAAATGTCAGCGAAATTTATTACAATACAACTTTCTGTCAACTGAATGACAGACATACTGTAACAGCAATTAAATGTTACAACCTGTAATGCAAGTTGAAACCACACCACAGAGTCTGTATACAGCACTGTACTGTCAGCTGAACCAAACTGTATGCCACAACACACAGTCTGTATACAGCACTGTACTGTCAGCTGAACCAAACTGTATGCCACAACACACAGTCTGTATACAG
>Ga0123357_10014858_pt1 | contig 10183 bp, 10 predicted proteins | sample TergutEmb28metaG_FD_89873 | JGI IMG/M metagenome (GOLD analysis project Ga0123357, IMG submission 89873) | Embiratermes neotenicus P4 segment gut microbial communities from Petit-Saut dam, French Guiana - Emb289 P4 | ecosystem: Host-associated > Arthropoda: Insects > Digestive system > Gut ... | reverse complement strand
TTTCAAAGTTGAAATGCTCTAGATCTGCTCTCCAAGGCGCTTGGCTAGTTCCAGTTCCTCGCGCCCCTCAATTTCTCCTGGCTGGTGCAGACCCGGGACGATGATGATCCCTGCCTCTGCCCATTTCTGGTATGCGCATATCTGACGGAACATTGTAATGGAAGACGCGGCCGCGGCCTCCGTGGAAGCGCCGCATGTCATCAGCAATGCGGCCTGTTTGACTGCCATGCCAATCTCAAGCAACGCGAACAAACGATCGATGGCCAACTTGAGTTGCGCGGTAACGCTAAAATAATACACAGGCGACGCCAGAACCAGCGCGTCCGCCTTGCGGAGCGCGTCAAGTATGGGCGGCATGTCGTCCTGCTGGATGCAGACGCCCTGATTTTTAAAACAATGTCCACATCCGCGGCATCCGCCTATGTGCAATCCTGCCACCCTGAAAAGCGTACTATCCTTGCCTGACGTCTTTGTTCCTGCCATAAAGGCTTCCACTAAACGAGCAGTGTTTCCGTTTTTTCGCGGTGAACCAGAAAGAACGACAACATTTTTGCGCATATCGCAACCTCCTGAGGGGCGACCTGAAACGCGTACAGATATTTTTTGAGCGCCTTGCCGATTGTAAACTGTACGGCTAATGTTTCCAATACTATACGCGCAATTATACGGCAAGGCAAGCAGGGCTGACAGCTTGTAATTTCTATAACTTTACGTTATTATTAAACATTTTTAGAAATTTTGTGTAGATTTCCTTGTCATTGAACACAGAGCGCGCGCATCCCCGGGCTACAGGCATGGGCTTGCGCTCTAGTGGCATCAGGATTTTGGGTGTGGCAAGGCAACAGTACACAGGCTGCTTGACGGAGAGCGGCGCATCTTTCATACTTGCTCCATGCGCGCTTTATCATCATCTGCGGCAAAGTTGGTCTTGTCGCTGTGCCTACTGTTGTTTGCCTGCTCCGTTCCGCCTGATGCTCAGGATTTGCAGCGGCATCTTGCCGTCATCGTGCAGATGGACTGGAGTGGCCTGCACGTTGATTCTGTCTCAGTGCTGAATTGCACGCCAGCGGACAAGGATTGGCAGGTAGATGCGTCGTACAAAATGCGTCTTACAGCCGATAAAGATGCGCTGCCGCAGGAGGAGCAGGAACGTATTGCCCGGTATCTTTCCATGTGTGATTCGGTCTTGGTGCACAAGAGCGATCACTGCTCCATGCGCAAAAGCATGGTTGTTACGCACACCCCCTATGGCTGGATGCCCAGGGAGCTTGTCGCCAGCAGGCCGGATTTGCTGCCGCGCATAGCGGAAGAAAGCAAACGCCTCGCCAGTGAAGCGGCCATGAAATAGGCACTGTGTCTTGAAGCGCCCGAAGCGCGGAATTATTCGAGCGTAAAAAGCGCGGAAAATATCGGGACTGTCCCGCGGTAGCCCACAACGCAATGTTGTCCATTTTCCAAAGTATAGCGCAAATCCAGTGCATCATCCCAAAAAGCTTCATTATGAAACGTCATGTTGAGGCCGCGCACTTCTCCTCGACAGCCGTGCATATACAAGGCATCATAGCTGAAGCGTATATACTCGGTATTGTTCACATGTCCGTTAACGTCCAGCGCGCTTATGGGGATGTGCATCCTGACGAGTTCACGTCCCCCGCCTCCCGGTTTATGCCGGTGCAGCTTGTCGCCTAAAAGACGTTGTGCCCGCACATGCAGACCTATGCCCAAGTCATTGAGGTCCTGCGGCTTGCGGCTTTGCGTGTGCAGCACCATCCAGTCGGAGCTGCCGAGCAAAAGCACATTCCCCGCAGCATCGGCCATGCGAAATTCACGGCCGGCGCGCAAACGGTTGACGCAGCTCGGCCAGGTTTCCAACGCCAGTTGCATGCCGTAACGCGGTTGCTGCGTTATCTCAAGACGAAACACGACAAGAGCCCAGATCTGATTGCGCTCCTTGAGATGCTCAAAGCCTAACCCCAGAGCATCCGCGTGATCAGAGGCGATATCCTGGCAAAGATGCGCTAAAATATGCGGTAAAAGTAGACCGTTGGAAGAACAATGATATGATTTGACATGCAAAGGCACGATCACGGCAGTATCCGCCCGTACGGCATGGTAACGCCGCATTCTGCGTACTGGGAGCAAAAAGTCGACCTGTGTTTGCTCCAACATCGCTCCGCTGGAAAACGTGGATCGCGTCCGCAGCTTGCCCGGAGTCTTCAATCCTTCATGCGCCAAAGAATACTTTGCGAGAAAAAGGTCCTTGAAGAACCCTAATAACCGTAGGCGATATGAAGCGCAAGGGATTTGACCCAATGTGAAATAATTCCGCAATGCCAGGTTTGCCGCCAGATAAGAAACAGGTGTCGGACAAGGAGCGTATGCGGTACGCGACTGAAGATAACTATGCAGCATCCTGGCGATAAATGCCTGGGTAACCGACACTTGACGAAAGCCGTCAGCGCGCCTAAAGGGAAAGTACTTTTTTGCAGTCCTCCCAAAAACTGCACAGTCGTTTTATTAACCCCGGCAACCGCGCGGGTATATTCATGAAGGAGCCTCCATGAACAACAAGATTCAACTCGATCCGAGCAAGCTCATCAAGCAGGGTAAAACAAAGAATGTTTACCAAGCTCCCGATGGCAATATCGTGCTGGAATTCACCGACCGCGTAACCGGCAATGCCGAAAGCGGCGAGATAGATCCGGGCGGCAACGACAGGCTGGGCGAATTGAAAGGCAAAAGCACGCTGGCCTATAACATGGCGGTTCATTTTTTTCGGCTGTTGCAACAGCGCAACTTGCCCACCCACTTTATCGACGCCTGCGACGAACGCAAACTTTTCCTGGTTCGTCCCTCGCGCATGTTCGGCAACGGCATCGAGTGGATATACCGGAGTGTGGCTTCCGGCTCCTTCGTGCGCCGCTACGGCATGTACATTCAGGAAGGAACGCCTATCCTGCCTTTCATGGAAGCCAGTTTCAAGGACGATGACCGGGGTGATCCCTTCGTAACACCACAAGCCCTGCAAATACTAAGTATTATGCCACAACAGGCCTACGATGCCTGTGTACAACTTTGTTCCAATGTTTTCGCCCTGGTGTCCGCTGATATACTCTCTCGGGGGCTTGCGCTCTGGGATATGAAGATAGAACTGGGTCTGGACGCGGAAGGCCGCATTATGGTCATTGACGAAATTAGTCCTGACTGTATGCGTGTCTACCATGGTAAAAATAAAATATCCGGCGCTGAGCTCGGTAAATTCTTCGGATTCTAGGCGACGAATCTATTGATGCACCGTCAGATCATGAGTACTGGCCCATCTTCTCTCCTGCTGTTTGATATTGGCAATACATGCATTAAAGTCGGCCTGGCCTCAGAGTATTCTGTGCTGGCCAGCTATGCATTGCGTACAGATGTGAGACAAACTTCGGATGATCTGGGCCTCAAACTGCTTGAGTTGATGCGACATGGCAATCTGCAGCCGGAAACAGTACACGCCTGCATCGCCAGTTCCGTGGTGCCGAGTCACAATCAGACCATGCGGAAGATGTGCCGGCGTTATTTGAGCAAGGAACTGCTGTTTGTTTCGGAGGATATTCCGGTGCCGCTCCTCAACCATTACGAATATCCGGCCGAGGTCGGCTCGGATCGTCTGGTAGGGGCGTATGCGGCCAGAAAGCTTGTGCCGGAGGCGCAATCCTTGATCTGTGTGGATTTCGGCACAGCCTTGACCTTTGACTGTGTTACGGGCAACGCCTATCTCGGCGGGCTCATCTTTCCGGGGGTGCGCTCGGCCGCGCTTGCGCTTGCGCGCGATACCGCCAAATTACCCAATGTCAGTTTGGAAGTTGACAGACTGGAGCCCGTACTTGGGCGCAACACTGCTACCAGCATCAACCACGGCATTATGTTTGGCTATGCCTCGCTGGTCGAAGGATTATGCGCGCGCCTCGCCGGTCAATTGCCTCCGCCTGTGGCTATCGTGGCGACCGGAGGCTTTGCCGAAGAACTACAAAAAATCACCACGTGTTTTTCTCAACGTGTTCCTGCCTTGCTTCTTGAAGGATTACGGCTGTTGTATCTGGAAAACAAAGAAGCATAACCCGACGCGGGTCGCCCGCTTTTTGGGCGTGGCGTTTTCGTAAGATTGCAGTATACTCCATTTTGCTGGGATGCAGCAACGCTACGAACAGACAGCAACATTTATCTGGAGGTTACTATGAGCACCATCGTCAGTATTTTGGCCAGAGAGATACTTGATTCACGCGGCAATCCCACTGTGGAAGTGGAAGTGTCCCTCGAATCCGGGCACATCGGGCGCGCTGCTGTACCCTCCGGAGCTTCCACGGGTTCACGCGAGGCGCTTGAACTGCGCGACGGCGACCCCAAACGCTACAAGGGCAAAGGAGTTTCCAAGGCCGTGGACAACGTGCTTGGCGATATCTCGGAAAACCTCATCGGCCAGGACGCTCTACGCCAGGTACAGATAGACACTACCCTTATCGACCTTGACGGCACCGCCAATAAGTCACGCTTGGGCGCCAACGCCATGCTCGGGGCCTCCATGGCTGTTTCCCGCGCAGCCGCGAATTTTCTCGGCCTGCCGCTCTATAACTACCTTGGCGGCGTGAATGCCAAAGTGCTGCCCGTGCCGCTCATGAACATCATCAACGGTGGAGCGCACGCTCCCAACAATTTGGATATCCAGGAATTCATGATTATGCCTCTGGGCGCCGTGACCTTTGCTGACGCGCTACGCATGGGTGTGGAAGTGTTTCATACCCTGAAAGCTATCCTCACCAAAGACGGCCACGTCACCAGCGTAGGCGACGAAGGCGGTTTCGCCCCCAATCTGAAAGACCATAATCAGGCTTTTGCCTACCTCATGAAAGCCATTGAGGAGGCAGGATACATCCCTGGCGCTGAAATTGCGCTCGCCATCGACGCAGCCGCCTCGGAATTCTACAAGGAGAAAAAATACGTGCTGGCCGGGGAGAAAAAGAAATTTTCCTCTAAAGACATGATTAAATGGCTGGCGGAGTTTACCGAAAAATACCCACTTATCTCCATTGAAGACGGTCTGGCCGAAGATGACTGGGACGGTTGGCGCAACCTTACTGTGGCTATCGGCGACTCCATCCAGATTGTAGGCGACGATCTCTTCGTTACCAACCCGGCAATTCTGGCCGAAGGCATCGCAGAAGGACTCGGCAACTCCGTACTCGTCAAGCTCAACCAGATCGGCACGGTCACCGAAACTCTCGACACCGTCGAAATGGCCAAAGAAGCTGGGTACACTACCGTTATCTCTCACCGTTCCGGCGAAACTGAAGACAGCTTTATTGCCGACCTCGCCGTGGCTGTGAACGCAGGACAGATCAAGACAGGCTCCCTCTGCCGCAGTGACCGTATGGCCAAGTACAACCAATTGTTGCGCATTGAAGAGGAACTCGGCGATACCGCCACCTATTACGGCCCCATGATCGCTGAATACTTCGACCTGGCTGACGGCAACAACGATGAATAGGTGCACTTCAAGAAGAAAGGAACAGCCCTTTGGCAATAGCCAGTGAACATAGACGCTCGTGTTCCTTTTTGAAAAGTCCTTGCCTTACGGCAGGGACTTTTCCCTTACGCGCAGACCTGCAACATGCGCCGCAGGGATGCACGCGCAGGCGCGGCCTCTGCAGCAGGGGTTTCCAAGGCGCGGAACGTACCAGTCTGTATGCCCTGCAGACAATCCAGCAAGCGTTGCTGCGTGGTCAACGCCATGTGTGAACACAAACTGCGCGCCAGGGGCAGCACGGTACATCGTCCAGCCTGTTCGCGCGCCAGCCGTTCCACCAAGCTGATCTCCGTGCCGATAACAAGCGTGCTGCCCACCGGACTGTCAGCGACGTATTGTATAAGAAACGACGTCGAACCTGCGGCGTCGGAGGCATTGACCGTCTCAGGTCTACACTCAGGATGCACGGCGATGCGGCAGCCGGGATGCGCGCGCCGGGCAGCTTCGGCAAGTCTGGGCAAAAAACGGGCATGGACGGCGCAACAACCGGGCCAGAGCAAGAGTTTAGCTTTTTGAGCCGCAGTCAGGTCGATTTTCCTGCCCTGGCTGCCGATATCCAGCTTATGCCAGTCCGTTTCCGCCAAACCGAGGAGTTTTGCGGTATTGCGGGCTAAGTATTGATCCGGCAGAAAAAGAACCCGCCCGCCTTGATCCAGCGCCCAGCGCATCATGGTTTTTGCGTTGGCGGAAGTGCACACCGCGCCGCCAAAGCGTCCCACTACAGCCTTTACGGACAACGCCGTGTTCACGTAAGCCAGCGGCACAACGCGGTCCCCAACTTCGCCAAGGCGCGTCAAGACTCTGTCCAGCAAAGGCGCGGGAGCCATACGCGACATCACACAGTCGGCTTCCGCTGCCGCGATGTATACCTTTTGGCCTGGGCGAGCCAGCAACGCTGCGGATTCCGCCATAAAATACACGCCGCAGAATAGTATATGCGGGGCGCGTATTTCTTCCACACGGCGCGCGAGTTCCAGCGAATCCCCAGTAAGATCGCAATGTCCAATGACATCTTGCGCCATATAATGATGCCCAAGGATGCATATCTGCTCGCCAAGCTCTCGCTTGAGGCGCACAATTTTATCCCGCAGATTCATGCTGACTCCATGAATTTTTGTATCGCAAGATCACGGCAACCAGGTACGCCAGCTACTGAAACAAGGCTGTGCTCAAATACCGCTCTCCAGTAGAGGGTAATATTGTCACAAGGGTTTTACCCGCATTTTCCGGCAAGCGCGCCTGTTCAAGCGCCGCGCAAACCGCTGCACCGGAAGAAATGCCCGCCAGCAGCCCCTCTCGGCGCGCGAGCATACGCCCGTATTCTATAGCGGCCTCGGAGCTGACTTGAATCACGCCGTCCACCACTGAGGGATCATAAATTTTAGGGATAAAGCCCGCGCCTATACCCTGAATTGTATGCAAGCCTGGCCGGCCGCCGGATAAGACTGGAGATTCGGCAGGTTCCACCGCTAATACGCGAACAGACGCCTTATAAGATTTCAGCGCCCGTCCTACCCCCGTAACGGTACCGCCCGTGCCTACGCCCGCGATAAAGATATCGACCTGCCCGGCTGTATCAGCCCATATCTCAGGACCTGTTGTCAGACGGTGTACCTCGGCCGCCACCGGATTTTCGAATTGCTGCGGTATATATGCGCCGGGGGTATTGGCCGCGATTTCTTTAGCTTTTTCAATGGCTCCGGACATGCCTCCTGCAGCTGGGGTAAGCTCCAACTCTGCGCCCAGATGGCGCAAAAGCTTGCGCCGTTCCTGACTCATGCTCTCCGGCATGGTCAGCAACAGGCGGAACCCCATACGCGCGCAAACAAAGGCCAAGCCGATGCCCATGTTGCCACTGGTGGCTTCCACGACCAATCCGCCGGGTTTCAGCGCGCCGCGCCACACGGCATGCTGGATCATGGCCAGGGCGGCCCTGTCTTTTACGCTCCCCAAAAGGTTCTTGTATTCCAGCTTGACCCAGACAGCAGCTCCCAGGCCTTCAGCTAGGGACGCAAGTCTGACCAGAGGAGTGCGCCCGACATGCGTGAACAGTTCCTGAGACATCGCCGAACCCCCTAAAACAACTGTTTAAATATATCTTCAGCTACTTGCGAAGGCGCATTTTCCTCGGTTTGTGGAGCGACTGTGCCGTAGAGAGGCTCACCTGCCTTAAAAGGAAGATTCAGGCCTTCGACAGTTGCGAAAACGATGCCTTCGGGCGCTGTGTAGTCGTCAGCCGGATACTGGTCTTCGATCACGCTGCGATAGTAGTTGAAGATGGGGGCAGCTGTACGGCCGCCTGCTTCCAGGCGCCCCAGGGACGCAAGTTGGTCGAACCCCACATAGACGGCTGTACTCAGGTATGGGGTAAAGCCCACAAACCAGGTATCGCGCTCTTCGTTGGTGGTGCCGGTTTTTCCGGCTATGAAGCGTCCCTCGATCTTCGCGCGGGTACCCGTGCCGTAGTTGACCACATCCTTGAGCAAGCTGGCCATGATAAACGCGTTCTGGGGGCTGATCGCCTGGCGCAGCTCCGGATCCTGCTTGTAGAGCAGATTGCCCGCAGCATCCTTGACGGAAAGGATCATGCGCGTTTTGTTGACCACGATGCCTTTGTTTGCGAAAGCGGTATAGGCTTGCGCCATGTTGAGGGGAGAGACGGCCACCGCCCCGAGGCTGACGGAAAGCTCATTGGGGAAGTGAGGTTCAAGTCCCAAATCCTTGGCGCGCTGAATCACGGTCGGGATGCCGATTTGTTCCGCCACCCGCACGGTGCAGGTGTTGCGTGATTTGACGAGCGCCGTGCGCAGGATCATGGGCCCCTGGAAATTCACCTCATAGTTTTCCGGCCGCCAGATTTTGCCCGTCCAGGGATTGATATAGACGAAAGGCGCATCCAGCAAGGTCGTGGCTGCGGTAAAGCCACTGTCGATAGCAGCGGAGTAGACGATGGGCTTGAAGGAGGATCCCGGCTGGCGACGCGACTGTGTGGCTCGATTGAAATGGCTTTCGCCAAATTGGTAGCCTCCAACAAGCGCTATTACGTCCCCGGTTTGCGTTTCAACCGAGGCCAGCGCTCCCTGCACAGCAGGGTATTGGCGCAAGGCCAGCTGAATGATGCTCTTAGGGCTTATGCTGGCGGGATCAAAAGGAACTTCTGTTTCTGTTTTTTTGCCCTTCGGCCCGGTAACCACCTGTTTTTCCGCAGCCACACACACCCAGACCACATCGCCGGGACTGAGCACCTTACGCGCATCGGACACGGCCGGGGCGTTCTGAGCCGCAACTTTGAGGTTCGGCACACGCGCCCAGGACATTTGTTTGAGGTCAATACGCCCTTTATAGGCGCCAATGAGTACATCCGCACCCTTCTGTTCAACCGCCGTGACCAGGGCCTTGCTCCAGGCTTCTCCCGCCAGATCGTACGGAGTAAACTCTTTCTGACTTTTTACAAAAGCGCTCACAGCGGTTTTGTCGGCGAGGTTTATTTTTTCAACGGGTCCAAGCCAGCCATAACGGCGCGCATGCTCTTCCAGTCCCCGGCGCAGGGCACGCTCAGCGGCATCCTGATGTTCCGGTTCCATGGCTGTTTCCACCGTCAAGCCCGCTTCATAGACAAAGTCTTCGCCGTAGAGACGGGAATCAAGGCCAGCATGGCGCATGTTCTCCTCACTGAACATGTCGATGAGTTGGCGGCGTACTTCTTCGAGATACCAACCGGCGCCCCGGACGGGATTTTCGTTCATGCTCCAGTAGATCGAAGGTTCAGCGGCTGCCTGCTGGTATTCCGCTTCGGAAATCCAGCCGACGGCGCGCATACGATCAAGGACATGTATTTGGCGGGTTTTGGCTGCTTCTGGATGCCGAAAGGGGTTATACGCGCTGGGGGCCTGGGGTAGTCCGGCGAGAACCGCGCTTTCGGCCAGGGTGATGTCTGTGGCGTGCTTGCCGAAGTACACACGCGCTGCTGCCTCCACGCCATAGGCGTTATTGCCGAAAAAAATCTGGTTCAGGTAGACGGTAAGAATTTCATCCTTGGTCAAGTGGCGTTCCACACGCCAGGCCAGGACGGCTTCCTTCATCTTGCGCTCGTAGGTACGCTCCGGAGTTAGAATGAGCTGTTTGATGACCTGCTGGGTGACGGTACTGCCGCCGGACGTATTGCCCTGGCCGCTCGCTCGGCTGCGGAAGTTGGCGATGGCTGCGCGCAGAATGGCTCTGGGACTGACGCCGTCATGCTGGTAAAATTCCGCGTCTTCCGTAGCGAGTATGGCTAGAGGAATATAGCGTGATATTTGCGAAAGCGGCACGGGAAAACGTTTTTCATGAAAAAATTGTCCCAAGACCGAGCCATCGCGCGCCAAAACGACCGTTGCCTGGGGAGGCTGAAAATCCGCGATGCGTGTAAGGTTCGGCAAATCACGCGAAATCCAGTAAAATCCGAGGCCTACGATGCTCACGCCCAGAGCGCCCACCACAAAGAGCAATATACATACGGCAGCAAAAAATTTTTTCATGCCGTGCGATAGCGTTTTTTTTCAGATGCGTAAAGGGACAGCCCAGCTCTTCCCTGAACGCACCGATGCGATTTTTACAACAAGGTTCCTGTATCTCCAG
>Ga0123357_10014857_pt1 | contig 10183 bp, 10 predicted proteins | sample TergutEmb28metaG_FD_89873 | JGI IMG/M metagenome (GOLD analysis project Ga0123357, IMG submission 89873) | Embiratermes neotenicus P4 segment gut microbial communities from Petit-Saut dam, French Guiana - Emb289 P4 | ecosystem: Host-associated > Arthropoda: Insects > Digestive system > Gut ... | reverse complement strand
GGATGACATCAGAGGTTGAGATTCGCTTCCAGAGTCATAATCAGAGTAACTGTGCGGCTTCCATCCAGTTCTGTCGTACATCTTCAGGGTTACGCTGACAGCACAGCAGCAATAACTAAGCGCTCCGGCATCTGACGCCGCTCCGTGTCTTCTGTCCGTCTAATCCCAACTTGCGGCTTATCACAACGTGGCGCTGTACGTTATCCCGTACGCCAGATTCTGTTCCTCGTGGCAGCAAGCCAAATTGAGTCAGCATTCTGGGTTTCATCGTACAGGCGGCGATGGTCGATGTTTTGTGTTCAAAGCGGTGGTACTGAGGATTCAGGTCTTCTGGCATGTGACGCGTTGTCGTGGTATGATTCCCGACGTTTCGAAGGAACCTGTTGCCTTCATATTCGCCCAATGGTACAGCATCATGTCGCAAAAGACCCGAATCATCAGCTTATTCCGATTTTAACTCCATGCTCGTAGACTCACAAATATTACATATCTATGAGTTTGCTGTATGTGTCCGTGAAACACGGCCAGTGTCTAACGCTTTGTAATTTACACATCGCTAGCAGTTTTAGCACAAAATGTCGTTATCAAACGATACAGACATAAACCTAAACACCAAAAACTATTACTGCAGTCGCAGTGTTGAAACGTCGCCGCCAAGCAGTGTCCCGGCACTGAGCAGTGGCAACAAGTGGTCCGTATTTTTGAGCATGAGACAGCGCCTTGTGTACAGACCGCATCCGTCCATCTGTGACGTAGAAGCGGCCACTAAAGCGTTTGTCGGATTTTCATGAAATTCGGTATGGGATGCATGTATAAAAAATGTCGCTTGTCCACGAGTGTCGTGAAGATGGGCTCAGTGACATTTATGGCTTTTACTCGAGGGCGTAAATGAATTTCGACCTTAATGTGATATTATTCACGCGCTGATCCACGTCGTCTCGGGTAATCATCTCCACAGATAACCCATCAGTATATATTACAGCCCTGTGGGGCTACTGTGACATCACAGATTAACGGAATTTTCATTCCGTGAATTTGAACAATTCTCAGGATGGAACTTGGTAGATATTATTACAAGAATCAGGACGCTGAAACGCCGACCGAAGCATAGCGACGTCGTGACTGCTTCGTAACTACTGCCACCTGGTCTGTGAGGAACCTATCACCGTTGTTTCACACGTACATTTTTACCTGCCACCAGGCTTTCCTATCAGCAGCCACTCACTCACTCACTTACCCACGAAACAAGCTCTTCATGTAAGATAGTTTTGTAATGGTACTGTTGCATGGCATTTGTCGAGGACCTGAATATGGAGTGGAGTGAACTGTTGGTGAAGTTGCAGGTGGTCGGTGAACAAGTTTTTTTCATCATATAACAGGTCTGCTGCTCACAGTCAAGACGGGCTACTTTGTTTGACTCACGAGAACGACTTTGGCCTTAACAGCACCGTTTCATTCCTTCATCTCCTCGCTAGCCTTGCGGATGAAACTTATGACCCTGACAGAACTTCATTTTCCGTTTTCTACAGGTCGCCATTTCTTCGGTGTTCAGTTTATGATAAGCCTAAGGTGCAGTTTGTACCCAGTTCTAACCAGATACGACATAACACACAATAATAGTATTGATTCGCACGCACAAAAGACAACTGCATGTCAGCTCAGTGTATTTTAACTGGAATGCACCGGCTACTGGCCATACAAATCTAAGGATCTGACTGTACCAGCGAAACCATTGCCAAGGTCAAAGTCTCGCTCCTGAGTCAATGGCAGTAACTAGTCGTGTGCAGTTCCGTCGCTGTCAGTTACTGAACACTTGCCGTGCGCCCAGTGTTCAGGTGGCACTGTGACTGCAACCTCACACTGCAGTCGTCTGGCGGCTTTAAGAGTTTTCGACTGTGCCAGATGCACTAATTACGTAATAATGAGCTTCGATTCTTTGTTTGGCCGGCGAAATTGTCAACCATAAGGCTGTGAACGAGTTACTTACACAGAGATGGCGTTGTGTTTGTTGTCTTTTGTCTTTGCCGTCAGGTGTAACAGTTCGTACAGAGAAAAATGGGGTTGGTGTAAAATTCTGTAATGTATGTGCAGATAATCCTTAACAAGCAGGTACAGTCGTGTCTGCCCGTGTCATGCGGGCACGTAGAGCAGGCAGAGGTGTAGCTCCACTCATTCTTTACCTTTTAAAGCCTAAGACCTACCTTATGTACCGCAAGTCTAACATTCAACAATTCCACGTTCTGCCCACACGGCGTATTTATGTGTTTTGTGTGGATCTTAGAACAAACAGCCATTATTTCCCTATACAGCATTAACTGACTGGCTTTTATAACAGTGACGGAGTGTGTTTGCTGCGCGGTGCGGACTGGGTCTTTAAATCAGATATTTTCGACCTTAAAGGGCTAACCTCGGCACTAGATGTAGGTGAGTGGTGAACTTTACGCTCCGGCCGACTTGCCCCTAAAGAAACAAACACGATACCCATTGTACCCATGAGGTTTATATTCTACCAATACATATAGTTGTATTAGACGAGTACACGTTCTACATTAGTTATTACGGTACCCACTGAGGGTCGGGGGTGTCGTTACCAGGTAACGCTGACATGCACTAACATAGTCGTGCACCTCGCGCCTCCCTGACATTTCCCATACAATCGTCACATTCTGTCACTCTTGTTCATTCCCCTTTCCTCTTCATAATACACTTCTTGTTTGTCAGCATGCTCACAAACAATGCTCCAACTGTGTTCTCCATTTTCTTTCAGTCTCTGCCCACACAGATTTTTGGCGTCATCTGTACCAAACGCGGTATTATTTGCCCAAACCTACTGGTTTCACATCTGCCCAGATTAATTCAATAGGGTAGAGATCTTGGCGATACGGCGGAAGTTTCAACACCGTCTGACCTTTAGCAGACATAATTTTATCAACTAGGGAGGTTTTGTTCTTGTGTTTGTACGCTTTTTATCGCTTCATAAAGTTGTGCCTTCGACACAGGGTCACAAAATGGAATGCTTCCCACATGTAACCAGTTCGTCACCTCTTCCGTCTTTGAATTCGGTGCTGGGGCATGCCATTCCGTATGTTTCGATGGGAGTCTTTGTAAATACCAAGAACGAAATGAGACTTCTAATTAGGGACATACGAAATGCAAATGCATGCCGTAGGCAAAACTGAATCTTTATTATAAAGAACTTGTCACTACTATATGTTTCACCTGGAACGGTCATCTTCATGTAGATCTGCACAAACTGTCAATGATAATGGGATGCCAAGGCTACAGAAATGTATAACAGCCAGTTAAGTAGCTTGCTTGAAATGCCGAGATTTGACTAAATCTGCACACTTGACCTCATTGAACTGACGGACGAAACAAAACAAGTACTGTGATCAACTGAGGAAGGCGACTTTGACCTTGGCAGTGGACAGTCAGAACGTTAGATGTTTATGGTCTGTAACCGATGTATTGCAGTTAAATATACACTGGTCTGAAGTGCTGTTGTGTTTGTGCGTGCAATTTACTAATATGGTTTCCTGTTGCGTTCAAACAGGTTAGAGCAATGCGTAAGTTTTAACTTTAGGCTCGTTATAAACTGAGCACCTAAGACGTGGCGAGAAAGCCACAGCTATAGACTTGTGCTCTGACAGGAGCTAATCCCCCCCCCCATGTTTGGCGAGAAGACAAGCGAAAGTGCCGAAGCTATCAAAACCAAACTCGTTCTCCAGAGCCTAGCACAGTACCATGCCTTGTCACCACACGTAACAATGAAGGTTCATTCCCCAGCTCCGCTAGCCTGTTCACTGGCTCGAACTAACAAACGCGTAACACCCGCTTGACGGCTAGGAACAGTTTTTGTTTATGTTGTGGCCAAACGATCATTGTGTCCAGCGCCTCTTCTCGACTATCGTCCGTTCCTGAAACTTCTGGAAAGCGTTACTGAGCGTTCTGCGCAGAAGCAGCAACATCGCAGCGCCTGTCAGAGTTCTCGTCGCTCTCTTGTTAACTGCGCTGTTCTCTGTGTTTGTATTCGCTTTACGCGCGACTTTCAAAAAACGAATGAAGCTGTAAGATGGAGGGACTGTTATATCTGTACAAAGGTGGTCGTAACATTTTGGCAAATCATTGATGACGATTCAGAATTCAGTGCCGAAACCGCAGTCACGAATGACTAAAGAAGATGTTAGAACATGCAACATTGTAGGTTGTACTGAACGATTTTGTGTGTGTGGCTGTCAGAACTGTCGGTAAGTTGCAACATAGAGAAGGTAGCGTCGGTCACGATTATAAAGTAGAGGATTTATAGAACTCAAACAGAAATAGACATGTCATTGTACTGGCGTGTCGAACTTGTCTTCCGGGATATCAAGCTGTGTGTGGGCGAGCGATTCGATAACGTGTCTTCATCTCGGTAGGTAAAGCAACATTCTCGGACTGCTTGCCCGTGAAAATGAAGACATGACGCTTCTTCGAAACGTCGGAACTACTCGCCTGGCGACCCAGACTGGAGTCTACCGCAGCACCTCTGTGACAACCTCTGCAGAGTATCAGCAACACAACCAAACGTTTTTGTGACGCCAAAATAGCAAAGTACCAGTTTGTAATTGCTGGGAGTATCGCCGAAGCCTGTTAAATGACCTGTCATAGCAGAAAACGCTTTCTGAGGAGTCTGATAAGTAGCAGGAACTGAGGTTACTCACAATGGTTGCGTTTCAACAAGAAACATGCAACTTTAATCCTTTAAATCATTCTATGAACCTGAATTATGTTCAAACATCCAGTCCGTACCGCGCAGTAAACACCTACCTCTCGGTAACAAAAACCAGTCAGTTAATATTGTATAGGGAAATGATCGCTGTTTATTTTGAGATCCACACAGAACATGAAAATATACTGTGTGGGTAGAACGTAGAATTTGTAAGTGTTAAACTGGTGGTACATATAATGACCACTGTGCGGTACATATAGTGACCACAGGGCTTTAAAGGGTTAATAAGTTGGCTTGTTATTTAGATACTGCCGACTTGCCGCAGGGAATGAATTTCACTTGGAGACAGTGAAGTGAAGGAAATGTCAGAAGAGGTGGTTGTGATGTGTGTGTGTGTGTGTGTGTGTGTGTGTGTGTGTGTGTGTGTGTGTGTGGAATGGCTTACTGATGACTAAAGAATTCAAAGGGATGTCAGTTTATGTACACTGAAACCGGGGGCGGTGCCAGATTTTTTGTTTTGTGCCTGGGCCGGGGTTGATTCATGACGCCTGTGGGTGGACACAGATATTTGTAAAAAAAAAGTGTACATGTTATTTTTAACAATAATGAGAAACAAAGGGAGTTTTTAAATTTGAATATACGTATAATATCATCAGATGCTCGCGTTTTGTTTTGTATGACTCATTTTGCAACCCGGTGTTGAAACTTTTACTGCGACAGTTTTAATATTATTTCCGATCCCCAATATTCGATTACTAAATTGTTTTAATTTCATTTCGTTGGTCTGTCTTTGACACGCGACCCTACCGAACAGATAATGGTTATCCAAGGTAAATTCTTACAGTAATTTAAAGGAGAATCTGTCGTCCATTCCATTTTTAGACGCGCCGGTAAGACGGTGCATATCGCACTTGCCTACGTTAGCACTTTAATTGTACAAAACTGTTAAAACTATTTTGTTCTACGGTGACACTAACACGCTTTCGTTCACTTTTACCCCCTCCCTTCTTTAATATTTTTCCTCCGTGCTATCTTTCAAAACGTAACCACTAAAATGCGATCATGCGATTCTGTAGGCACTCGTACAGCGTCTGCACCAATCACAGTCAGAATGGGGACCGAATTTTTGTCTGGCTGAAGTCTTCAAAAAGACGGGCTTCAAACCCAGCAACTATAATAAGAGAGTATTAATACACTTCGGTAATGCATTTGGGAAATGCTGTGCGGGATCACAGTGTCACTAAGGAACCAATTCAATTCTGTAGTAAATAATGTGGCAAGGTAACATGTTTCAATTGTACTCAGAGTGGGCCAGACTTAGCACACGTTTTTAGCAAAGCAGATTTTTCATTTGGAAAGGTCAACCAACCGCTTGATTGCTGTGAACAATTGGGCCGTACTTTCCATTATGTAGAAATACGTCACACCGATCCGCAATGACCGTAGCAGTTTAAAAATGCTTTAAAAAAGAATCAGCATACCTTGAAGTATGGAATTCTTGAATGACAGTAATGTTAGAATACTGAGACGGGCATCGTTGAAATATGTACTAACGCAATATTCTTAGACGTAGAGTTCTGCCTGTCCACCCCTCTGCAGGCTTTAGTGATCAGCGAATCTCGCAGCTTGAATCCCAGTATAGTCATTTTGAGGGATATTTTCTATATGAGTCGCTGTGTGGTTGGCTAACATGTTGCCAAGTGCTACGTTTGTCCGTGAGAATTATGGGTAGGTCGTGGGTAAAGCGCTGCCTGTATGACACAGCTTGGGTTTATATAGGAGCTTCGCGAGCGCTTTTCGGTAGAGTTAGGAAGAGAGGTGGTGCTGAGTGAAGGTTAAATAGAGTTGCATTTTGGTAGGATAGTTTTACGATAACTGTTTTGCCTGTTGTTAGCGGTGATGGAAGTTAGATCGTCAACAGTACCCACCAAACCTTTCGGTGATCAGAAGCCGGGTACAAGCGGCCTAAGGAAGAAAGTCACTGTTTTTCAGCAGCAAAATTACACTGAAAATTTTGTTCAAGCTATTTTGGATTCACTAGGCGACGACCTGAGGGGGTCGGTGCTTGTTCTAGGAGGTGATGGCAGATATTATGTAAAGGACACAGCAAAATTGATAATCAAGATGTGTGCGGCTAATGGGGTTCGTATAACTTAAATCTTCGAATGTGTTTTTTGTAGCCCTGTTGGCTGTGTTCCGGAATGGCATGCGTGTTAAAACACAGTTTACGTAACATCTGAAGTAGCTTTTTCAGCTGACCTGTGTATTGGTTGTTGATAATCTCAAAATACTGTAGAATATTTTTTTAAAAAGATCATGTAAGTATAGCAAATACGGTCTTGATCGCATTCGGGTATTTACTGACACATGCGTCTGACGCGTAATAGTATATCAGGGCTTCCAGCACAAGAAGTCGAACTGCAGTCGCTGTCCCCAAAATATGTAATAGAAAATCCAGGCACAGTGCTGACATTAATGGCACCAAGGTTACGGCATGAGTTTTCAGGTTTTAGTGCACACAACTTTTAACGTTTCAGTCTACTGGAACAATCCTCATCAGTTGGTTTTGGATTTTTATATAGATTTCGCTTTTATTATTATTGTATGATAAATAAGTTACAGCTTAAGCCTGCAGGTCTGTGTTTAGGTATGTTTGAATACTCAGTTGTAAATATTACTTTAATTACAGTCATGCAAGTGTGTGTAATAAATGATCTGTGAAGAGTTAAATGTTACAAAAAATTATGCTGTCCTGTTATTCATGAATGTGATTTGCAGTTATATAACAACGTTTTGTGTAACTCATTATGAAGTGGCGTAAATGATCAGAAGGCATTGCTCTGGCATTTATCTTGTGAAATGTATGAAAGCCATTGTAAACCCATATTAAGATAGCCTGTTCCTAGGCCAGGATTTTAAAAATTTGAAGTGGGAGTGTTACCAACTGAATGAACTGTGATATTTGCTGAAGTTATGGTCATAAAATTCAGCTTTATGTTAGATTCGCTTTGTTTCCTACAACGCTGCTAGATCTTGCAGAACTGGTGCAGTGTAGCAAAGTGTAAAATGGCAGCCAGAATTGCATTGTCAGTGTAGTGATTGCACTCTGGCCTGAATGTCTGAGTAACTGTACTTTGATTCTCTGCTGGGGTGAGAGATCTTTATCCCTTCTCCAAGACATCCTGACTGGTTCTGTGGCCCACCCAGCCTCTTCTTCAGTCAGTACAGGGGCTCCTTCCCTGGTGGTAAAGCTGCTGGTGGAGTGAAGCTTACCACTCACCCCTGTTGAGAGCTAAGGTTAAGAATGAATGGCTCCGTACTTCCATTTCACATATGCCTTTATGATGTGCACAGGGACAGCTTTTTGTAATGCAGAATTGGAGAAACTTTTATTTTGTATCTAATCTGTAGCTGCATACAGTTATTAATCAAGGACACTTAGAAACACTGTACATATTGTTGTGTAACATGTCATTGTGTATGAATGATACCTCATGAATTTATGTGAGTGACTGATGAGTCATGCAGTTGCTGAGGTAGCTCAGTTGGTATATTGACAAGGCCATGGGCGGGATGATTCAGAGTTCAATTCCCAGCAGGGCTGAGGTATTTTTCTTGTTTCCAAAACATTCGGACTGCCTCTCAGGCCTTCCCACCCCCTTATTCAATGAGTGCTATTCTTTGTTCAAGGGGTAAAGCGGCCAAAGTTTGAAGCTGACCACTTAATCTCCTTCTAGTGCCAAGTTGAAGAATGAGTGAAGCTGTGTGCTTTCAGTTTTCTCCATGGTGCTTTGGCCTGTTTTTGGACCATGGCCTCGTTGTAGCCTCCTTATAGGTCTGTGTGTGGAGTATATCTGCAGCATCCCTCCAAATTTTGTCCATCTATTTCTAGGCTTTTTTGTGAGTTTTTCCTCCCCCAAAACATCCTCCCATTACTCTCTTGGTGGCTGTAAGAGTGATACATCCCTACCGTGTTATACTTCTGTTCCACCTGTATGCATTCATAGTATGCACAGGGATGGTCTTGACTGGTGAGTTGTCTGTTGTGTAGCTGAATGGTTGTGTTCCTGTCTTGATTTTGTGTATATCAATGGATGAACATTGCTGTACAAAATTCTAGATCTTTGTGGGCAGTGAGGCTGTGTATTCTTGAGGATATTTACCAAAATGTATATAAATTTCAAGATCACTGCTGGGTGTCACATGGCATAACATGATAATCTTGTAGTGATCTGGCATATTTGAAAGTTTGTGTTATGTTCTGCAGGTTAAAAGGGTTATTGTGGGCCATCATGGACTGCTATCAACTCCAGCTGTGTCACACCTTATAAGGAAGAGGAACGCAACTGGTGGCATTATCTTGACTGCAAGTCACAATCCCGGTGGCCCCGATAAGGATTTTGGAATTAAATTCAATACTAGGAATGGCGGTAAGGTTGTTAATTGAGATATACCAACGCAGTTTGGTTTTTGGGCACTTACATTGCTGTGCATACACCGTCACTCTCACTTACGTACTTAATTAACCAACTACAAGTAACTAACTCAAATAAGCCCAGTCCTTTCTGAGAAGCTGACAGTTCCTCAACTAGTCAAGTAATTTTCCTTTATGTTACAGTACTTGAGATTTCATTACCTGTGTTAAAGCGATCCAGCCAATTTTCCCTATCCCTATCCATAGCCAGATTAATCCAGGGCATTCCCTCCCGTCCTTTTTAAGGTCCATTTTAATATTATCCTCCGTTCTGTGTTTAGCTCTTCCAAGTTGACTGTGTTCAAGTTTCACCAACAAAACCCCGTGCACATGTCTCATCTGCCCATACAGGCCATATGCCATGCCCAGCTTATCCAAGTAGTATTTGGTACCAAATGTAAATCTTGAAGCAACTTGTTAGCAGTTTTCTCCAGTCTCCTTTTACTTTATCCCTAGGCCCACAAGCCTTCCTCAGCACCGAAATTTTCACTGTCAAAAAACTAAGCCCTGTTAACAGTTGACTACAAAAACATTAGATACCTGTTCCAGCCAAGTTGTCATGGGTAAGTCTGAATTTGATAAAGGCTGCCCTCTGTGACAGATGTGATGTGATATGAATGGGCAGTTTTATACAGAAGGCATTTGTTCATTGTAATGTTGTTGTCTTGTTATAGACATTATGATGTTTATTATTGTTACGTGGACTCATATATATATATATATATATATATATAAAGGTAAAGTGTTCCCATTACAGGCCTGGTGTGGTCCAGATGGTGGGTAGAGGTATAGCTCTACTCTTCCATGACCGCGGCACTAGAAGGGGGTGAGTGGTCAGCAGCACGCCCCGGCCGCACTTTACCCCCGGGAAAGACCCGGTACCCATTTTACAGGAGCCTATATATATACAGGGTGTCCCAGGAGGAATGTACCAGACTTTGGGAGAGTGTTCCTTATGTTAAAGTATACCGATATAACCCAAAACACCTATATCCAAAGTT
>Ga0123357_10014856_pt1 | contig 10183 bp, 9 predicted proteins | sample TergutEmb28metaG_FD_89873 | JGI IMG/M metagenome (GOLD analysis project Ga0123357, IMG submission 89873) | Embiratermes neotenicus P4 segment gut microbial communities from Petit-Saut dam, French Guiana - Emb289 P4 | ecosystem: Host-associated > Arthropoda: Insects > Digestive system > Gut ... | reverse complement strand
GAACTTTGCCCCGGCAATCCTGGATCTGATCCATGACTTCCGCATGAGCCAAAAGGCCCGCATTGGATTCGTGCAGCCGCACGCCACCTGTTTCAAAAGAGATGACGACAGCTGGGCCTTCATTGCTCTTCATGGACATGTTCTTGGCTTTCATGGTTTCATAGGCCTGACGGGCCAGGCGCAGAATTGTCACAAATTTCGCGCCGTGCACTTCCCCCACCGAGCCGCCGATGAAACGGCCTTCCTGGGAAGCGACAAAAACAGGCCGTTTGCCTATCTTACCCACACCCGTGACAATACCGTCGTCAAAGGCCACGGCTTCACCCATCAAGGGCAAGTGAGGGCTTTCCAGCTTATCCAAGGGTTTGGCCAGTTCGGTAAAACTTCCTTTGTCCACGATGCCCAGCACTCTGTTTCGGGCGTTAGCGTCAAGAAAACTTGTCTCCTGCAGAGTTTCCCATTTTGTCATGGCGACCTCCTAGTTGCCTGCGGCGGCGAGCTCCGCCAAGGCCTGACGCATCCGGATGGAAACTACCACCGGGGTCGCGTTGTTGTCGTTAATTTCAAAGTGCACGTCGCCGATGCCGCTTTCTTCGACAAAGCGAGCCAGAACCTTTTCCCACACGGCTTCAAATCCGGTGACCGGCGTGACTACGGTGAATTTTGCCGCGCCGCCCAAATTTTGTTTGGTCATCAGCACTTCCATATCCCCGGAACCGACGACGCCATAGTGAAAATCGGAGGGAACAGATTTTGGGTCAGCTGCCTTAAACTCAAAGTTGAGCTTCAATAATTGCTTGGCCATACTTCATTCCTCTGGATTACCAGTTGCGGAAACGGGCGGGCGGGTTATAGAGTCCGTCGGACCATTCCACCAGTTCTTTGATGTTTTTGGCAGCCAGCAGGTGGCGGCCAGCTTTCGCCCGGTCAATGCCCAAGTCTTCGGGGGTTTGGATAACGCCTTTCTCACGTAGCTGTCGCGTGATTTTCGGGTCGGCCTCCATGCCGATCTTGGTGTAGCCGGCAACGCCGCAAATGGCATGCATGCGTTCTTCCAGGCTGCCGCACATGTGCATGGTCGCGATGCCTTCTTCAGTGATGATGTGGGAAATATCATCGGCATAAACCATGATTGGAGGGAGTTCAAGATTGGCATTTTCTGCCAGCTTGTCGGCGTCTAGCTTTTCCACGAAGGCTGGTTGCATTTTTTCGAGGAAGGTTTCGGCCATCTGCACCACCAGTCTCTTCCCTCGGCGCTGGTTGCCGAGATATTCAGACTGGGCCTTAAACTCGTCGCCGCACTTCATCCAAGCATCCGTCACGTGACGGCGGCCCTTGGCGTCGCAGCCCATGTTGGGAGCGCCGCCGAAACCGGCAACACGGGTTGCCGTGGCGGTTGTGCTGTTGCCATATTTGTCGATCTGTAACGTGCCGCCGATGAACATATCCATGGCATAGTGGCCAGCGGTTTGGCAGTATGCGCGGTTGGAACGCATGGTGCCGTCCGGCCCGATAAAGAAAACGTCAGGTCGCGCCTCGCAGTATTGCTGCATGCCCAATTCCCCGCCAAAACAGTGAATGGAGTCCACCCAACCCGACTCAATGGCCGGGATCAGCGTAGGATGGGGGTTCAGCACAAAATGTTTGCACACTTTGCCTTTCAGGCCCAGCTCTTCACCGAAGGTGGGCAGCAAAAGTTCAATAGCCGCCGTGTAAAAGCCGATGCCGTGGTTCAGGCGCTGTACCCCGTACTTGGCGTAAATGCCCTTGAGGGCCATCATAGCCATCAAAATCTGCGAATCGGTGATCAGCGCCGGGTCTCGGGTGAAGAGCGGCTCCAGATAAAAAGGTTTGGGCGATTCGATAACGAAGTCCACCCATTCGCCGGGGATATCCACCCGAGTAACTTTGTCCACAATCTTGTTGACTTGGGCGATGACAATACCTTGGCGAAACTTGGTGGCTTCCACCTGGATGGGAGTATCCTCGGTGTTGAAACCGGTGTACAGGTTGCCGTTCCTGTCGCCTTCGTAGGCACAGACTAGGCAGACTTTTGGAGTCAAGTCAGTGAAGTAGCGAGCAAAAAGCTCAAGGTAGGTGTGGATGGCGCCCAGTTGTATCTTGCCGCTCTTCATGGCTTCCGCGATCTTGCCGCCCATAGGACCGCCGTAAGCGAAATCCAATTTTTTCGCGACGCCTTTTTCAAAGATTTCCAGAAAGACGGGCAGGGCCACAGCCGATTGCACCATGTGCAGGTCATGTATTTTGGATGTATTTACGTTAGCCAGACAGGAAGCCAAGAAGTCGGCCTGTTTCTGGTTATTACCTTCCAGGTTGACCTTTTCACCGGGCCGGATCACTGCCTCCAACAGCTTCACGGCATCCCCGGCCCCTACTTCCTTGCCGACTCGCACATAAGGTGCGGCCAACTTCATTCGCTCAAAGTACTCGGTTTTCCGGGTATCCCATTGTCTCTTTTTACACATTGTTTCCTCCTTCGCTACAATGAAGGGTGTGACGGAACGTTATGAAAGACGATTTCACCCGCATCGATACGCAAAAAAGCGCCATCGTCGGCCAACACGATAAGAGCGCCGTCCGGGGCGAGATCGTGTGCTATGCCATGGGTGCATCCAAACCCGTCGGGCAAAACGAGCCGTCTCCCCATGGTGCAATTCGCGGCCAGCCAAGCGTCGCGGATAGGGGTAAACCCCTGTTCCGTCCACAAGCTAAACCAGTGATCCACACTGCAAAGCATATCACGCAGAATATGTTCGCGGCTGTATTCTCGCCCGGCAACAAGCCGAAGCGAAGTTGCGGTTTCCCGCAGAGTGACTGGAAAATCACCCTCAAGGTGGTTAATATTCAAGCCGATTCCCAAAATGAGGCTGACGTAAGCGACATCAGACGCGCGGGGTGCCGGCTCCGCGATATGCGCTTCTACCAGCAGGCCACAACATTTACGGCTGCCATACAAAAGATCGTTGGGCCACTTGGCTTGCAGGCCGACGCTGCTTACGCGTTCCACAGTTTCGCGAACCGCCATGGCCAGCACAAGCGTGGATTGGGTAAGTGTCTCAAAAGGGACCGTGATCGGCAAGACAAGACTAACCCACATGCCCTTATCCACCGATGACTCCCAAATCCGTTGCCCACGGCCATGTCCAGCCGTCTGACAATTGGCCAGTATCGCAGTTTTTTCGGTAAGGCCAGCTGCTATACAGCGACAGGCTTCAGCATTGGTCGAATCAAGCATGCTGTGATGCATCATGGCCCAGCCAGCCGACTCAATAGTCTTCACGTCAGGTTGCTCCGAATCGGCACAGCACAGCGTATCGGGTAAGCATGTCGCCACTGCGGTATAAAACCTCGCATGTTATTCCAGAAGGCGAATGGTTGCCACAAACACGCCAGTGGCAATGGCAGTGGTGAAGACGCCGCAGATCTGGGCGCCCATGGCGATGGGCAGAATGATGCAATAGGGATTCTCATCCATGGCGATCTTCTGGGCGATCTTGGCTGTGGTGGGTACGCAGGAAACACCCGCTACGCCGATGATGGGATTGAATTTGCCCTTGGACAGCCAGTAGAAGACCCAGCCGCCCAAGATGCCACCTACGCCGGAAACAGCAAGCGCCACAACCCCCAACACTACCAGGGTGAGAATTTTCGGATTCAACAACACTTGCGCGTCGCAAAGCACACCGAGAAGCAGACCTAAGAAGAAGGTTGATCCGTAAAGTACTGTACTTTCTAAAAATTTTTGTAGCGGTTCTATTTCCGCTTCCTTGATGGCTACGCCCAGGAAGAAGGACATGATGAGTGGTGCCGCCACCGGCAGAAGCAGGCAGAGCACGGCGCAAAGGATGACGGTGACAAGGAATTTGGTTTTTTTGGAGACATTGGGTACATCGAATTCCATGTCTATGCCACGGTACTTTTCTGGAACCATAGCTTTGATCAGGTAGGGATACCCGACGTAGGTTAGGCTGAGGTAAAGGTAGGCGATGATGGCGATGGGCACAAAAAGGTCTTTGGCCAACACCAAGGAAGAGAAGAGCACCATGGGGCCGTCCGCACCGCCGATAAGAGCGACGGAAATGGCTTCGCCGGGATTAAGGCCCATATAGCGACCGACGATCAGGGCGGCAAAGGTGCCCATTTCGCCCAACAGCGCGATGATCATACAGGTCCAGGGTCGAACTAGGATGAAGCTGATCTCGCTCATGGCTCCGATGCCCATGAACACCAGGCAGGCGATCAATGCGTTGCTGAATGACAATGCGTAAATAGGTTGTAGAAAATTGACCTGCATGATGTTGACTAGCTCTGCGGGTTCGGACACCAGCGGAGCTAGGATGATATTGCCGATGGCACCGTCTCCCAAAAAAAGCACGCCAGCGTTAATGGCGATCATGCCGATACCCATGGGGATCATGATCAGCGGCTCCAGGACTCCTTTGAAGCCGTAATAGGCCAGCGCAATAGCGAAAAGGATAAGGCCGATCCTGGCAAAGGCCAGCATGGATTCCTGCATAAACAGGGTGGAGATGCCGGGGAAAAGATGCATTACTTGTTCCATGTAGGCCCTCCTTAATCTTTAAGATTCTGTTTGTCGACTCTGCTGACAATGCCGTTGACGACAAGCACAATGCCAATCACCATGAACGAGATAAGCGCTGTAAGGCCGTAGCACATCAGGCTGTATGCGATGACGTTCATACTGTTCCTTTTTCCTCTGTTGTATCAATGGGGAACGGGATGAGAGTTTTGACAAATGAACAATAGAATCAAAAAGTTATGCGCTCGTGACAACACGCTCTAGCACAAAGGCAATTCTCTGAACATTTTGAGTTTGGGGACGAACTGTTGTGATAAATCTTCATATTAAGGTTAAACCAAAATTCGCACTCTTGCAAATGGAAATAAAAGTGCGACTGCACATAAGCAATATTAAAAAATATCAAGGGATTGTATTTGCCCTGTGCAGATACCATGTAATCGCGAGCAAATCAGCGGATCCTCCGGGACTCAAATTGCTGCGTACCAGATCAGCGTCCATCTCCCACACAGCATTTTGCCAATCGTTATCATCCAGCCTGCCTGAGGCCTGCAGCAAGCGCGCCTTGTTTTGGACGTTGCGCAAAGTCTCAATGGAGCGGGCACGGTGGAGAACGGCAGTGTCATCCACCTCGGCCATAAGTGCTATCAAGGTACGGATTAGCGCACGATTGCAAGTTTCTCCCCGTGCAAGCGATGCTTTTAGAGCGGGCAGGCCGAATCTGATCACGGACGGTATCCCCCGCTCCATTTCCCCCCTGATTCCCGTGATGCCATACGCCTTGTAAGCCGCCTCTCCCCCTGTTACAGGGGTCACGTTTTCCAATTCCCGCGCCACCAAACCGGAGGTCATCTTCTGCAGCGTTTCGCTGAGCCTTTCCGGTATGAGGGGGATGCCGTTTTTCAACAATAGCCCGGATACACCGAGAATGAGCCCCATGGAAAACAGCGCACCTTTTTGTGTATTGACGCCCTCCGTGGACTGGAACATGATCTGTTCCGTGTCAAGGCCTATACGCCGCAATACAGGCAACAGCTCTGCGGGATGTGTTTCGTGGCGCATGCCGGCTTCAGCACATCTGCCCAGTCCGTACGCGAGTGCTGCCGTGCTTTTCAGAAAAAGATAAAAGTCCATATCGTCATGCGCACCGGTATGCAACGGATCAACCAAACCGGGCGAGGGGTGGGCGGCAGCTTCAAACAGTAGCGCCTCAATCCCCAAAGCGCCGCAGGCTTCAGCCAAAGGAGAAAGGTTCCGGCTCATGTCGGCATAAAAATCATCAAGCATAGCGTGAACCGCACCCGCGATTTCTCCGGCGATATGGGTTCGCTCCCGCATACAAACAGCAAAAGGGCGGGAGCAGAGGAAACAGGGTCTGCCATTTTTCCGTTCCGGAATTAAGACTGGTGCTCCGGAGATGTCGTACACATCCAAATCCAACAGCCGACCATAGCGTGTTCCGTCTTCAATCGCGACCGCAAGCTGCTTGGCGGAATATGGCTCTTTTTCCACAGCGAAAACGGCATATGGGCCGGTGATTTCCTCAACACTACACATGGCCCGGACCGGCAATACCTCCCCGATGCGCATCACGGCATGCCGGAACAACGCCCTGACTCCAGTGGAAAGTTTTTCCGTTCCGGGTATGTTCATGGAGAGGGTCACGCAAACGCTACGATGCTCCTCATGCATTCTGAAGCGCAGGATGCTCCTCCGTTCCTTGGCCGCTAACATGTCATGCAAAGTAATCTGTGGCACTTGTCATACCTGAATACGTTGGACGAAATACCCTAGGCTCGCTACACAAGCCTTGCTGCGTGTTCACTAAGCCGGCGCATTGCGTCTGTACATACAATTAATTTGAGAGAGTTTTCTCTTATAGAAACCGTTGCGCAAAAGGCCGTGTCATAAGAAACCGTTCTTTTTTCCTGGTTCCGGTGGAGATATGACACCTGCTTTGGCTGCTTTCCGTCCTGATTTTCCCTACTTTGTGCCCTGTTCCCTGAAAAGTACATGTTTTCCATGCACGGGGCGCACCTGTCCCATGCGATGAACAAAAATACCAGCTTCGTGACGGGCCAAGACACCGCCTTTTTCAGATTAACGGTAAGCGCGGCAAGGAAGAATTCTCCCTCTACCTTCGCTGTCCCAAGATAGCTCGCCCGGATGAGACCGTTGTATAAGCCTTGCCGGCAATATACCGCTTCGGCGGCAAACCGTCCGCAAATACAAATCAATGTTCTCTGTAGCAAAGGCAGTCGCTCACAATACTGTCAGCAGGATGCCGTGTGCTCCAAAAATAGCTGCATGCAACATGTATTCGTTTTGGGCAATTTCAAGTGTCCCACTGCCCGTCCGTAATGCTCATCACTTCATAAGAATGGTCCAAAGCATGCGTGTGGCGATGCAAATCAGAAAAATGGCAAAAAAACGCTTCAGCTTGTCGACCGGCAGGGAATGAGCCAATTTTACGCCCAGAGGCACCGTGCAATAGCTGGCTGCAACAATACCTGCCAGCGCCATGAGGTTGACATAACCCAGCGAGTATGGGGGCAGGTTCGGCGCGGGCAACCCGTTCCAGATGTAGCTTAAGGTTCCCGCCACGGCGATGGGAAAGCCGATAGCGGCGGATGTGCCCACGGCAGTATGCATCGGTATGTTGCAATAAAGCATGAAGGGCACGGAAAGATTACCGCCGCCTATGCCCACCAAACTGGAAACTAGGCCGATAACGCCACCCACGCCGTTCATGCCGAGCGCGCCGGGCAAATGCCTGCTGGCTTTGGGCTTGAAATTCAGCAACATCTGGATAGTTATGTAATATAGAAAACAGACGAAAAAGCCCCGCAAAAAGGCCACAGGCAGCGCTGCGGCCACAAAACCGCCTCCGAAGGTTCCGACGAGAATGCCGGGCGTGATGGTGCGCCAGATATTCCAGCGCACTGCGCCGCGTTTGTCATGGGCGCGGAAGCTGGCGATGGAGGTTATAGTGATGCTGGCCAACGAGGTTCCAACCGCCATGATTTGAACAAGTTCCGCAGGCACGCCCTGCCAGGTAAAGACGAACACCAGCATGGGCACGATGACAAGGCCACCGCCCACGCCAAAAAGCCCCGCCAAAATTCCGGTGACGAGTCCGCAAGCCAGATACACAAGCAAAGCTGTCATATTCATGTGCTCCGTAAAAGATATTGTGTCATTTCCGGTTACACCATGCTGTCGTCGTCAAGACTGTCTTCATCGTCGGGCTGCCACTTTGATTGCGTGCGCGAGGAGTCGCCCTTTTTGCCGTCCGGGGCATGCTCGTCCAACATACTGTCGTCGTCCAGGCTGTCTTCGTCGTCGGGCTGCCACTTCGACTGCGGGTGCAGGGGAGTTGTTGTATCAGCCATGATCGTCTCCTTGTCGTCCCCAAAATAGGGATTGCAATATCCGAAACCAAGCTAGGGGCAGGCCTTGCGCAAGCGCTGCCTGAAAATTGCCGAAACCCACGGACGGATCCAGCGCCGCAGGCGCAAGAAGTTCCATATACAATTCGGGGTCAATGTTCAAATTGCGCAACTGAATGAATTCTGTATGTCTGTATAAGCTCCACAAGCGCCGCAATCTCCTCTTCCGTATCGCTGACTCCCGGAAAATACAAGAGATTGACGGACACAAAAATACTGGAAAAAACTAACAAGGCAGCGTCTTAAGCGAAATTTATTATGCCTACAGCGGAAAGGCCGCTCTACACTGCGTCTGATAATTTTATCCTCCCTCGCATCAGAATTACTTATCGAGACATAAAATTTTTTGCAATTTACAAAAAGATACTTTTCTACCAAAAAATAAAGTATGCGCATTGGCGGACAGAGAGACCGGGGTTGCTGGGAAAAGAAGACTATACTTAAAGGAGGTTGTTCATGAGCCAAACACAATTTACGTCCAAGGTCGCCCGCTCTTGGACGGCCCGCATTAGCGGCAAGCATGCGCGCATGGCTAAAGTAGCTTCGTTTATGGATGGCAAGTTCATTCCTACTGGCAGAACCATTGAAGCCTTGGAAAAATTGATTATGCCGGGAGAAAAAGTTGTGGTGGAAAGTACGCAGAAACAGGCGGACTTTCTTTCCCGCTCGCTGGCGGCAGTGAACCCCAAGGTGATTCACGACCTGCATATCATCATCTTGTCCATTGGTCGCCCTGAGCACCTAGCTATATTCGAGGACGGCATTGCCAAAAAGATTGATTTCAGCTTTGCCGGTCCGCAAAGCCACCGCGCCTACCAGCTCATTGAACAAAGGATTATGGAGGTTGGCGCCATTCATACCTACGTGGAACTCGCCGCGCGTATGTTCGTGGATCTGACTCCCAACGTATGTTTGGTCTGCGCCGAGTATGCCGACCACGAAGGCAATCTATATACCGGAGCCAATACGGAGGATACGCCCTCTGTTATAGAAGCCACAGCTTTCAGCAATGGCATCGTGATCGTGCAAGTGAACGAAATCGTGGATAAGTTGCCGCGCGTTGATATTCCTGGCGGATGGGTAGACGTGATCGTTAAAGCCGACCGCCCTTTTGCTATGGAGCCCATCCAGACCCGCGACCCCAGGGAGATCAGCGAACTGCAAATCCTGACGGCCATGATGATCATCAAGGGCATCTACCAGCCGCATCAGGTTACAAAGTTGAATCATGGCGTTGGCTTCTCCACAGCCGCTGTTGAGCTGCTTCTGCCGACGTACGGCGCTCAGCTGGGACTGAAGGGTAAAATTTGCAAAAACTGGATTTTGAATCCGCAGCCCACACTTATCCCAGCCATTGAAAGCGGCTGGGTGGAAAGCGTACACAGCTTCGGCAACGAAGACGGCATGCAAAACTATATCAAAGCCCGGCCGGACATTTTTTTCACCGGCGCGGACGGCAGCCTGCGTTCCAACCGTGTATTCTGTCAGCTTGCCGGCCATTACGCTATCGACTGTTTTGCCGGATCCACGCTGCAGATCGATCCCGAGGGCAATACCTCTACCGTCACGAAGGGTCGCATTGCAGGCTTTGGCGGCGCTCCCAACCTTGGCAGCGATGCTCACGGCCGTCGGCACAGCTCACCGGCGTGGCTCTCAACCATAACAACTACGGGGCCTAACATGCACGGTCGCAAATTGGTCGTGCAAGTAGTGGAAACGTTCAAGGCTGGCGGAGTGCCCACGTTTGTGCCACAGCTTGATGCCGTGCAAGTGGGCAAAGATGCCGGATTACCCGTGGCCCCCATAATGGTCTACGGCGAAGATTGTACGCATATCGCCACCGAGCAGGGTATTGCCTATCTATACAAGTCAGATTCCATTGAAGAACGGAAAGAGATAGTCGCTTCTGTCGCCGGCGTTACCGCCGTTGGCATGATGGTGAACCGTGACCGCGCCAATGAGCTGCGCCGTCTTGGCAAGGTTGCCTATCCTGAAGATCTTGGCGTGAATCGCAATGAAGCAAAGCGTTCATTACTCTCCGCCCGCAACATGAAAGACCTGGTGGGCTGGTCTGACGGGCTTTATGAACCACCCGCACGTTTCAGAAACTGGTAAATCAGACGACCTCAGGAGAGAGTTGTGGTGTACGTGCAAAACGCCCTACTCCCCGCCT
>Ga0123357_10014855_pt1 | contig 10184 bp, 6 predicted proteins | sample TergutEmb28metaG_FD_89873 | JGI IMG/M metagenome (GOLD analysis project Ga0123357, IMG submission 89873) | Embiratermes neotenicus P4 segment gut microbial communities from Petit-Saut dam, French Guiana - Emb289 P4 | ecosystem: Host-associated > Arthropoda: Insects > Digestive system > Gut ... | reverse complement strand
CTCCTACTACTACTACTACTACTACTACTACTAACACCACCACCACTACTACTACTACTACTACTACTACTGCTGCTGCTATTGCTACTACTACTATTAAATCCGTGGAGTATATCCCATTTGAGAAACTAAGATTTGTTCAGCTAATCGAGAAATTATCTTTTAGGCCATCTGAAACTTGCTTTTTATAAAAGCCTGCTAATAAGCACTATACTGAGCCAGATGAATCCAGTCCAGGTCTGGGTTTCTCACATGCAATAATAATAATAATAATAATAATAATAATAACCCAGTAACAACTTCCATAACAACAGACAAGATGTACTCGTAGTTATGTTTGACAAAAGGATCAAAGAATCTTTCTTAATATCTGCAGCAATTCCTAGCAGTCACAGCCTCTTAGGCACAATTACGGAGATGTTCCAGAAATATACAGATCTAAAAGAAAAGCTTTCAAGGATATGGCAAATGAAGGCTGTTTATATAATACCATTAGCATTACCCGCAACTGATATTATCCCACATAAACTACACGACAGTTTGAAATTGCTCGGCCTTCACCCTGGTCTATATCCATGTGTATATCCTCATGCAGAAATCAGTAATGCTCAATACATGCCGCACAGTTCGAGAATTTTTAGCACAGTAACGAATAAGAAGTGCTTGATCACTTATCCGTCGTCTTTGAACACCGGCTAAACCTCTGCGATTTGAGAATTAATAATAATAATAATAATAATACATCAACGTAATGAAGAACCCAAACATTATGAAGTAAGTGTAGAGAATTATCAGGAATTGTTATAGAAAAACCACTTGATAAGAATGAATTTAATTGTTATGCTCTAAATATATAACAGAAAGTATTATAGGAAAGGGATGTACAAAATTTAGTAGAAACGAGATGATAAAGAAGTACAGCACAATGCGTGCGGTTATTGAATGGGTTGACGGCTCCAGAAATAGTACACATGTAATTGATACAGATGTCCATAATAGAAGTAATTTGAATTAGTGCGCTGTATATGACCATTCGTTCAAGGCCCCTTGTGTGAATGGAATTAGCGCTTGGCTTGAAAGTCAATCAAGGAAAATTCTTACTAATTTTAACTCCCATAACTCGCATATAATTCCCACCCGCACTCAATTACACCACCAGACAATTTAATTCAAAATTGATATTTAACTTGGACACCACCGAGCAGCCTGGTGTAGCAGGAACACTCTGGTTATTTATTGGCAAGACTCTAGGTTCAGACATCCGCCGGGATACTGTCTGTTGGACTGAGATGGTTCGTGGATATTTGAGTAGGTAACTGATCGAGGACCCCACAGTTCTGTAATCGACACCTCCCCCATGATTATTAGCGAAGTTACTCCCAGATACTATAAAAGGGATTCAGAATACTGGCCTCTGTCAGCAGAAAGGAATCCAGCCGGAAAGATCCCACAGTATATTTCATTACTCTACAAGACTGGAGACCCTCGACCCGTGGACCCCCGTGCCATGGGGTCTGCCGGGACCTTATCTACGCGACTGTCGGCTGGTTTATTCAAACACTCCAGACACATTGCGGAATACTACCTAAATCACACCACAACAGGTTCCTCCCAAATCCTTTCCAGTTGCTCATTCAACAACCATCCCACCATTCGACATCTTTCATATTGCCACAGATACTGACAGCATTGTAAAATAAATCACTAAACACAACACCACAAGACATGAAACTAGAATATGAAACCAACTGCAGTCTCCATTTTTTCGATTTTGTTTGGAAGGACTTGTTCCAGCATGTGTTACCAAACACAACATTTGGACAGCAAAAAGGCTTTCGCTGTTCTGGGGTGTTACTAGGCATAAGGTGGTAGTAGGATAGTGATATTACAGCACAGGCCATAGGTCCAATCTTCAAGGTTCAAGCAGCTGCTTGGACCTTGAAGATGGGACCATTATTCTGACCTGAATCGTCGGCACCCAGCTACCAACGCTGCCTAACATCCCAAAGCGCGAACGCCTGAGCCGCACTGCAGCGGAAGCCTGAAATCTCGCATTGAGTCGAATTCTCTAGTTCTATTTAACATAGTACGCCTCGGTCTTTCAATAATTCTCTTGTCAAATGTGAAGATATCATGGAATTGCAGAGGACCATAACTTAGCCATATGGCCATTAGGCCTGTGTGGAAGGAATGTAACTGCTTATGCCCCAGTTTAAAACACACGATTGTGGTCGTTTCCGCTATAAGATGTGGGAAAACGTCATTCCTAATCCAAGAAGACAAGGGTCGTAGCTGTTAAAGCACAGTGTCACGTCTTAATCAAATAGAAGAATAAGTGCCCTTCTTTAGTATACGTTTGATTCTAGTGTGTTTATATTCGTGAATAAACAGTTCAAAATACTATCCCTTAATCATCGTTTAAAAATACTGCACGTGCACAGCACTGATTTCTGTTTCCAGAAATAATCCATTGTATTTCCTTCGCAGGCACAAACAAGATTCCAAATTCTGTACATACCTCAGATTCCATTCGAGGGGTCTATCGTGGGGCTAGTTTGGTGGATAAAGAAGCCCGGATCATGAAACTAAGGCCAAGGTTGTGGGTGTGTGTGGGACTTCTACTCTACGTCACCTCTATGACGTAATATTCTTTTCTTGGTTTATATAAGGCTATGTGAATGATAGGATGATCGTGAAGAACGTGACAAACTGATAGTATTCCATCTGAAGGTATGTAGCACACCAGCTCACGGCCGAAGGTGCGGAGGAAATCCAGAAAAATATTTTAGCCAGGATAATGGTCTTCGAGATTCGAATCCTGGACTCCCAGGAGAAATATCACGCCGTGTTCTCTCAGTGTTATGAAGCTTATATACAGTGATAGGCCTGCCGTAGCATCCCACAGCAGCACGTTTTCAGGAGAACAATCTAATAAGGAAATTGTCATAAGTGAAGCCTCTTCTCGTGCCAGAAAAGTCGCAACTCTCGATTTGACGTGACAAGCCGTAAAAATAATTGGGAGAAGCGACGAAGTCGAAATTTTAAGTAGGAAAGTAGACCAAGAGTGTAACCAACATTCCCCTTCCTTCCCCTCTCTTTCCGATATACCTATCTCTTTCCTTCTCACGTCCAAGAAAAGGCAGGCCACGGAACGAGATGATTTTTGCTGGGGAAATGGCTACGGAGATGATTTTTGCCGGGTCGTGTCTCCAGGGACCTTACCCATCCTCTACTCCACTCCGATCCCGCTCTCTGACCATTCCTCTTCCGGGGGAATCCCCTCCCTCCTGCCGCCGCCTTCATTTCTAGTGCACTCCCCACTCATCCCCCATCACCCCTTGCTGTGATCTACTACACTCTAGTTCTCATAACTTCATCCGACCCGATCATGGCCCACGGGGGACCGTATGACAAATGTATCCTTCCGCCAACTTCAAATTAGTTCCGGCCTCTCCGAATGACGGCAGGCGAGGGAAGGGTGGAGATCCGGCGGCGGGGAGAGGGCGAAACCATATTGCTACACGTAATATAACAAATAACGTCAACTCTTGTCTTTGGTGCTTGTCTTCCCTTTTCCTCTGCAGACACGTTCCAACACCCACCATACTGAATGCACTATCTAACAGATTGCACAGCGGTGCCTCCGTCATTTGAAACACCCCCTACATCCACGAACAGGCCGTACGGGATAGTGCAGTTGCTCCTTTTGTTAGCGGCACAGTGTTGAGACCGTTCTGGTATCGTAGATGACGTGATGAATGTTACTTTCACACTTTTTAGAGTAGTGATTGGTGCTGACCAACAGCACAGCCAGCCGGCAGTATACAGATTAAACCCGCACAGCTTTCTGTGAGTGTAACAATGTAAAATATAAATCTAGGAAATGTGTCATCCCCGTTGTGTGTGTGTGAAAATTGGAAAGGGTATGTAATCAAACACAACTATGTCAGTTAAGGTGTATTTAATGGCTATACTCGACAACTACATGTTTCGACCTTTACTGGCCATCATCAGGTTGTCTTCCAGAGAACTTAACTTAAGGTCCTACTATATACATTGAGTGCGCACGTGGTGCAGAGATCTGAATTTGGTGTGAGTTACACATTCAATGCTTGGTGTGTATAGTTCAGAAGACAGCCAGTCTGTAATTTAACTGTTGGCATGTGCATTCTAAACTAACTGTACTGAAATGGCACTAAAAAAGGCCCAGGGTGGCGAGAGAGCAATGTTTGAGACTCAGTTTCAAAACTGTCTTGCCCAGCACCATAGTTTAGGGACTGGTTACACCTCACAGTGAGACACTTCGGTGGATGCTAGTTACGTGGTTCCTGAAGCGTTCTTAAGGGAAAAAAAAAAAACACAGATACCTTTTACTGAGAGGGAAATAATAAAGAAGTGCTTAGAGACAGTCGCAGGTGTTGCGGCTCTTGACACACACACACACAAGCACACACACACTCGAACTTGTACGCAATTATTAAAATTGAAAGATGCTAATTTTCAGTAATTTTCTATAGTAAAGGATGTGAGGAGCAGTGTGACTGACCCAGTGTAACTTATCTCTTTGTTCATGGAATCAACATGAACTGAACTGCTACTGAAGGTATTCCCTAACTTCTCTAGCAGTGACAGCGCACAGAAACCAAAGACACAACAGGGGATGTTACAAAGCTTATATGCACTTGTTGTACACTTGTGTGAAGATCAAGTGACTGGAAAATAATATAGAAAGATACAACAACGATGACAACAGAACTTTCCTCTTAAGGAATACATGTGTCGGAGAAAGTAAACACAACATCCCCAAAGCCAACATCACCTACCTATATTCACAATTCTATGTGGAAAAATGAGTTTTGACATTCCATACTTTTTAACTGGAAACTTTTCTAAAAAAATGTTAACGTACTGTTGTTCTACATACACATTTTGTAATGAATACTTTCTGCTCAACATGTATTTTGTGTGATACGTAAACCTAGATCTCAACTCAAACATAAATGCTCTAAAATAAGGCATATGACAAGTTTTCTTTAGTACCTTTTTGCCTAAGGATGGCTCTATATATGAGCCAAAACATGTAACGCAATAAAATAAATACATGAAGAGAGTGATTCACGGTTATTTTTCGCATACTTAAGTATGTTCACCAAAAGGGTATGTCCCACTTGCAAGGACTGGATACTAACTACGGAAACGTAATTACTTTGTGTGTAAATCGTAGTAATTCAAGCACCTGACGTCAGAGGGCAGGGTATGTCAGTACGTCTCCTTCTGACATCTATGATGTGTAGTACCAATTACATGAGCCCGCAATACAACGAAAACAAAATGTGTGCGTAAATTCTGACCTAAATCAGCTGAATTAGAAATGTATTAATATGTGTTTTCTGTAACGTATCATATTTGAATCCAGGAAAAACGTAACATACAGTAACCTGTGTGCATTGTAACAGTGTGTTTTAAGTACTGGTCCAGTGTACGTACGCTGCCCAGAAGTGTGCTTGTAATATTCTCATCAAGTAGCATGGCAATGGCTAGTATGTCAAATGAGTTAGTGAGTGTCATGAATTTGCAATAATCGACCAGTGAATTTGAAGTAATGTGTTTATATTCTTCGTGGGGTATTGTTTGCAGGGTAAATATGTGATAAATTTCGTTCCAGGGCTTGGACGAACTTGCTGCTGGAGCCAATTTATTGTGCCGGCCTGCAGAGGAGTTTGGTAATGATGTAAGCACAGCAAATATTTTCCTGTCACTATGTCATTTATCGTTCCCGTGACCCATTTGCGTATTATTCGTAACAATTCGCCGTATATTGAGAATGAAGTTATTGAAAAGTATTTTATTAGATTGTGCAGTATATAAATACAAATACAATACAAATGTATGACGTCTTCCTCTGGTTCCATAACCTCGTAACTTACTGGTACACTATTGAGAGGACTAGGTAGCCGTATAATTTGTTACGATTATGTTTAGCGATTGTTCTGTTCGTCATGGACACCGAGCGGTTTGGATTTTTGTTGCTGTAACTAGCAAACAGGGTGTTTGATGTTTTGGGGATCCTGGAATTAAATTATGATGTAAAACATTAAAAATATGTGTGTTATGGTGTATTAGTTGCGACTATTGGATATGTTCAGACACGTGTTATGACCTGTGTATTTACCAAACTAATTACATGTTATATTCCAATACATTATTGTACCAACTGTCTAAACATCAAAGTTTATATCGCTCTTGATTTGGTTGCTTTTGTAGAAACTGCATGACAAATGTATAATGGTGGTAAAGGATACTTCCATTCTATTACCGAAATGTTGGCAAATCTTCATAAACTAATCACTTGAAAAGCTATTAAGAGATGTAGTAAGTGATAGTTCTGAATGAACTTGCTAATATATATATAATCGTGTGCATTGGCAGCAGTGATAGCACCAGAGTAACACTGCTGTGAAAAGACTCACCTTTGTTTACAGCAGTACAAACCCTGCGTCTAACCATGGTTTGTGTGCACAAACCCAAATTGTGACATCAGTTTTTGCACACACACACAAATCCAAAACCTAATGTATGTTGGCATCATTGTTATGAGTTTTTGCCACTAATATGAAACCTGAAAGCCTATAGCCTTGGTATATTACATTTTCTGCTTTGTTTATTATGAGTGGCAACTGTGGTTTCATAATAAGGTAACAGGTGGTTGGTTGCTGGCCTTTTACTGTGGAGGTCCAAGATCGATTCCAGGCCATTGAATATTGGGTTTGTGGTGGGCAAAGATGCACTTGGAGAGGTTTTTCCCTATCAGTACCATTCCATCAATACTCTGCAGTCATTCATTCGTTTGTCACTGAAGTTGCAGAATCTTAGCAATTGACAGCATCATTAAATTACACATGTAAAAGACTGTGACAGAATATGCTGGAATTCCAAAAGATGCGTGATGAAGGCAAAGCAGAAATGAAGGCATGTTTTGTGATTATAGTTACATTTTCAGTTACAACTATTAACTGTTGTTATAGAAACAGCAGTATTTCCAAATGTGAATGAATGAATGAAGAATTGTAAACTGTTGGAAGAGAAGTGAGTTTTGCCAGTGTCTTACTTTAGTGCAGAAACATCCAACATTCTAGAGAAACTTAATTTCTTCCTCAACTTTATTAAGCACTAAATTCACTCATGACATGTTGAAGATCAGAGTGCAGCATTTACTGTCAATGAAATATGATGTTTTGTGGACTGTACATCTCTATCATTTTTATCATATTATTAGATGGTGAGTTGCTGCATAGGTAACTGTTGGCAGGATGTGTTCGCTGAACATAAAAATGTGTGCACAGTGTGTAATTCATGCTAGATTTTATGGGGTGCATTTCATTTTAAAACTACTTCACTTTTGTTAGCTATAAGAACCAAAAGTTAGTTAAGATTCAAATTTCATTGAGAAATTATGGTTGCTTTTTGTAGTGTAATAAGCAAACGAATGTTGAATATGGAAATGGTTTTATTTGATTACAGCCATCTGTTGAAGGTCTCTGGGCTATGAAGGCTTTAGAACATGCAGAAGTTTATTTTAATGTAAGTGTGAGAGTGCTGTATGCATTTTAAATCATTCAAGATTTTTATTAATTATGAAAAATATGATATTATGCTCAGTGTATACAGTCTGTTCTCATGCTGTTGTGTTAAAACCACACAAAAAATGTCATGTAAGGAAAGGTGTGCCTGTGACTTGATATAGTATGTGTGTGAGATAGAGTGTCACATTTGTGTATGAATGATCTGCATATGTATGAAGGTGGATAAGAAAATAAGTTTACAGTACCCATTAATCAAAGGCACAATTTTAATAGAGGAAACTGACAGTACACATTTGGTCCCTAGAATGCCATTTTTCAACATTGTCCCCTTGAAAGGTGAGGCACTTTTCATGGTGTATGATATTAGTCCATCCCAGATGCGTAGAACGTGTGTCCATATTCCGTCAGCCGCATGAAAGTAGCATGTTTGACGTGTTCGTAAGAGGAGAAATATGCTCCTTCAAGGCGGGAAACAGATAAAAATCACTGGGTGCCAAGGCTGTACTGAATGGGGGATGGTCAGACATTTCCCAATTGAAATTTGCAGGAAGTTCCAAGTCTCCTGTGCCATGTGCAGTCATGCATTGTCACAAAGCAGAATCACACCATCACTAAGAAGACAGGACATTTTCTGGTGATGGCCTGTCACAAGCTATTGAGCATGGCACAGCACCTATCAGCATTAAATCTGTCTGCATAAGTGTTCCAGGAAGTCCATTAGCAACACACCCTGTGGTTCCCAGAGGATGGTGACCAGCACTTTGCCAGCAGGTGGTGTCACTTCAAATGTCTTCTTCCTGGGTGAGCTTGGGTGTTAACACTCAGTGGTTGATAGCTTACTGGTGGGAGTGAAATGATGCATTTAGGTCAGGACCAGCAACAACTTGAAACAGTTGTTTTGCTCTTCTGCATAGCTTGCAGGAAACTGGGACAGGCCATAATTTTTGCCACTTTATTGTCATCTGTTAATGCATAAAACATCCATTTGGCACAAACTTATGGTACTGTGACACATGCACCTCAATATGCTGTACAATGCCATAGGACTAACCAACATCAGATGCCGTACATGACAGCATTACATACGTTTTCTTCTTAATGAGTTCTTTGACACATGCAGTTTTGACTTCTGTCATTGAAGAGCTTGATCACCCACTTCAGTTGTTGACCGTCACATTGTCTGTGCCAAATGCAGACATGACTGCATTTGCCAACCTGTTACCTGGACATCACATCATTGCCATACAGTTCCAGAAGTTGTCAATAAATGTCAGCTGCTGACACTTTCTGTGGTTCCCACAAAAAAGTGTGTAACTTACAAGCAAGACCAATTTTCCGAGTGGGTCACTGTGTTGAACTGCTGCAGCTGTGCTTCTGTGCATATGCCTCATATCCTGTTGCTGTGAAAACTAGAGCCTTATGTCATATATGTCAGCAGCATTTGAAATTTCAGTGTCTTGAATAAAAGGAATTGTAAACTTTTTTCATCCACCCTCATGTTATTTAAAATGAGTACTAAGTTGAAGAAAGTATTGTACTGCAAAATAAACACAGTATTCCTTAAACCAAGTTAAAACTCATAATGAACCTGTTATCATACAGGAATAGTAAGTGTACACAGAACATTTTGGTTCATATTTTCATAAGATATTATGCTATAGCCAAATTTTACACAAATTAGCACTGTATATGCTGGGCACAAACCATATGATGAGAATCCATACATGTAACTCTGCTTTGAGTGTTGAACACAAACACACACACATGCACACTTGGATTGATTTGGATTTGGGAAGTTTTTCATGTGCTGTACCTTCAGTTATTCAGTGCAGAAAACAGATTACATTATATGCTGTATTTAGATTTTTAGTTTTAAGTGCCTAAAACAATGTTGGTCATAAATATTGGTCTAGTTGCTCTAGCCATGAACAGTTTCTTGGAAGTCCTAATAACTGATGATAATTAATGGATTGGGTGATGTGCAGTGAATTTAATTTGGTTGTTTCTTTGCTCTCCAATGATATTAGTGCACAGGACAGAGCTTTTAAACTGACAGCACCCTTAAATGCATTCATGACTATGGTGCACCGAGGCTGGTAGTGTGTGAAGAATTAAAAGTCTGTACAGAGCACCAAGGCCAGTTGTGTAGTGTTAAGATACAGAGAACAAGAGAAGTCTATACTATCTACGACATGGCACATGAAACAAAATCTCATGAATCAAAGGGTTAGTCAGACATAAGGTGCAGTTCCTTAAATCGTCAGTCTATGGAAAATATCGTATGTAATAAGAACCAATCGGCTTCGGTGGTCTAGGGGTTAGCGTGCTGGCCTTTAGTACCCAAGTTTGCGGGTTCAAACCCGGCCGAAGCCGTCAGATTTGTAGGGCGAAAAAATCCTCAGCACGCCTTCCTTCGGTGGGGAAGTAAAGCCTTCGGTCCCATGTCATAGATTTGTGGCATGTAAAAGATCCCTAAATTTATGTGGAAGTCAGAATTCAGGCAAAATTACTACCGGACATCTTTCTCGCCCACAGTTCCACCTTTCGCTGCCAGGATCTCTCGCGTCGTTGCGGACGGAGGCACCTGGCGGCTAAAGTGGG
>Ga0123357_10014854_pt1 | contig 10184 bp, 5 predicted proteins | sample TergutEmb28metaG_FD_89873 | JGI IMG/M metagenome (GOLD analysis project Ga0123357, IMG submission 89873) | Embiratermes neotenicus P4 segment gut microbial communities from Petit-Saut dam, French Guiana - Emb289 P4 | ecosystem: Host-associated > Arthropoda: Insects > Digestive system > Gut ... | reverse complement strand
CGGTCGGCTGTGCGTCATTCCAAGAAACTGGGACTGTCAGAAAGCAGTGTCAGGCGTATTTTACACTTGGATTTGCACTGCGGATACAGGAAGAGATTTCAAGAATCCCGGTCGACGTGTTACTTAGGGCCATGAGTAGTGTTCACGATCGGCTTGATGAATGTGAGCAGCGTAATGGAGGGCATCTTGATGTAACGAGTGGAATGGTATGTTGTTATTTTTCGGTTCTGTTTTATGTTTCAAGACCACTGATTTACTTATTTCTGCAAACGCTAAATTATGCACTTCCCTATAAATGTAACTGTATCATGATATCCAATACTTTTAATTTTTTAACACTTAAAAATCGCCCGATTCTCTGGCGGACCCTGTATAAGTTTCAGAATTAAATCCTTTCATTTTCGTTAACGGCACAGTTTTTCTCATTTTGTTCTCTCATTTCGAATTGCCCTGTCGTGCGTGTTAATTCGAGGCGTGTCACTTGCACAGAACGAGTTTCCCCTCTGTAGATAGGCTATAACTCCACGTTATAGTTTTCTTGTGCATATAAACGGCATTCCTTTCATAAGGTATGTGAAAATAAGCCCTTTACTGTACTTGCTCATAAATTAAAAAAAGAATTTTGCGGAACCTAGCAAGTTGGATAAGCGAGAACTTTTTAGTTTGCAGTCGGGATTGTTCAATTCAAAACGCTGCCCTGACTCAAAGTATTCTTACAGGAATACTTTTTGCTCTTCTTCAGTCGTTCCAAGGAAATACATTTACAATACATAATATTTACTTTGACCATTTTTTAGTATTATTTCCAATTTATTTGTTATTATATATTCATTCGACGCTATTGAGTCTGTTCTATTGAGAGAGTCTTTAAATAAACTACAAACAGAAAAACAAAACAAAATAAAATAAAAATATATAAATAAAGTACAATGAACATCTTGTCCCGTTCACAATACATAATAATCTCGTCTTCCGATGCTATGTTTTATGGATTAACATATTTCTTGCGTTTTTAGATGTACTACAAGCATATAAACGAAAGAAATAAATGAAAAACTGTGGGCTGTTGCCAGTTCCGCCACGGTGTCGTGAGGCCTTTTCTCTTCTTGGATGTTAAGCGCTGTAGGTTGGTAGATTTTTACTGGTAGTGCGAAACAGCCTACCGGTAGCATCTTCAAGGGCCAAGAATTCCAGTCGTGTAGTCGTTCTAGACTGCGTACTGTGAGATATAAAACAGCTTTAAGTAAAACACAAATACATAAAATCAGCAAGTAAATCATTTGAAAAAGAGATGAATTTCAGGTTTTATTAGTTAATTTTATGCCCACCTTATTTGGAGGCGGAATTAAATTCTCGGTGCAATCTGCAAAACTCCGGATTCAATTTTTCCCCAAACGTTTATAAAAATAAACAGGACCCCAAGAACAAATTTCAAAAGGGCTGGGTAAGAAATGTCATAATTGGCAAACGCAAGTGTTGTGACGCTCGTGAATTGAACTCAGCACCCTGCAACCCATATGTGGTTCTTTAGGTTTAAGGGGCCACTTTTATTTCTTACACTTTTCCCACAATTTCGACTCTCCCAGCAATCTCTGTAACGGTCAGCACACAGATCGGAATTCTTGCGTATAACAAAACATCGCCTTACTTTGCCAAGGGCGGGCGACAGATTCCCAAAGCAGTGACTTTGTTGGCGAGGTACGACATACGAGCCAGGAATGATGGCAGACTTATTGCCATGCGTGGATAGGATATTGGGCTAAAGATTTAAAACAGAATAAAAAAAAACAATAAAGTCAATTTAATTATTAGTCTGATGTCCTGGACGGAGTTGTGGACGATATTGAAATTAGACTGTATAAATGTGTTGGAAACGCAGATTGATAAGCGCAGGCGTGAGGTATGTCTTCGTCACATTAAACAACTAACTTATAGTACCTTATTATAAATGCAATTTTATTCACGCAATTCTATTGATATTTATATTAAGTCAAATAAGGAACCTACTTTCCAAACACCCGCCTATAATGTTAAGCTGAACAGTTCTAAATAGAAATAGGTTATCATCACTTGCAGCAATTTGGATACAGTGACTAGCTTCTTACGGGATTGAGTCGCTTGTATGCTAATGCAGGAATTTTTATATTGTCCCATGTCAAATAGATGGACACAAGACAACGAAATGCAAAATTAATCCACAATCATGTCGTTATGGATTAAGTGAAATACATTTGTTACTGTAACACAAAACGGTAGGTTTGTCAACTTAAATCAACAGCGGTAAATTGTTTAAAAGAAGATAATATTTATATATTTAGGCTTATTTTTTTCATGTGTAAGACAGATTAATATCCATGTATTGTTTAATCTATAATGTATACCAAAATATGTTGCTAAAATAAAAAAAAAATTATTACTATTATGTTGAAGACCGATTAATAATCGACAAGTCACGCCTAAACTTAGGTAAAAAGCTACCAATAGAAGCGACGTCGCTCTTCAGGAATTTAACCTTACAATCGTCCGGCTCACCTTACTTACAGAGTCGTTTCGCATGAAACCTACTTTACAGGGACTAACGTGAATCGAGTGTTGTGAAATCAGTAAAGAATAACTATTGAGACGATTTATGTTTTAATTGACAATCTGGAGTATATTTTGTATGATTGATTATGAGTAAATGGGCGATAATTTCTTACATGTTCCGATAAATATAGCACGGATCACTTTTTCACTCGGCGTCGTCACTTCACATCAATATTTATGAAATAATATACATTTATACGATCCGAATTTTGATACGGTCACTTAAATACGATTTGACCGCTTATTTTTACACTATACCCACTCTAGTATCACTTATTATTTTCTAGTAAGAGAATTTAGTCTGTAAATCTGGCCGAAGTGAGGAGTGATGCAGTCCCTTGTCCTTCTTCTAGGAAAACCGAAAACTATGCAACGCTCGCTACAACATGCTAAGTTAGTTTCCTTGTTCAGAATCCCCCTACTCTAATTTTCCTTACTAGTCTGATTTGTTCCATGTGAATTTAGCAGTCTCGCAATGGGTACAAAACTTCAACATTTCGCATTCTACCTCCTCATTGGTTCCTAATGGTTGACACGCTATCCCTAACGTAATACATGTAAACCCAGTATGAGCGTCTTCTACCGGACAATTATAACGTACTGCTACGACGACTAATAAGGTATCCGTCCGCTCTCTATTTAAATCTCAAAAAAGTGTCAAAATCTCGAATATTGACTGTCCCAACATACTTCAAACCCCATTAAACATGATATTGACAAATATCTAACAAACTTAAATCCCCTCTGTAAATACATGAAACAACTTCTCTTCTACACTAACCACTACTTTTTCCACTCTTCAGCTATCTGTCTATCCTACTTCACACATGACTCCATCTCACTCTCTGCTCTTGTAACCTGTCTTTCCCCCTGCTACCATACTGACTTTTTGTATAAACTACCAGATGTTACTGACATCCATCCAAAACTATATATTATATGTCACTACATTTCAGAAATTAATTTTGATCCTTCTAATTAACCCTTTAAACGCCGAGTTAAATCCCATCTGCCTTTCGGTAGCACTATTCGGAGCTCACCATATTCGCCACGTTAGTAGGTAAAGGGTTAAAGGAATTCTTTTCAACGGTTACCATCTTTATTAGCATCACTGTAACTGCCTCAAATCACCGTATATGTGTCTGAAAATCTCCATCGGTATTAGGATATATGTATTATTTATTTTTTTATTCTTTGACGAATAGCCAGACTTAATTTCACAGTACCCTAGTGTGATCCAGTCTGGAATATGGATCTGTCGTCCGTAGATACAAAACACCGAAGAATGCTATTGTGTATCTGCAGGATGATGGGTTCTGGATTTCTGGAGAGGGACTAATTCTGTTTCTCTGGAGCATCGTGTTAAGATTGTAAGTTGTGTAAAAGAAATATAGCCTTTATTAATTAAACCTTTAAAACGAAGATTAATCTAAGTACGTCTAAAGTTCAATTCATAAAGCCCTCAGTATCGGTTATAAAAAATATCTACGTGATTTTTTGTAGGTAATTATTAGCTGTTTGTTCTGAGGTCCATGCAAAACACACAAATTACACTTCGTGGGCGGGATGTAGAATTTTTGATTGTTCAACTTGGTGCTACTTAAAATAACGATTAGACCTTAAAAGGTTAAATTTTATTATTTTAAACGCAAAAAATAAAAGGGTGGATAAAAAAAAAACTTCGTTTGATGACCAGATGAATTTGTACACCAACTCAATAAATCTACATTTCAGGAAATATTGTAACTACAAAGTACGGGTATGTTTTTATAACATGTTACGCTTTCCGTAAAATAAAGGAACACAAAATTGTATAAGGAAAAATGAAGAAGTTTACTAAGAATGGGAGATTTCTGAATTTGTTATCGAGTGATCCAGCATGAGGTGAGGTTTCTATTGCTTTGGACAGTAATTCCCTTATATCCGTCCTTTGTATGCTCGTCTCGCTGCTTCCATTTTCTATCTTACCCCTTATTTTTTTTATTTATTCCGCGTAATCCATGAAATTGCACTTTCATGGAAGCAAAGGTATAAGGCTGAAGCGTCCACGTTGTTATACTTCGCAACCCAAGCAGTTAGAAACGTCTAAACCTACTCACCGTTCAGCAGCTGTCACGTGTTACACCCATCATTCTTCTCTCATCATGCATAATACACTTCACTCAGCATAACTTACTGTCGACACTTCCGCCCTGTGATTCACTTCGCCAACAAATAATGTGATTCAAACATCAGCTTCTAAAAACAAACTCAAACGTAAGCTAACATAAACACACGAAGTGACACATACCGTTCTTCAGATAAGCCATTAAGCTGCAATACAAATTCGATAGCGATTTTTGCTCTAAACCACTGGTTTTCGAAGTGTGTTCAGCGCAAACATTATGTTGCGTGGGTAATATATTGGGCATCAGCAGCCCACGCCCTTTATACTGAAATTTATAAATACGTATTTAGATAATTATTAATCGATTTTTTATTATTCACCAAATTTTTTGGGTGATCAGTTCTGGGTTTATTTTAGTGCAAATTTGCAAGTACTTTTATGTACTGCATATAATTTATTCCCGTCTCTGTTGCTACACCTACTTAAAAAGTGCTGACGATAAAACTTCTGTTCGTGTACAGAAAGAACAATTCGCTTTGGGATTTGGAATGTATATATTTATAAATGTTATATATAAATCATAATACTATATAATATATATAAATCAACTTGCGCCGTTTAAGCATGATTTAGCCTCCGAAGTAGCAACATACTATTTAGGCCCACAGTATATAAATCTCTTTTGTTTGTAAGTTTATCCTACTTTTTCGAAATTGAAAATGTAGTAAAGGTAAAGGTAAAGGAATCCCACTACTAGCCTGGAATGGCCCTGAGGGTTCCACGATGATGAAGATCTCTGAATTCCATACAGTTGGCACACGAAGATGGTAATTTTGTCAGCCCAAAGCACCGGCCGCTTTTACTCCCCAGCAAACCTTCCTGGTACCCATTTCTGTTAGAGGCTGTGTCGATCCCAGGGCCGTAGTGCGGCCGAAAAGGTTTAGTCAATGAGAAATTCCAATAACATTATCGGGATTCGAAACCGCGACCTTCAGGATTGTAGCGTAGTGACAGTTTAGTTTAGGGACATTAAATGTAGTTCAGGGTGTAAATTCTGTGTAATTATCATACTACCATGACTCGGTTATCAGGTCTTCATGGGAAGGCACAGCGCCGTATCATTAAAAGGCCCATTTGCTCACATGTGGTCCCTCTCCTTTCCGTGTTCTGGCTGTACACGCACTGTCCGTACAAGACGATGCATGTGAAAGAAAACAGCTACTTAAGATTTAGACACGTATTGTCGGAGAGGTAGACGACGTTGTATGCAAGTTTGTTTAATGTTGGAACAGGTATGTCGAATTTATATTGGCGTTTATTATTATTATTATTATTATTATTATTATTATTAAATACGTTTGCGGAAGGAGACAGCTTGAGAGATATGGTATGAAAAGTTAAAATTTCAGTGCCTCAATGGTGGCTACTTTGGACAAATCTTCTTCCATTCGAGCAGTCCAAGAAGAGAATACGGCGTCATATCCAAGAAAGACCTTCGTCAGGGTCTCAAAATAAGAAATGCTTGAGAGGAGGCCGAGGAAAGCAGGAAGAGGGAGGCAAATATTTTGTTTTATTGCCACATCAAAACCTGCGCTTGAACCCAACACGTTCCTCACACCATCCCTTCTGCCCAGACAGAAAAAAATATTGCTCCTTAGCCATTTTTATATGTTATCTCATTATAAATATTTTACATGTAAAAGCATGTATTGTGCATTAGTCTTTGTGTTCTCAGGATCAAACAGCTGTTTCTATATTAATTATTTTTGTCACACAGCCTGACAGGACTCCAAACTTCAGATAGATTGTACTTTGTTTCAGTTCTTCATTAGTACCTGGCCAGACGTCATTTGTTGCCAGCGAAATGCTTGTTCCGTCATGCCCTGTGGCGCCCGTTCAAACAAATTAACTTCACACTTGTAGTCCAGCCCGACATGCTTATTTACACACCGCCGCCTGTAATTAGGCCACTGGCAACGTGTAGCATGAGCGAGTCTTTGTCTGTCCGTCTCAGCGTTGTGCCGAAACTCGTTTGGTTCTTCAATTTAAAACATGGGACTGTTACTATCCACAGGGCACTTTAAAAAATACACACACTCTTTGGCGTATAAACTAGTTCCACAACGATGGAGCACTTGCTGTAGTTCCTTGTTAGCACACACAAAGAAAAAATAATGTTGATATGTTTATTACACTAATTTATTTACAAATTCTCGAAAAACCAAACCACACAGATTTCTGAATTTTCGGATGTAACGTCCTTTAGCTGGTAGAAGCTACAGACGTTTCAGAGGACCCGACTGCATCCATTACCATGGTGCCTCAAATGCAACACTCTTGACTATTCAGAGGGAAATAAACGATCACACACAAACCAACTTAACCAAGTACAAACTAAAAAAAAAAAAACTCATCCTACACCAACCTTTACCCATCCAACCAAATTAAATCTTGTTACCGAGTTCTGAATTGTTTATGATGGTGGGGAGAAGGAATTATTTTTCGAGAATATGACGCCGAGTCACTGGGTAATATGAGATATGACGCAGCGCCGTATTCCAGAAAAACGGCATCCTCGGCTATTCTACTGCGGAAACCTTAAAATTCACATACACGTAAGAATGTTTAAATACAAAGAAAATAGTTCCCATTTCTGAGCAGGAGATATCTGTAGTGAGGTAGGGACCTAAACGTTTAGCAGGACTTATTTCTGCAGTAACTGAAATAAAGTCAGGTAGGACTACATAATATTAAAGGAAAGCGTTTGAAATATACGTGTTCTGCACTAGAGACGTTTCAGAGTATTCTGGGTTTTTAAAACATTAGAAATAATTTCCCTGCGGAACTGACTTGGTCAGCGAGGCTCAGTGTTCAGACAGTTAGTAGTTCTCGCACAGTGGAATGCCGTGAAAGTTTGTTAATACAAAAAGTCGCAATGTATTCTGATGTATAGGCTACTTGCGAATGTTTGTATATCTTGTATTCCAGGACCTAGAAATTCAAACAAATGAAGCATACGATCGCAGAAATTTTGCACTTGCTAGATCCAAACTTTTAACCCTATCCATCAACACTGAACAAACAAGTATTATGTAACATCAGATCTCGTTTATAGAATTTAGATAAGTATTTCTAACAGATGTACACATCTAGGCTGTACTTTTTTCTGCAATGATAAATCTTGGTTTGCTTCCTTATGTAATAAAGTGTGAGTTAAAGAGCTGAGTGCGACCAAAGGAGAGAGAGAGAACATATTAATTCCTTTATTTTTTGTACTAATTCTTGTCACCCCTACTCCAGTAGTTAGTTTTAAGCTCTAATGCACAGTGCTGAAAGATTGTAATCAGAAGTTTGAAGAAGTGGGAATAGCACTAAACTAGGGTAATAGCTTACAGGCGTTGTGAAGGGAATAATGCAATCTTGTGACACATTTATGAGAAGCCCCGTTTCAAAAGTGATGGTCAAGAAGACGTAATTACTAACCAATTGGAAACGTTGTGACCATATAAGGAAGTGAGGCATAACGTCATTAACAACCAATCAGAGATTAAGTTTAGAAGTCACAAGCTCGAAACTCCACCCCGACCAACGCCCAAGAAACTCTGTATAAATACTATTGTTTGAATGTAAAATGAAGATTAACTTCAGTAAGCTCAGGGGCAGAGGTCACTGGAGCAGTCTTCATTTTCGGCGCAACTTTAATAATATCATAGCTTGCCTGGGCTATCATTTCAACTGTACTCAAACTCGACTCAACTGTAAATACTAATGTAGCAGCAGCAGCTTCCAATAAATCAGCTTCAGTAGTCATCCGAAAACAAAGTCTAAAGTACTTTGACCCACGCCGTGGCCAACTGGTGGCCAACTAGTCCTCGCCCCACCACGTTACACTACACTTAATGATCGTGCATAATTTTATAGCGTTTCTACGTTGCTCGTGAACGAAAGAAAAATTTGGATGATATGCTCATCAGCCCATCTGCAGGGTTTATACGAAAAGCCACTTAACATATTTTGACTAAATTTGGCATTGTAGCCCAAGGTAAGGGTTATTCGGATGAATTCACTTTTATTTCAGACCTATGAGGTGACTTTCTTATCATTTTTTCATATTTTTATACTGTCTAACATGAAGCTCAAATCCAAATAGTTGTCTTTCAAAGAGTAAAAAGACACGTCCCTCCAAGTTCCAGTCCAGCGTGATGCTCTGTGAAGTGTCCTCAGCAAAAGAATTATAGATTTACGATTGTGGTAGGAGAACTAAGAGTACAGTGCATTATAAAATTAAAAAGAAATGCATTTGGAGAATATGTAAACTCCATTCTTTGCATTACACCTTCATATTCTTGTTACATTAACCTCAAAACTAAACCAAAATACGTCTATTTGATTCAATAGTACATTTTCGCCCTTCTGAGGTTCAAGGGGTGTACGAATTTTGCGAACTTGCTCTTTCAACTACTAGAACCAAGACATTTTTATTTTCTTTTCAACAAATAGACAGGGAATAATTGAGTTTTGATTACATCAGTTTCGTTTGTCACAAAAAGGGAAGTTAAGGTACTGAAAAAGCCAAAGTGTTTTTTGTCAACTTCCATGTTTCAGTTCCTTTTCAGAAATAAAAATATCTTATGTGAAGACCATGTCTCTCTATCCATCACTTCGTCTGCCAAATTTTCGGTCCGTTTGTCCTTCTGTCAGTTGCCTTATACTAGCGACTGCATTTTCTTTTGGATTTTCATTAAATTCGGTGTAGAATTCTTTACAAAGGGTTATCAAGTACGCATTGTTTTCATAAAAATCTACTTCATGATGTTAAAGACGTAAATAAATTTCTATTAGTACTTTCCACATTTGATAATTTATTTGCGTGAAATTCGATATAGAAATGAAAGACTACTTTATTCATGGGCGTGAAAGTAATTTTACACTTATCTCCTACATTTTCGGCCTTTGTACATAAAATTGATGCATGATAACAACGTACAAAGCGATTATGAATTTCGTGAAAACCGGTGAAGTGAAAGCCGTATATTAGCGATTTGCACACATGCTACACGATTTGGGTGAAATTCGGTACAAGAAATCTGCACACAACATTGTTGAGTATTTGTCGGTTTCTAAAAAATCAGCGCAGGGAGACAGTACTTATCTTACGAACTTAATTGAAGTTTTTTTGGCACTACATTTTGAAAATACAGATAAATCTTGTTTTTCAGCATACTACGTCAAACAGTACGTCAATCGTAGCCTTGTGTTTTAAAAACTGGGACGCGACGCAAAATTTATACCCTCGACTTATGAATTACTATTACTTAAAGTTATCTTCCTTTAAGTTACCGTGTACGGCGTCACCAATTATCAGGCTATGGTGTCCTACATCACCACCACTCTTGAGGAAGAGCAGTACTACTGCAAAGCCTTTTCAGATGATACAATTAAAATCAATGTTTACACTCCCGACTCTTACCGCCGGCTGATTACGCAATTT
>Ga0123357_10014852_pt1 | contig 10184 bp, 6 predicted proteins | sample TergutEmb28metaG_FD_89873 | JGI IMG/M metagenome (GOLD analysis project Ga0123357, IMG submission 89873) | Embiratermes neotenicus P4 segment gut microbial communities from Petit-Saut dam, French Guiana - Emb289 P4 | ecosystem: Host-associated > Arthropoda: Insects > Digestive system > Gut ... | reverse complement strand
TTGGCCTATTGAGGCTACCACCCCCGCAAGCGGGTCGTTCAGCGCGGCGGTCAGCTCAGGTCGTCCAGGGCCAGGTTCAGTTCGACGACGTTGACGCGGGCTTGGCCTATGAAACCCAGGTCGGGGCCGGTGGTGTACTTGGTCACAAGCGCTTGCACCTGGTGGACGGAAAGGTTTCGGGCCTTGGCGACGCGGTCGATCTGGATCGCGGCGTAGGCGGGGCTGATGTCCGGGTCAAGGCCGGAACCCGATGCCGTCACCGCGTCCGGCGGGACCGCCGATTCGTCGACGCCGTTGAACGCGGCAATCTCGGCTTTGCGCTGGGTTATGTCGGCGATCAGGTTGGGGTTTTCCGGGCCTTGATTAGAGGCCCCGGAAGAAGCGCCGTCATAGTCGACGGCGGAGGGTCGGGGCTGGAAATACTGTGGAAGTGGGTTGCCCTGGGCGTCACTGAACGACTGGCCGATGAGCTTCGAGCCGACGATTTGGCCATTCGCATTTTGAATCATCGACCCGTTGGCGTTCGAGTGGAAAAAGGCTTGGCCGATGCCCGTGATCAACAGCGGATATGCCACGCCAAGCACGACGATGAAAAGGATCATCAGACGCACGGCGATCCAGATCGACCGTCCAGTTCTATGCATAGTGTTCTCTCCTTCCTTGCCTCAGTACCCCGGGAACAAAGCGACAAACATATCTAGCGCTTTGATCATGATGATTGGGACGATAATTCCGCCGACGCCGTAAAACAGCAGATTGCGATTCAGCGCACGTCCGAGATCCGCCAGGCGGTACGGCACGCCGGCCAGCGCCATTGGGATCAGCAAGAAGATCACCACGACGGAATAGATCACCGTCGAAATGATGGCCGAAGCCGGCGTGTGAAGATGCAATATGTTCAATTTGTCCAGGCCGGGGAAAACCCCGACGAAGAATGCTGGGAAAAACGTGAAATACCGCACGATGTCGTTGGCGATATTGAACGTCGTCAGCGCGCCACGCGTGGTCATCTGACGACGACCGGCGTCGATTATCTCGACAAGTTTCGTGGGGTCGTCGTCCATGACGATGAAATTGGCGGCTTCCTTCGCGGCGGGTGTGGCGGAGCTCATCGCTACGCCGATATCTGCCTGGGCCAATGCCGGTGCGTCATTGGTGCCGTCACCGGTCATGGCGACGAAGTGGCCGGATGCTTGCTCTTTGGTTATGAGCGCCAGTTTGTCCTCTGGTGTGGCGTCCCCCAATACATCGTCAAAGCCCGCTTCGCCGGCGATCGCCCGCGCCGTCACCGGGTTGTCACCCGTCACCATGAATGTGCGCACACCGAGCGCTTTCAATTGCGAAATACGCGACGTGACGCCAGGCTTCACGACGTCCTTCAGATTTACCACGCCCAGCACGCGAGCGTCTTCGCCATTCTTTTCGGCGACGACCAACGGCGTGGCGCCTGTTTCTGCAATTCGCGTGGTCGTCACTTTCAATTCGTCGACGACGGATTTGGTCTGTTGCACACCGATATGTTTCAGCCATGCCAGGACGGACGGCTCCGCACCTTTACGGACGCTGATTTCGTCTATGTCGCGTCCCGACAAACGGGTCTGCGCGCTGAAGGCAATGAGGGTGCCTTGGGACGGACCTTCCAGCTTCACGCCAAGTTTCTCCGCCAGTTTGACAATCGATGTGCCCTCGGGTGTCGGATCGCCAATCGATGCCAGAGCAGCCGCCCTGATCAGGTCTTGTTTGTGGATGCCTTTCAGCGGCACGAATTCCGTGGCCTGCCGGTCGCCCTGGGTTATGGTGCCCGTCTTGTCCAAAAGCACTGTCGTGATGTCGCCGGCGGTTTCAAGCGCGTGACCGGAGATCACCAGCACATTTTGTTCCAGCAAACGGTAAGTCGATGCGATTCCTGTCACAGCCAACAAAGCCGCAATTTCCGTTGGAATCAACACACCGACCAACGCGATCAAAGTTGGTATCGACACCGCCGGGGCAACCGGTTTTACAATCGCGTCCAAAGTTACAGCCGGCACGATAAAAGCGATCGAAAGTGACGCCAATAGCGCGCTCAGCGCCAATTCGTTCGGCGGTTTCTGGCGGTGAGCGCCTTCGGCCAAGCGAATCATTCGGTCTACGACTGTTTCGCCCGGCGTGGTCGTCACACGCATCACGATGCGATCGGACACCACCTTTGTGCCACCGGTCATAGCCGAACGGTCGCCGCCGGCTTCGCGTATGACGCGTGCCGATTCGCCAGTGATGGCCGACTCGTCAACCAGTGCGACGCCGTATATGACCTCGCCGTCGGACGGCACCACATCACCCTCTTGAAGGACGACAACGTCGCCCGGACGCAGGTCGACAGCGTCAACCGTGTCAAGAGTCGAGTTCAGCGCGTCAGGGTCGTCCGTCTTGTAGTGACGTACGCGATGAGCCACGACGCCCTCGCGCAGCGTTCGCAGCGCGGTCGCTTGGGAGCGGCCACGTCCCTCGGCCAGAGCTTCGGCGAGATTTGCCGCCAACACCGTCAACCACAGGCAGAACGCAATGATCCATGTAAAGCTGCCGGGCACCGAACTTCCGCCAGAAACATGGGGGACGCCCAGCAAAACTTGGCCGATAGCGATGACGGTTGCCAACACCGAACTAAGCCAAACAATGAATAGCACAGGGTTGCGCAATTGGGCGCGCGGGTCGCATTTCTTGAACGTCGCGGCGGTGATACCCCAAAAGCCGCGCCAAAAGCTCAGCCGGCCCGGCCCGCCGCCGCGCCCAAGCATGGTCGCCCACAATGACATCAGTGAAGCCCCTCTGCCAACGGGCCCACCAAAAGGACGGGGATGAACGACGGAATTGCGATATAGAGAATAAGGATGACCAGCCACAAGACGAATTGCGGACGGTGCAACGGCAATTCACTGGCCCGTGACGTGGCACGTCCCTGGCTGGCAAATGAACCAGCCACCGCCAACACCAACGCAATCGGAATGAAACGTCCCAGCAGGATCAGTATTCCGAAGACGGTATTCAGGTACGGCGTGTTGGCACTGAAACCGGCGAAAGCTGAACCGTTATTGATTGCAACCGATACGAAGGCGTAAATAGCTTCACTCATACCATGCGGCCCGCCTGTAGACATGCTGAAGTTTGCGATTTCAGCGCGCACTGACGGGATCGCCATGCTGATACCAAGGCCACCCAATGCCAGCACCGGCAGCACAAGAATGAAAATCCCCACCAGTTTTACCTCAGTCACACCAAGGCGCTTGCCCAAGAACACCGGCGTGCGGCCAAGCAATAGACCGGTCAAAAACACGCCAAGCAACACCATCACGAGCATCGTGTAAAGACCAGCGCCGACGCCACCAGGTGAAATCTCACCCAGCATCATGTGCATCATTTCGGCCATGCCGCCAAATGCGGTATACGAGCTGTGCATCGAATTCGCCGCACCACCGGATGTGCCGGTGGTCGCTGTGGCGAATAACGTCGAACTGACTATGCCAAATCGCTGCTCTTTGCCCTCCATTGCGGCGCCGGCCAATTGTGGGGCGGTGCCGGCGCCGGCCAATTCGGCAGCCGTGATCGACACGTAGGCTATTACGAATAACGCCGCCATGGTGGAAAGAATCACATAGCCCATGCGATGGTCGCCGACGATTTTGCCGAAAGTCCGCGGCATGGCGAAAGGAATCACCAGCAGCATGAAGATCTGAAATAGGTTTTCCCAGGGTGTCGGATTCTCGAACGGGTGCGCCGAATTGGCGTTGAAGAAACCGCCACCGTTGGTGCCCAGCATCTTGATGGCTTCTTGTGACGCCACCGGCCCGCCCGGTATCACCTGCGTCCCACCGGCCACCGTCGAAACTGTCGAGAACCCGGCGAAGTTCTGGATGATGCCAGCCGTCAAAAGTATTACCGATGCGATGATTGCCATTGGCAGCAGGATGCGGAATGTGGCGCGCACCACGTCCACCCAGAAATTGCCGAGCGTGCCGCGCTTGTGATAGGCGATACCCCGCGTCAAAGCAATCGACACGCAAATACCGACTGCACCGGAAACGAACATTTGCACAGCCAGACCGGCCATCTGCACGGTGTAGCCCATTGTGGTTTCCGGCACATACGATTGCCAGTTGGTGTTGCCGACGAACGACGCTGCGGTGTTGAATGCCACGTCCGGGCTGACCGGCGGCAAGCCCAACGAATAGGGCAACCACGGTTGCAAGCGTTGCATCAAATACAGCAGGATCAAGCCGACGGCTGAAAACACCAATACCGCCCGCAAATACGATTGCCACGTGTGTTCACGGTCCGGGTTGACGCCGATCACTTTGTAAACCCAACGCTCGACGCGCCAATGATCTGGTGATGTGAAAACCCAGGCGATGTAGTTGCCGAGCGGTTTGTAAAGCAGCCCAATGGGCAGGGCTAACGCGACCAGCAGAAGGGCCGCCATCCACCATTGCATCAGAAGCGCCCCGGATCAGCCAACGCCACAAACATAAAGACGATTGCCGCGATACCAACGATCGCGGAGATCACACCGAGGACGATCACAGTCGAGCCAAGGCCTTTCCGAACGCGCCGAATAGCAGAAACAGTACGACCGTGCCGGCGATGTACGCCAAGTCCAGCACAGTGCCTCCCTTCGGGGGACCAAGTGGTAAACCCAAGCGCACAAGCCTAATGACGTGTGAGTCAAGTATCAACTAGGCGCAACGAAACTGTCGTAGCGCCGCGGTAGGCTGAAAACATGAAGGCAATTGCGGGTCGCACCACTTGGCGGGCGCTGGGGTTGGTCTCGGTGCTGGCATTGATGCTGAGCGGCTGCACGTCCGCAAAGCCGCCAGCCTTGCCGGACGCCACGCCGGTCGTACAAGCGCTGGCGTCTGCGCTTGTCAGCGGCGATATCAGTGCCCTGCCGTTCACTTCGTCCACCGTCGACCCGGTGAAGGATTACGGCATCGTCACTGCCGGGATGAACGGTGTTCTGCCGTCAACCATTACGCCGGGCGACATCACGTATGACGCGGCGTCGCAGACGGCCACGGCCAACCTAGACCAAACCTACGATTTCTCCACGCCCTGGACGTTCACAAGTGTCGTCGGCCTGCATTACATGGGCAGCAACGGCTGGCAAATAGATTGGTCGCCCGCCATCATCAACCCGTCGGTGGACGGCTTCACCCGTCTGTCCGTGACGACGGCTGCCCCGACGCGCGGCTCGATTCTCGCCCATGACGGCCAGCCGATCGTCTACAACCGTGACGTGTACAACGTCGGCATCGACAAAATGAACTGCCCGGACGACCAGATGGACGCGTCCGCCCGCCAACTGGCACAGGCGGTGGGCATCGATCCGGACACCTATGCGCAGCAAGTCGCCAATGGCGGGCCCAGCCAGTTCGTCATCGCCATCACCTATCGGGCAGGCCAGGTGCCGGCAGGCCTCGACCAAATCACCTGCTCGCTGCAGCAGGCCGCCACGCTGCCGCTGGCGCCGTCCAAGATGTTCGCCATAGGGGTGCTAGGCACGGCTGGTGAGGCTACCGCCGAGGACATCCAAAACTCGAATGGGGCTTTCAAGGCGGGCGACATCGTCGGGAAAAGCGGTTTGCAGCAGAGTCAAAATGCGGTACTGATGGGCAAGCCCGGCACCACCGTTTACATCGGTCCGCGGGCCAGCGGCGACATCATGAACGTGTCGCCCAGCGCCCGTCCGACGGCGTCTTCGGCCGACACCAAGCAGGTTTTGTTCCAGGCGGACCCCATCAATGGGTCGGACGTGTACACCACCATGGACATCGCGCTGCAGACGAAGGCCGAAGCCGTGCTGGCCGGGCAGACCGATGTGGCGTCCCTGGTGGTGCTCGACCCGCAAACCGGTGCCATTCTGGCGGCCGCCAATTCGCCGGCGTCGGGCGGCAATTCGTACGCCACGACGGGGCAGTACGCGCCTGGTTCGACATTCAAGATTTCGACGGCGTTGGCGCTGCTGCGCAGCGGCATGACGCCGGATTCGCCGCTCGATTGCCCGCCGTCCGTCACGGTGGATGGCAAGTCGTTCACCAACGATCCGGGTTTCGCCAACACCGGCACGCTTAGCCTGCAGCAGGCCGTCGCGTACTCGTGCAACACGGCGATGATCAACGGGGCCGCCAGCCTGGGCATGGGCGACCTGCCCACCGCGGCCGCCAGCTTGGGCATCGGCGTCGACCACGATCTGGGTTTCCCGGCTTTTCTGGGCAGCGTGCCCACACCGACAACGGACGTCGAGAAAGCTGCGTCGGCCTTCGGCCAGGCGCAGATCGTTATGTCGCCGCTGGCCATGGCCACCGAGGCTGCCTCCGTTGCCGCCGGACGCACGATCACCCCGTATCTATTGACGGACGCCAACGGCAATCCCGTCATCGACCCGTCCGACGCATCGGCCACACCAATACCACCGGGGCCGCAGCCGGTGGGGCTGAGCCCCGACGAAGACACGCAGTTGAAGGCCATGATGGCGGACGTCTTGGACTACGGCACCGCTGCCGGGACGGGTCTGAAAGGTCTGGTGGACGGCGCCAAAACCGGCACCGCCGAGTTCACCCAGGACGGCCAAACCCTGACCCACGCCTGGATGATCGCCTTCAATAGCCAGTACGCCATCTGCGCTTTCGTCAACAACGGCTCGTTCGGCGCCACGACGGCTGGCCCGATCGTCAAGGCGTTTCTGACTAGCTAGAATGACTTCCGTGACGACTCAGTGGTGGTGGCGCGGCGCTACGCGCTGGACGACGATCATGCCTATCCTGGCCGCTGTGGCACTGTTTTTCACTTGGGGACGCCACCCGGCGGCGTGGATTTTGGCGATTGAGGCGGTGTTCTTGGTGGCGTCGGTGCTGTCGGCCGTCCAGCATGCAGAGGTGATCGCCCACCGCGTCGGCGAACCATTCGGGTCGCTGATTTTGGCCGTCGCCGTCACCGTCATCGAGGTGGCGCTGATCGTCACGCTGATGGTTTCGGGCAAGGGCGACACGTCGACGCTGGCGCGGGACACCGTCTTCGCCGCCGTCATGCTGACGATGAACGGCATCGTCGGCATCTCGCTGCTGATCACGGCGACGAAGTTCAAGCTGGCGTCGTTCAATGCGGAAGGGACGGGGTCTGCGCTCGGCTCGGTGGTGCTGCTGGCGACGCTGACGATGGTTTTCCCGCGGTTCACGACGTCCGAGTCCGGGGGGCGTTTCGCCGAGTCACAGTTGATATTCGTAGCAGTGTCGTCCCTTGTCATCTATGGTTTGTTCGTGTTCACGCAGACGGTACGCCACCGCGATTTCTTCCTGCCGCCGGGCGTCGAAGAGGACGTTGACGCCCACGACAACCTGCCGTCCAAGCGGGCCACCGCCGCGGCCCTGGTGCTGCTGTTGATCTCGCTGGCGGCCGTCGTCGGCCTGACGAAAATCGAATCGCCGGCCATCGAAGGGGCCGTCCGATGGGCGGGCTTCCCGGAGTCGTTCGTCGGCGTCATCATCGCCATGATGGTGCTGCTGCCCGAGTCGATAACGGCGGTGCGCACGGCCGTCGACGACAAGGTGCAGATCTCGATGAACCTGGGCTACGGCTCGGCGATGGCGTCCATCGGCCTGACGATCCCGACGCTGGCGATCGCGTCCCACTGGATGCCGATCCAGTTGACGCTGGGTCTGGAGCCCCTGCAAATCGTCCTGCTGGCGGTCTCGTCGGTGGTGGCCGTCCTGACGGTGGTCCCCGGCCGAGCCAAAACGCTGCACGCGACGCTGCTGCTGGTGCTGCTGGCAGCGTTCGTCTTCCTCGCCGCGGTCCCGTAATTGGCGACTAGCCGCGATTGCCCGTCAATAGACCGAAGATATCGGCGTGCTGCTGACCGACTAGTTCGTGAGGCCTGATACTCGCTCCCCACTTCGTCATCCTGCGTACTGCGACTTCGCGCAGCACAGGCTCCGCCGCAGGTTCTGCGGGACGGTCGGCGAGAGCTTTGTGGTAGTCAACCGCACCAAAATCGGGGACGGGTGACGATCGACTACCACAAAACCACCTGCCTGGGGCAAATCGATGTGGGTTTGTGGTAGTCAACCGTCATGGGGGACGGTTTTCAGTGCGGTTGTGCACCACAAAACACCGGGGGACGGGGACGGCGCGCATGTCACGTCCACCTTCTGCTGTGGCTGCTCCCGCGCCGGCGTTCGCGGGCTTGTGCTGACGCACCCCCTTCGGGGGTTTGTCTCCGAAATGATCTTCCGCGACCTGGGCGGTTTCCACTTTTCGCTGAAAGTCTGTTTGATGCCGTCTCTTCAGTGGACGGTCGGGACGGTTCTTGAGTTGGCACCAAGATTCACTGACAAGAAAGACGGTACCGGTCGTGGCAGTCAGCGAAGCAACCAATTGAAGTTGCTGAAAAGGTGACGGACGGCAGCCAACCCGTCTTCGTCAGTAAGAACCGCGAAAATCCGGAAGGAGCAACTCGATCCCGCGCCCCTGTAAGGGGTGTGGGGCCGTAAGCCGGCGAAGGCCGGCGCGTGAGCAGCTACGGCAGAAGTACCAACGCAAACGAACGGCCCGTCCCCGTCGAGACATGAGTTATCGTCCCCTGATCAGCCGAAAAGACCCGGTGAGGGGACGGGAATCCATATCTCGACAAAACGAAACAGAACCTTGGCCAGATCTTGCGACTCCCGCTCGCAACTCTCGTTCCAGCACGGAGACGGTTATGTCGCCTCTTACGCGGACTGGCGCACTATCACGTTGGATGGTTGGCCTTGCCAGGGTTCGTCCGGCAGGCCCAGGACGAAGTGGGCCATGCGACGGCCATAGCTGTCAGCGTCTATCTTGACGGTGGTCAAGGCGGGCGTCCACCAGGCGCCGGCCTCGTCCTCGTCGAAACCTATTATGGCCAACTCGTCCGGCACGGCTATGCCCAACGCGCTCGTGGCGGCCAGCAGCCGGATCGCCTCGTGGTCTGTGAATGCGGCTATGGCGGTGACCTGCGGGTTCTGGCGGCGAAACCCGTCAAGGGCTATCAGCAATGACGGTTGGTCGTCGGGCAGCACCAGCGGCACCGGTGGTGGGGCGCCGACAGCCTTTAGGAACCGCTTGGCTTGCGCCAGTCGCACCTCCACCAGCAACCCAACGGATGGGCAGGCGAAACCGATGTGCCGGTGGCCGGTGTCAAGCAAATACCCCAACTGGGTGGCGGTGAGACGGCCCATCTCACTTTCCCGCCGATCATCGCTTGCCACGGTGGGCCAGGGCGGGTCCAAGGCAATGACATGTCGGGGCGCCAGGGTGGCTAGCAGATCGGCGTCCTTCGCCTCGTCCTGGGTGACAATCAGGGTGTAGCCGTGGCGGTGCAGCTCGTCTTGCAGCCCGTCGATCAGGGTCGAGAGCCCGCTGCCGCGAAGGCTGCCGGTTCGCAGCAACACCACACGGGACGAGCCTTCGCGCAGGGCGCGGGCGATACGGCTCGGCGTATAACCCAGCGCCTGTGCGGCATCTTGCACCCGTTGGACGGTATCGGCGCGCAGGCTTTGCCCCGGTGTCTCGTTCAGGACGAAGCTGACCGTCGTCACCGAGACGCCAGCGGCTTTGGCGACATCCTTCATGGTGATGGCCACAATTTGAACCGTCCTTGCACTAAAACGATTTAGTTCGTACTATCGTACACACGGCACCCATTCGTGCGAAAAGGGGTTGATTCTGAAGGTGGCGGCAGGGGGACAAGCAAGCCAATGCCACAACAAGGATCGACGCGAGTGGGCCGACGCGACACCGGTTTGGGTGCTACTCGATATGGCACCCAAACCGGTGTACGCAACCGATGTTAGTCACGCGGGATGGGATCGCGTCCGAATTCGGTTTTAGAATCGTACGCACGACGCGCGCAGCCGCGCAGGAAAGGAGCCGATCATGAAGGCATGGCAGTATCCGGGCAAGCAGCAGCCTATCGAAATGAACGAGGTGCCGGAGCCGACGCCCGGCGAGAACGAGGTGGTCATCGACGTCAAGGCGGCCGGGCTTTGCCACTCGGACTTGATGTACATGCAGATGGGTGACGGCGTCATGCCGTTCCTGCCGATGACGCAAGGGCACGAGAATGCCGGCCCGATCAGCGCCATCGGCCCCGGCGTGACGGGCTTCAAGGTGGGCGACGTCGTCGGCGTCAA
>Ga0123357_10014850_pt1 | contig 10184 bp, 7 predicted proteins | sample TergutEmb28metaG_FD_89873 | JGI IMG/M metagenome (GOLD analysis project Ga0123357, IMG submission 89873) | Embiratermes neotenicus P4 segment gut microbial communities from Petit-Saut dam, French Guiana - Emb289 P4 | ecosystem: Host-associated > Arthropoda: Insects > Digestive system > Gut ... | reverse complement strand
TCGTAGTCACTTAACCTTCTGGCGCCGGAATTATTTTTTTAATTTTAGCACACCCTGTATATAAAATGTGAATAATACAGGAACCAAATACGTTAGAATTATGAAACAAACTGCATTTTGAAGAGAAAAAAAAAACGGAGCGTATACTCCGTGTTTAAAATATTCAGTACCTATATTTGTTGAATGAATATATAAAATGCAACGTTTAGAGGTTAGCGGTGCGGTACGACCACTATAGTCGTCGTTAGGCGTCAAAAGGTTAATGCAGTTTTGAGGACGTCTCTGGTAACGAATTTATCTGAATTGGGTGAAGAGTACACACAATACGGAAAACCTTAATTTAGGCCATTTAGTAAAGCATGGCTTTCACTGCACTCATTTTCACAAAACTAACAATTTCCCAACGACGTTACACGGATATCTGTGCCGGATTTCGCCTGTACTGGTCAAGGAGTGAGGAAATTATGGATAGAAATTCATTTACTCCCATAGATAAAGTATGATTGTCACTGGGCCAATTTTCATGAAAATCATGCTTACGCAATAACCTTTCATAAATAGTCTGTACCGAATTTTATGAAAATCTGACAGACGGTTTTTTCGCAGACGATAGGAAATTAATAGAATGGCGGGCGGACGTTGTCTCCACACACATGCTTCTTATTTTACTTTGTAAAGAACGCCTAAGTAAAGCGCTTCTGCTCAACTCCATTTTGTTAAAGTGTCAGAGAATGACGCTTTCTGTGATATCAGCAATTAAGAACGACGAGTAAGATTTTTTCGGCACGCTCAGTACACCTGTCATGTCGCAGCACTTGTTGTTCCTAGTTTATACTTACAAATTTACACAAAGACCTTTCACTATTGTCTATTGTTACCGTAAGGTTGCCATGTCCCGTCCTAAACACCAAGGTATGTGGTCTGATGCCATTCAACCGATTTTCAGAACTGGATCCTTTTTCCTCTCCATAGCAGCGGACCGGCCTGCGACGTCTCTCTTGACGGTGCACCGTTGTCGTTGAAATAATCGATTGTTATCTGTCGACTGTCATCGATATGTCACCGCCATCGAACTTAAATCCAACATTAGCACTCAGTCAGAATACTGACAATTCGGATTTTCTTCCGTCCGTCGTGGTCCAGTAAGTTTTATACACCTTTTTAAATTCAATCCGTGGTAGTGATGAACTGAACTTAATACCGATGTAATAATTCCAGTCCTGTAGCGCTCTGGAATTTTGGAGTTAACTTTCAGATGGTCGGAAGGTCGAACTATTTGCGCAGTATTCGATATCAACTTTTGTTGTCACACTGTGGATGTAGCACTGACGTTTCAACTTTGGTACGACAATTACGTTCGGCCAACGGAAAATAACTGTTCGAATTTTGGGAAGTGACGTGTTGCAGGCGGTATTTACGAATCGGTGTCACTCTGTCTTCGAAACGGCCGTCGTGATCAGCTTGAGTATTTCTGAACACTGCGGGGTCTATTCTCTGCGAGAAGTTGAATATGCTGATCTGCCAACAGCAGTGTCTTCTGTACTGGCTCATGTAGTTCAATACTCTGCCGCTCTGTTGTAAATATCTGGCGCTGTTCTAGCAACTCGGTGTTTCTTCTCGTTTTGTAAGTGTGCCAAAAAGTGGGGCTACCGGACAGAAAGTAAAGAGTGAAGCGTGACAAGAGCGAGGAACATATAAAAGACAGTGAAAGGTGAAAAATACAGAATTAGTTCACTGCCAGAAACTGTCCTAAGAAATAACAGCGGCTTACATCACTAATAGACACTTGACATGTCACGTTTGCTTTTGCTTTCATCACAAGTGACTAAATATTCCTTCCAGATTAATACTCTAGTTTCATCCAGTGCTGCACAGGAGCCCAGAAGACGCCCTGTAATTGTTTTCTCTTAACTTACGAAGTTGGATGTTTGAAGAAACTGCAAATTTTTTCATAGTAGATCATGTTGTTTCTCCAAACATTCTACATGGGTATACTTCAAAGCTGATGATCACAGAATGCGAACACGAGTAAATTATGGCATTTCCCAAAACTTCGTCAGATAGTGCAAATATGTGGGGAAACTAAGGCGGTGTAGTTATTTAAAGATCATCTTGGACCTTTTAAAAAGAACCATGTTTTAACAATTCGAATTAAATTTATTCAGCTCATGGGTTCTAATGATGGACAACTCCTGTTGCTTTTTTGATTGTGCAGGTTAACTAATGACGTGCATATCTGTATGCATGCCGCCTTCTAACTAACGTTTTGAAATTAGCAAAGATAGTGCGTGTAAGAATATTGTTGAACATAATGACGGAAATTTATAATGAGCTTGTATGATGCTGATCTTCTTATGTTTAGTGGTATTCATTTAAGTACATACCGCTTATAGTAGATTGATATGAGGAGGATAAATTTGAAAGGGCAAGGAAGAAGTCCGTTGTGGTCTGATACGCATTTTCGCAGTATTTCCCTCCAGCTTGAGAGAAATCTTTGCGGAGGCTATACAATCAGTCTTTTGGGCTGTGCTTCGAACCGGAATTTTTCAGATTCAAAGCAAGAATGTTGACTGAATATTAGATTCTGGGATGTGGCACTGTATGTATTGGTAAATCGTAATGCCAATTAGAGCGGCGTTGTTTCTCAGAATCTCAGAAGGCTTGCGTTGTCATCTACATAGCTGTGGATAACTTATTTCTCGCAGCAGTACTGAATTTGACACCATGACACGCTTGCATCGGGTTTCAAATGCGATAAAGCTATTTCTAATGTAGTGACTATGAGCACCATCCTGTTACTTGAAGTTATCGCTATTTGCACTCTAGTAATTATTTGTTTAAAAGCGTACATTGAATGTTTGTATGAAATACAGGACTTTGAAACAAATAAGGACATGTACATAAATATAGGACACTCATATTTTACAGCCTGTGTATAAGGCAAGGACAAAGTTAGTGTTGCAGTGGACGAGAACACGTTCAAAATCTGGACTTTCCGTGTACGGGATTGTATTCACTACCCGCATGTCAGGGGAGCAGAACTGAAATTTTGCTATCTTAATAGAAAGTGCACCTTCTTTCAAACCTTAAAGAGACAGGACGGATAACAATATAGCAGGGATGGCATAAAGAAAATAAATCGAAAGTTGCCACATAGGTTTATCGTCTAGCGATCAACACTTAAGCGAAACGCTCTAGGCATAAGGTAGAAAATTATTCCTGTTATATAATTTTGAGAGTAAAGGCCGAGCTATGCAAATCAATCCGTAAACCGAGATTGTGTTGGGTGTGAAGAGGTGTATGAAGTTTATAAACCACTCTGAAGAAGGCACATATTTATTGCACGAAATTCGCACAAGGATCTGTGCGACCTGCTTATAATGCGGATAAAACAAAAGCAGCAAGATTCTGTGTCAACGTATAACTATGTGCGTAGGCTATAGAAGAGCCTCTTCCATAGTATACTTCTCCGTTTATAAACTTGTGTCCTCTACCTGACGATGGTCGAATGGAAAGACTGAGTCGTAGGAGAATAAAAATAGACCAAAGTATAACGTGCGGGTGTTGTGTTTGTTTAGAGTGGATTTAGAATGATTAACTATCACAGCGGGATGATGATCACCAAAACAGGCCCACGAAATGTTCAAGCGGACGGCTAGGAGCGAGTCGCTGTCAAAAAGTGTTTAATTTTTCTTCTTCTGCTTCCATACAAAGAACCTTGTATCTGATGTAAGCTTCTCGTATAAAAGTTGATGATTTTTTAAGAAATATTGGAAAGTAAGTAATATACATTTTAATAATTTTATTTTTGATATTCGTGTGTCCGTGCATCGTAAGTGTGATTTTATAATTACAACCAACAAGATGCAACTATTTTTGATTATTTATTTCTAAAAGGCTCTACATGTTTCGGGCGGTTCCTCCACCCGTCGTCAAGAGCACATAACTGTACATTCAGCTTCAGATATTGTCAACCAATATTGCGGCAGGCTGGTATCGTGGATGAGATTGAACTCATCCATAATACCAGCCTGCAGCAGTAACGGTTGACAATACCTGAAGCTGAATGTACAGTTATGTGCTCCTGATGATGGGCGGAGGAATCGCCCGAAACTTGTAGAGACTTTTAGAAATAAATAATCAAAAATAGTTGCATCTTGTTGGTTGTAATTATAAAATCACAATAATTTTATCTTATAACTTAATATTATATCTTCACCATTACACATCTTATGAACACTTACAGTTTTACAACCGGCAACTAGTTTGCAACCAATTTTTACAGTTTTATACACTTTTGCATTTTAATTATTATTGTCAACTTGTGGGATCCCACAGAGCGACTACACTTGTTTTGCATATTACCTTACATTAAAACACTGAATTGGTGACCCCAGGATGGTCGGAAACGACCGGGACATGTAGCTGTGTCTAATTGAAGAAAGGTACACGTAGTTGTGTTCGATGCATAGTAAACGATTTGCTTTTTTTTTTAATAATAAAGTATTTGACAATTTTAATCAAACGCATGTAACACTGATCATCTTCTGCTTCCTCACATTCGTCATATTCGCTGCCATTGCTGCTGCTCTTTCAAACTTCTGTTATTATGTTTTAAATCCTCTCCTCTATTACACATTCGCATTTACATTACTGCTTTCGTAGTTTGTCTGCGTACTGACAGATACTGAGAAACTTGTCTAAAGATGTTGTTAAACGGCTTGCTACTTTTGAAAGAAAAGTTTTAAGAAGAATATTTGAGGGAAATAGAGTCAATGAAAATTGGGGAAAGTGATATAATAAAGAAGTAATACAATTGTGTGGAGATTAGATACAGTTTCATCTGTCAGAAAAAGTCGGTTGAATTTTATTGGTCATGTTAACAGCCTGGAGAGAAAAAGAAAAATAATTGAAGAACTTAGTAATACTCCCCATGGAAGTAGACTAAGAGGACGACCAAAAACAGATGGTGTAATTGTGTACAAACAGATATTAATAAATGCAGAATTGCAAATTTGAAAGAGAGGTCAAAGAACAGAGCTGACTGAGAGAAGTCCATTAAGGAGGCGAAGGCCCGCATTGGACTGTAGTGGCGTCTAAGGAGAAGGGTGGGGAGGATGAGGAGGAGGAGGAGGAGAAGTAGAAGAAAAAGAAGAAGAAGAAGAAGTAGAAGAATAAGAAGAACTAGTCTTCAGTTTCGTTGAATCTATTCTGCTAGCACAGAAGTTTCACTTATTATTCATACAATTCCACATAAATGCACTTACAGGTAACAAACATACAAGGGTGCTGATAAGTCCTTAACCCGACCAGGAAGGAAACAAGCTAATGTTTCTTTAAGAATGGAGTGAATTTCCTTCGGCACCTTGTCTTGCAGGAAAAACAAAAAAAACTTGATGACAGTTCACGTCTTGATGTTGTTGAAATCGCGCACGTCCCTGACATGCTTCTGAGCTTGTTTCCTTCCTGGTCGGGCCAAGGACTTATCAGCACCCCTGTATGTTGTATTATCTCACGGCGTAACTGTCCTGCTTGTTTCGGCTTAAATAAGTCATATTCAGAGAGAGCTGTTTTTTTCTCTTCCAATCTCTTTTGTTCTTTCACAGGTGTTTTCCGAAGTTCGTATCTCTAGGCTCTTGTGGCTGATATTTAGTGCGTTTGATTGGTTTTCAGGGTTGAACTGCGTAGAGTAATGAAGTTTGATCGACTTTTCGGCAACATTTGCAGTTTCTATCCTTAGGGTGAAAGAATGTTACGATTGTCAGGGGGCCCTTACCTTGTTCCGGCAGCAGTCGGTGTTCGCGAGGGTGATCGATCATAACGGGATACGGAACTCACTTCACTCGCTTAACCCCACTTTGCTTTTAATTGCTGCTTACTGCCGTAAAGGCAAACTGCGTAGTAGAATTTGTCGGATCGAAGGACGAAACGAAACAAATACCATGCCCTTGCGACGTCACATGCACAGAATAGGTCCGTCCGCCATCTTCGTGCATTCCTGCACTGGACAAAAATTTTGCGACAGCTGTGCTGTAGACTCTGCCTACTACCGCAGCATTTGAAGCTTCAGTTGATTTCCCGTTGTTGCCAGATTTACACCGCCGGAAGTCCGTTCTTCAAACTGGCGCGTCATGAAATTATAACTAACAGAAATTAAATTACAACGTACAGATTGCCTGTGTATTTATTTTGTCATTCAAATTCAACTTATATTACATAGGCCATTATTTCTTCCGACAACTGGCGGTTGCCAGTTCCTGTCGGCTCGTTTATCGTATAAAATTAGCCTACTTGTCAGAATGCCTTACACATGTGGCGGAGTAGCGGCGGCAAGTAACAAACGATAGTTATCAGACAAAATAATGATCGTGAACAATAATTAAGGAACATTTCCATAACAAAACTCAACGAAGACGAAGAACTAAGCAACGTGAGACGAGAAACGTTGCCACGTGATCGGTAACAGGGCCTGGGCGTCGTTGCCCGGACCTTGTATTTTACCTCAAATTTCTGTTGCTGAGGCCGCGATTGTAATGCCATCTAGATCAGACGAAATTAATGGAGATGTCGAATGCCAACCGAATGCTTAGCTTGTGATGTGGGCTGTGAAGTCATGTAATCCTGCAGCTAAATACAACGTTCCGCAGGGACATGCTATCTCCATCTTCAGGGTAGCACGAAAAATGAGTGACTGTTGTCTACTGATGCTCATTTATTTGACTGTCTTAACGTAGTTCGGTATTCACTGCCGACTCGCCACTTTGTATCTCGACAGACACAGGCAGTGCAGAATTAGATGAAGGCAAACTGGAGTTGGAATATCGCGTAAATAGAGTACAGGCCTAAAATAACATAGAAACTATAATTACAGTCATCCTCCCGTATTGGTTGTTGTCGAGATCGCAACAATACGTTATGGTAATTTATCTTGGAAAATTGCCCGTTGTGTATTTTGCAACCTTCGCGCGTTAGGACTACGTCACTGTCTACCAGAACGCTGTAACGGACGCGTGGCGAAGCTTAATATCTTCGTTTGTACTGCCTACACATTCGTGCCTTTCGAGGGACGCTTAGTGACGTTATATAGGCAATAAGAACATTCAAGCGTTACAATTCTGTCATCAAGTAGAGTAAGGGATCTAGTTATGGAGGTACTTAGGGGTGCATCCTGAAAACACGAATCGTGTCGAAAGAAAGCGCGAATTTATCTTTGATATAAGTTTTAATCTCCGCCCTTGATATTGTCGTCACTTGTTCTCAGATTCAGAATGTAGTTCTCTTCCCCCCCCGAAAATGAAATGTAACAGAATATCTTCTGACATTTGATGGCACTTTTCACTGATGCAAATACTATTAATAATATACCTAATGGAAGGTGAACTCGAAACTCATTTTGAAATCCCCGCTATCCGAATTACGTTGCATGCACAATGACCGTGAACAGTTCACCGCATACATGCCTGAATGCTTGATATGAGTAGTAATTTTTTCCCTTCGCACAACACGTTTTTATCTTTTTTTCGAATGAATTTTAAAACTGTAAGTTCGCTCAATGCATAAGTACAGATTTTGAAAGTTACGTGCATTAATTTTGCGTTGAAAGTAAGATAACTGTTTACAACACAAACTGTCCTATCCAACACAGTTGATTCCCTCAACAGATACTGCAGCCGGACGAAGACCAAGTCGTTAAAATAGCATTGTAACTGCATCTGTCTTTACTTTGAAAAATGAACCCTGTGGACAGTTTGATCTGCGACTAGTGTCCAATCCACATTTCGTTACGTTACCCTGTAACAAATCATTCTAAACATCATGGAGACGTGTGCCAGGTACCAGGTTCCGAGAAGAATCTGTCGCTCTGAACCAGTCTAGGGGTTCATATCCTTTAGTCTATATTGCAACCTTGACTTTTGCCGTTAAAATTGTCTGTGTAGTATCTCTTATTCTATCAAACGCTCTTCAGAAATACACAAATTATTTCACAATGTTGTTTGTACCGTGCATGTCTGTCACGCTATTGTCTACAAGTTGGCCCAACACTAAGCACATACTTTTGCAGTCAAACTGTACTTATTCAGTCAAGCTATATTCCGACGTTTCGATGGCGGTCACTACCGTAATCAGGGACGAAAACACCCCAGACCAAAAAACGCTACTCTTTCAAGATGCCTTTCTTGTCACGCACACATCACTATATTTCGCGTCCCCCTTCAACACAGAGCTGTTTGTGTCACACTTCCCACGTGTGAATTTTCTGCGTCCTCAGTGAAACCGTAATTTCATTACGTCACTCAAGAGCTGTCAATTAAGAGTTTTCTAAACGCTGGACCGAGTTCTATGTAGAGGACGACGTCATCGGTCGGTATACAGCAGTCGACGTCGTCGGCTGTACGAAGCGCAGTCGAGTGTTTGCGCGGTACTCGCCGAACTGAGAATCACAGAGCGGCGGCCTAATTGATAATCATGAACCAATGCAGGCATGAGCGGATTCAGCTTCAACCTGCACACTGCGTATAAAAGTGGGCAGATTATCTGCAGGAATATAAAGATTTCACGTTGAAATTTCAACAGGTGTTACATTGTTAATGTTTCAAATCCGTACGTAACTCTAAGTAGAATCACTATTTGATGTGAAAGAAGCGAAGGTAAGACGAGAAAGAAGACGTAAGCAGCTACTGGATGACCTTAAGGAAATTAGAAGATACTGGAAATTGAAAGCGTAAACACTTCGATCGCACGCTTTGGAGAGCTCGCTTTGGAGGAGACTATGGGACAGAGTGATGATGATGATGATGATGATGATACGTTAATATTTACGTTTTTAGGACACCTACCTGCAAGACAAAGATGCTGAACTTTATTTTTCTACTTTAATGTGCCCTTAATGTCTTCGTCAATGCATTTTTTATTTGTTAGTGTCATTACTCAGTCAAAATAAATAATTCTTTTATTTTTTAGTTGTAAAAGAGAGGTAGCGGTTTTGAAACGAGTAGAAAAAAGGGAAATAAAAAATAAGTAGACATAAGCAGACCGAAATGTGTTTATGATGTATTAACTACGAATAAGACTGGAGACATCATTACAGGAAGTCGTAAATTTTATCTTCAGTTGCTGGAACGAGGTACCTTCTGCATGGAACAGAAGGCTCTTGTTTTTACACTGAGTAATCTGTGCAAAAGAGATTGTTTAATGACATGCATCTACAATCGTATCCAGATTATTGACAGTTTCTTGCAGCACTTCTCATATGTCAGTGTCTATCATAATACTTCGTTCAACACTGAATGTCTGTGACATACACATATAGACGGAACCACTGTAAATGTTATTGAATAAATCGTAACAAAATGAATGCATAAAAGTAGGAAGGAGTAGTGCCATGTTGGATTTAGCCACAACGGAATCCACGCCATATAAATAAATGATTCCCAATACGACGTTGTTAGGGTATAATATTTCTTAGGTGTATGCCTTAGATTCACTGCATAATTTTTTTCTTTCAATTTGCTAACCAAAAACACGAAGATATGCAGAACTATAGTTTTGTCTGTTGTTTTGTGTTTTGTGTATGCGTGAAACTTAGTCTCTCATATTGAAGGAGGAACATAAGCGGGGGTGTTCGAGAAGAGGTTACTGAGGAAAAATATTTCGGCTTAAGAGGGTCGAGGTAACAGGAGAATGGAGAAGTCTACATAACGAGGAGCTATATGATCTTTAATCTTCATCAAATATTATTCGGATGATCAAATTAAGAAGAATGGGATGGGCGGGGCATGTGGCACGTATGGGAGACAGGAGAAATGCATACACGGTTTTGGTTGGGAGACCTGAAGGAAGGAGACCACTTTGAAGACCCAAATGGGGGTAATATTGAAATGGATTTTCAAGAAGTGGAATGAGGAAGTATGGACTGGATTGATCGGCTCAGGATAGGGACATTTGGCGGGCGCTTGTGAATGCGTTAATTAACCTGGGGGTTCCATGAAATTCGCGGTATTTCTTGCTTAGCTGTAGACCTGTTAGCTTCTCAGCAAGGGCTCTTCTCAATGGAGTTAGTTAGCTAGTTAGCTAGTTGGTTGGTTGGTTAGTCAGTCAGTCAGTTAGTTAGTTAGCTAGTTGGTTGGTTGGTTGGTTGGTTAGTTAGTCAGTCAGTCAGTTAGTCAGTCAGTCAGTCAGTCAGT
>Ga0123357_10014849_pt1 | contig 10185 bp, 8 predicted proteins | sample TergutEmb28metaG_FD_89873 | JGI IMG/M metagenome (GOLD analysis project Ga0123357, IMG submission 89873) | Embiratermes neotenicus P4 segment gut microbial communities from Petit-Saut dam, French Guiana - Emb289 P4 | ecosystem: Host-associated > Arthropoda: Insects > Digestive system > Gut ... | reverse complement strand
TACCTCCAAGTCGTCAGCTCCTGAAGATGGGCACAAGGTGGCCCGAAACATGTTGAGCAACCTATAAAGGAGAAATAAACATAATACTAAAAGTGACATCTAGTTGGTCTCTTTATCCACATCCTTACAGCTAAAGACAAAGGAAATTAGGCTCCTGAAATCCCAAAATATTTATTCAGCTTGCCACTGATTCGTCGCTGATTATTCTTCGCAACATTCGTTACACGAAGCACCTTTTACGATATCGATATATGCAAGTGACGCAGAAGTACCAACATAATATTGTGTGGTAAAGCAAGGTAAATGAGTCCCGTTACAGGCATGGAGTGGCCCAGAGGGTTCCAGGAAATTAAGGTTCTCAGATTTCATGACAACTGCACAGGATGGTGGTAAGGTTGTCAGCCTGACGCACCGGCCGCCTTTATCCCCAGGAAATGCTCCTGGTACTCATTTTTGTTAGAGGCCGAGTCGAGCCCAGGGCCATAGTGCGATCGGAAGGATTATGTCAATGAAAATTTCCAGTGACACCTGCTGGGATCGAACCAGAGACCTTCCGATTTGTAGCACAGCACCTTAACCACTGTGCTACTTTTGAAAAATGATATGTGCAGTCTTCTTCTCTTGGACCCTGTCCGTCGTCAGACCGATATTTTAAAACACTAAAACAGTACGTTTCTTTACGGTTCTGTGTGACGTGTCGATGGTCTGATCAGTTTGAGTTCGTAGCTCTTATTATGGTTTCGATGGTTTCAGTTTGTGTTGTGTTTCAGGCGCAATTCATTCAGTCTCGTCGTTGTTTTTAATTTTTCTATAGTGTTATTCCTGTTGTAACCCGCGGACCAGTTCTGTTCTCAGGGGCTTATCTACACCTGTGAGTGCGGCAGTGGCTGGGAATAGCTTATCTTAGGAGGTTCAACAGGTTAGGTGCTTCGTGCCTGAAGAGAGAAGCAGAGCCGACTTCCGGAATATAATGTTATTGTGTTTCCAAATGTCAGATTATGGATAAGGTCCAAGAGAAGAAAATTGTATCTATGTTCCCTGTTGCACCGTGCATTTCGTAGAATCGCTTTAATTATCACCAACAAATGCACTTACATAAAATTTCACATAAAAACACTTAAAATCGCTCCGACATGTTTCGGTCCTAAGATCATCCTCAGGGAGCTTCGTTGTTCTTTGCTAAAGTCATTTTAAAAAAAACATTCACAAAATAATTCCTTTATATTAACAGGGTGTTGTGGCCAGGCGCATTCTCAACAACGTACTATTACACAACACGACATGCTGCCACAACACCCTGTTAATATAAAGGAATTATTTTGTGAATGTTTTGTAAAATGACTTTAGCAAAGAACAAAGTAGCTCCCTGAGGATGATCTTAGGATCGAAACATGTCGGGGCGATTTTAAGTGTTTTAATATGAAATTTTATGTAAGTGCATTTGTTGGTGATAAGTAAAATGTACCTATGTGTTATACACCATCGTCAAAACCTTATAGTGTTTTACTTTAAAAGCTATTCAAATTGGTGAGCGCTTCTGTTGATGCACTTTTCAAACTGGTGAGTACTTTTGTTGATGCACTGTCTAAACTAGTGAGTTCTGCGGTTGTTGCTCTGTTCAGCCTGGTGAGCCTTTCGGTTGCTACATTGTTCAAACTGGCGAAAAGCCGGTTGTTACACTGATAAAACTGGTGAGCGCTTCGGTTGAAAATGTTAAACCTGGTGATCACTTCGGTTCTTACACTGTTGAAATTTGTGAGCGCTTGGTTGTTTCTCTGTTCAAATTGGGAAATATTTAATTTGGTACGTTGTTCAAACTGGTGAGCACCGCGTGTGGTACGCTGTTTACGTCTCTGTCATGCAGCTCAGATCACGTCTTTCAGATGCTCCAATGGCCACGCAGCCATGGAAGAAAGCGAACTTTTCGTATTAATGCTCTGACTTAAACTCTTGTTTTGAATTTGTGCCTTTCTTGTATTTTAGATATATGTTCACCTTTTAAAGCCTACAGGTTACGTGACGCACCAACAGGTTTAATATTCAAGAGTAGCAAATTCTGTCCACAATGTTTCGATGTTTCGTATTTATCCCAAGAACAAACAATGACTTCTGCCCCATATAACATAAACTGTTAGATTTTTACAACCGAGATGAAAAGTGTTTACATTGCGGTACGGACAGTCTTTAAATAAAGCGGTCTGCGCTTCGTCTTTAAAGGGTTAAAGAAATAGCGAATATGCTGATGTGGGATCTCAGTTTTCTCATGGCAGCGATCACTGTCTTCCGCGATGTTACGCCATATAGTCATACAGTCTGGTAAAATTTACAGACCTTTCAGAAGACACTACCGCCATCTTCATATGACAACTTATAACATGGCCTGAAATTGTTGTGCTTCCTTCGCGCCCTGACTTTCAAGATACGTGTAAAATGTTTCAAAATATACAGACACAAACTTTTTATCTTACGAAATGTAATTAACGAACTTTCGCCTTACGGCATTAGACGTTAATATCCCTTTCTCGGTGAATGTAATAAATTTTCATTACAGGGAAAATGGGTCGATTATAGCGTCAGCTAGCAGCTTCCACCGGTCAGTGCATTATTGCATTGCCAGTCATTGTTGAAGGGTATAGTTACCTCTAGCCATCCACGTCACAATTTATAAAGGGTTTACCCTTTTTATAGGCCACGAAGGCCCTTAGGGTGAGTAGAGCTATAGCTCTACTCTTTCTAGGACCTCGGCACTAGATGGGGGTGGGGGGTCAGCCCCACGCCCCGGCCGCACAATTTATGTAACAACATAAATTGTTTGTGCTTAGTCGCGTTTATTTTAATAGCAAAATAAACGCATATGTTTGCACGTAATGTTTGCTACCTTTATTCTCCCGAAACACGCCCTCAACTACAAACCTCGAGGAAGAAGAGACCGTGGACGCCCCAGGAAACAACAGCAATGCGTCGATGCCGGAACGGGTCAAACGACCTAATCCATGGAGGAAGATGACGATGATGCTATTATTTATAACCTTATGCACATTAAATAAGCCGTATCACTAGGGTATATGAAGTTGCAGCTGTACTGTTGTTACAGTTTTTGGTACCTGTCGTGATATTTCCCATGAAAAACGCTTTGGTTATTAACCTTAGTACTTTACGAAGTATGGAGCCGGAATATCGCAGTCCGTATAACGACTCGCTAAGGGCTGCACGGTCCGGGGATCGAATCTCAGTGGGAGCGAGATTTTCCGCACTTGTCCGAACCGGCTGTGAGATCCACCCAACCTCCTATACAATGGGTACCGGGTCTTTCCCGGGGGTAAAGCGGCCGGGGCGTGGCGTTGACCAACCACCTCCATCTAGCGCCGAGGTTAAGGAAAGAGTAGAGTTATACCTCTACTCCCGCTCTGGGCCTTCGTGGCCTGTTCTAGTGTGAACTTTACCTTTTACCGTTACCTTTACTTTACGAAGTGCAGTGCACAGTATGGCTGTCTTCTGTAGTTCCTTTTGGATGTTCAGTACTTGTTCACGAAGCAAAGCGCCTATCGTAGCATATGTTAGTCTGTCCGTAACAAACATCAGCGCCGAATCTGCTGGATATTTCTCGTTCTATCTATATGAAATGCTTTTCTTAAGATTGTCGGGAAATTATGATTTTTCAGTCATACTCTACTGTGATGCAGTACACTTTGCTGCAGACGATTAACGAGTGAATAAACGTAAAATAAGGGGATTCCCCCCAACCCCCGGACGGAAAAGTGCGTTACAGTAGTTCTCTAACCAATGCTGCTTTGTTTTGAAGTTTCCCAGACTTCCGCCCGATGTTCTTCTGATAAATAAGTAAATAATAGGATGAATGTGGACTATTGGTAGAATTATACTTACAGGGAAAACGGAATTGCTCTAAGAAAGACATGTCACTGCCACATCGTCCATCACAAATCTTATGTGGAATTGTCTGCAGTCGAACCCTGGCCTCTACGATAAAAGGAGGGTGACTGACCGCATAGGCCATGGAACTGTTGTTGAAGGGTAAAATTAACTTCAATGACATCAAGTACCTCACAGAGAACACATAGTGCTCTCATTAACAGGCCAACACTCGAATTGTCTGAGAGGTCCCAGTTCGAAAATGTTTCCTCAAGACCTCATGTTTGGAACGTACTTCGAAAGGGGGCATAGTCCCTTCATTTCATATTCTTTCCAATTTACCATTAAGTAGGGAAAATCTGCTGCCTGCTGTAAGCAGGACTGCATATTGTTATTTGTCTTTAGCAGTCTAGGAGGCTGAGGCTCACAGATTTTCTAGATAATCGGCACATGAAATTTGTAAGGTTGTCAGTCCAACGCACCGGCCACCTTTACCACACGGCAGATGACCCAGGTACTCATTTATGTTAGAGGCTGAAACGACCACGGGGCCATTGAAAATCGAACCCGCGACCTGCCAGCTTGTAGCCGCGGGGCCTCAACCAACGACGCCACAGCTTACCCCGATTGTCCTTCATTCAATATAAATAGTTTCTTCAGCACCTTCATCTAATGGCCCCAGTGGGGCTGCATTAAGCACGGGGGTATTTTTATTGTTCTGGAATTGTTTAATCTATGTCTATCTGCAACATTTTCTTGCAAACAGAAATAAAACAGCCAGCATGCCATGCTTTTATTACATTTTCGGCTGTTAATAGGATATACAGGGGTCGTAAGAAAATAATTTTAAAGCGGATGAATTTTGAATTCTTACTTTTCAGCCATAATAACAATTCAGATTTAACTTTGCTACTGTCACTTTACTTTTCCACATAGTTCCGTCACAATTTAGACATTTTTCGTACCGTCAGACGATCTTTTCCTCTCCCCTGTTGATATCATCCCGTGTTCTGTGATATTGTCTGGCGTGTCACAACTGTTTACATCTCGCGACCGTCTTTAAATTTGTGGCCGCCCATAATTTGCTGCCAGCGCTGGGAACAGTTGATAATCGCTCAGCGCAAGGTCAGGGCTATGTGGTGAGATACTTGAAGGTTCTTTATTCACAAAATTATATAAAACTTAAACTTATTTTCTGACACCCTCTTAACAGAACGATGTTCTTTGCTGAATAACACGTCTATTTCGAAACTGTTAATCTGCTCTTGGTTTTACTATGAACATAATCCTAACTTTTTGCTGTGCGTTTCAAGATTTACTTCAACTTTGTCACATTTTGAAAGAATATATTTACGAATATAGTCTACATCAGGGGGCAGTAATTTTCCAAAAACCTTACAAACACCTCAGCTTTCTAGGAGCTAGAAGGATGACGTAAAGCAAGTTCCAAGTTCAGGGCCCACGAATATTAGGAGCCATCCTACAAAATTCAGTCGCCAAGGCGACCTTGCGTACGCAGCATACGACGTACACCTAGCCAACGACACTCTCCAAAACAGATTCCTACGCAACATGATATGCTGCAACAACACCTTGTTTACAAAAACGAACTAAATCGTGAATATGTAATAACTTTAGAAAGGAACGACGAAACTCCCTGATGATGATCTGAAAATGTCGAAACATGTCAGAGTGGTTTTAAGTGTTTTAAGTGAAAGTTATATTGGTGCATTTGTTGGTTAATAGTTGAAGTGAAACTGTGAAACATAGCATCTTTTTGGTTGTACTCTGCGAACACCTTCGTTAATTCCGAGGCTAAGAATGAGTGACGCTATACCACTACTTACACTGTAGGCCTTCATGACGTGGACAGTGACAGCTGTACCCGTTTTATTGTTCATGTAACGAATCTGCCGTTAACTGTTAGACTGAACAGATCTTGTAGTGGGTAGTCAGTAGGAGGGTTATGTAAGGCAGTAGTGGTGAACTGAAATTGAGGGATAGGGGGAGATCAAAAATTGTCTCTCAATACCTTCGACATTCAGACCGAAAACCCGAGCGTCTCAAATGGAAGTCAGTACCGTTAAGGGGTTAGCGAACTGCTGGCTTATATGGTGTCACAACCGGGAAGAACCCAGCCCGAATTATCACTGTCTGAAACCTTCAGCACGTGTCAATTTCTGTAGGTAATGCAGTTCCACGTGGATTAATAAATATAATATCATCAGTTTCAGTTTTTGTAGATCGAAGTGCAGACTGAACAGCCTAATTACCAATTTAAAAGTGGGCATTAATTAAACAATTATGAAATATGAAAATAAAAAGGAAGAAAACCATAGGACAGCAGTGTAATACAGATATGAGAACTATAAATCAGAGCTGAAATAAGAAATGGACATGACTGTAATGAATTCAGTTATATCCCTGATAGGCTGTTTGATGAATAAAAGATATGAACTGTTGATATAAAGAGAGGTAAAGTGCTGTAGTTCTCGCCCTAAATTGACCTAAGTCCATTAAAAAAAAGTTTAGATTTTATGTGCACTTGCAGGACAGATTTTGCATACAGAAGTGACGCTGAGCACATAAATGTCACTAATAATCCGAGTATTAACCTTCAGACTTTTGGTATCCATGAGTGTGGTCAATTGAACCAAGGTAAGTACAAACAAAACACTGCTTGATAGCGACGCCTTCTCCCACGTGTGGTCTGCAATTCTAGATAGTGTTACATAATAATAGTAATTATTATTATGTACTGTGAAAGTACAAGAAGTAGGAGATATGAGAACGTGACGGATTTAGCTGAATATTCCGAAAGCCCATCCTTTAAACCAGCAAATTACGACACACAAAACTACGAATTGTAATCAGCCTGATGGAATATTCCCAGACAAAATGAAAATGCAAGCAACCAGAGGTTGTCATGGCAACAAAAATAGACGTGACCCGGAAATGCAAAGACCGTGTGCTAAAACAGACACACCACTTTCTGCTTTACAGTTGTGGTGAAATTCAGGAACTCGTTGACCGCGAGAAACACTGATATAATATACATAACATTTAATTTCGGTTTAATATATACCTTTAGGGCCATTAGAGCGTGGTCGGTATAGCGATTTGCTATGGGCTAGACAGTCCGGGGATAGAATCCAAGCAGGGGCGAGGTTTCCCGCATCCATATAGATCGGCCCTGGAGCCCACCCAGTGCCCTCTACAGTGGCTACCGGATCATTGTCGGTAGTAAAGCTGTCGGGGCATGGCATTGCCACCCACCCTTATCTAGCGCCGAGGTTAAAGAAAGAGTAGAGCTTTACGTCTACTCTCCCTCTGTGCTTTCGTGGCAGTTTATAGGGTGAGGTTTTTCTTTTTTACCTTTTAACATATACTTCATTGGAAGCCCTTCAGAAAGCAATCATGAGCGTCAGGCTTTCATACAGTCATGTATTTGCAGATCAAGCCACTGTTAACTTCTCAGAAGTGTTCTGCTGCGTGTAGTCAGGAAAAACAATGCTACATCTTTCACTTGCGTCAATGACAAGCATTGCGTCAAATGGGAAAATTAAGAGCCGATGACGGCAACAAAAACGTCATCATGATCAGTAATAATAATAATAATAATAACATAACCCAAAACAAGGCTATCTGTAGTGGTTAAAAGTGTAAGGAAGAGTAAAGTAATGTTCCTTTGAACAACATGAAGGCATGTTTTGCAGATATAACTCGATGCATTCTTGACCTTGGCACTGCAGGATGGTAATGATCACACGCAAGCTTTGGTCGGTTCGTCTCCTGTTATATAAACCACCGGCAATTTTTAAATAGGAGGCTGTGTGGACCCCAGATTTTTCTGGATGCTTTGGAAGAGAGAAAAATCTCTCAATCCTTCCAGGACTCAAGATACTACTACCCTGTGGTTGTCCAGTCCATAACCTAGTCAGTATACTGACTACGGTATTCCGGCTTCTTGGTAATATTATTACGACGTTTTTCTGTTGTACGTATATCCACTTCTATGTCCGGCCGAGATAGAAGCTACCTTAGAAGAGAATTCATTACCTAATATTACGATATTACTGCACAAATTCACACATCTTCCTATAATATGCGATCATCTTATCGCACATGAACACGTTCTCTGTCTTTACGTTTGCTGTTGTACAGTGCCTGTATAAACTAAGGAAATAACAAGAATATGGCATTATAATATGCTACACGGTATTGAAAGCGCCATATAAGAAATCAAGAATATATAAATAAGTTGGTTGGTTGATAAAGAATGAGCAGGCGGATACGTGAAGCAATTAATGAAGGAATCAACAAATAAATTTGAAAAAAAAAGCCATGAAGCGTGCCAAAAATGTGAACCACACTATGCAGCATAATATTTTTGTTCATCTTGTAGGAAGTATTGCCTGTTTAGTTCCTAGGTTAAAAATCACTTTCGCTAAGAAAGAGAAATTCCTGTCAAATCAATAATTGAAAGGAATTTAAATAACATAAACTAGTCAGATTTTTTAAATACGGCCAATACTTAAGTAATAAAGTTATAATACTAATACGAATCCCCTCTGATAAGACATCACGTGACCAAAACGAGAGTTCCGGTTCTGTAGAAGGTCAGTCAATTTGTTGTAGTTGTTCAGTCAGTGCGGAGACGTGCGTGTGTGTGGTTCTGGTCAAGTGGGAGGCAGCATTGCAAGTGAAGTGGGTAGAGTAATTTCACTTTTATTTGCTTCTATAACGTCAAATTTCCATTACTTTTTAACATCCCATTAAAATTAGAGCTACAATTCAGACACAAATTGTTATGTGCTCATATACGCTTGCAAACATTACAAAAGATCTGATGAAATTGGATTTAAAACTGTCTGATTTAATGTGTAAATCAATTTGGAAGCATCGGCTTCATCATAAATTGTAAATGCGCTCGTATTCCGAAATAATCTAAATTCCATATTTTTTTTATTTTTGTGTGAACTATTCCAAATCGTAGTTTGTTCTCACATGGCATTGAAAATTATATAGTAATTGGACAGGCTTATGTGCTATTCAAATTTTGCAGACTTTCAACTTATCTATAACAAATGCTTCAAACTAATAACAAATGAAGCCTTGGTCTGTCTAGTTTATAATGAATCAAGTAGACAGCTGACAGCCTTGTAGATTAGTTAAGATGGACTCTGTTCCTTCATCGTCACTCAGTTTCAGGAACAGCGTGATTAAGTATTAAAGAAAGAAACCCAAAATTTTAAGAAAGCAGTAGGAAGATAATATAATACTATATAATGACCGTCAGCACCATCACTTTATTATTTAAGGTAATATCAGGCTACATGTTTCGACTAGACTCAGTCATCCTCAGGCCTATATTAACATTTGTGTTACCAGATACTGTGCACACTTTGGGATCCCATCGTGTAAACACATATGTTAATATAGGCCTGAGGATAACTAAGTCTAGTCGAAACATGTAGCCTGATATTACCTTAAATAATAAAGTGTTTGTGCTGACGTTCATTATATAGTCTTATATTACGTTACAAGCACATCGTGATGCTTCCATTCAAAGTAGGAAAATGTGTCAAATAAAAATGTATCTTTACTTAAATGTGATGTTAGATAAAATGTCTTACGTATGTCGTCGCCATCGATAATTCAAACTACATTTCATTATCATTAGGTTTCGTAAATTTTCTTACAACTTGCTATGCAAGTACAAATCGTATGCAATATGAATTTCGTTTTCAAAATTCCGAGTAACGGTATATTTGTTTACATAAATTAAAGTACGTAACTTACAATTTTGCAGGGATCGTAAAACAAAAGGGACAAAATGACATTCGTAAACTCTCACAGTAGCTCCTTTAGTATTTCCTTTTACTTGTACGCTTTAAATGACACGAAACTTTTGGGAAAGTTTGCTCAAAATTGGACTGAAAAGCAATAAGATATTGCTGTATGTAATAATGTTAGGGTATTTTGAGTCTTCTGGGGGCCGGGTAGCTCAGTCGGTATAGCGACTGACTACGGGCTGGACGGTCCGAGACCGAATCCCGTTGGGGGCGAGATTTTCCGCCCGTCCAGACCGGCCATGTGGCCCACCCAGCCTCCTGTAAAATGGGTAAAGTGCGGTCGGGGCGTGCTGCTGACCACTCACCCCATTCTAGTACCGCGGTCATGGAAGAGTAGAGTTATACCTCTACCCACCCCTCAAGGCCACACCGGGCCTGTAAAGGGATCACTTTACCTTCAGCTTTTTTTATATCTTGAATCTTCTAATACCCATAGCTGTGTTTCGCAAGATGTCGATAG
>Ga0123357_10014847_pt1 | contig 10185 bp, 8 predicted proteins | sample TergutEmb28metaG_FD_89873 | JGI IMG/M metagenome (GOLD analysis project Ga0123357, IMG submission 89873) | Embiratermes neotenicus P4 segment gut microbial communities from Petit-Saut dam, French Guiana - Emb289 P4 | ecosystem: Host-associated > Arthropoda: Insects > Digestive system > Gut ... | reverse complement strand
CTCTGGTAGTTAACTATTATGCACAGCCACATAGCTTACAAGATATGTCACTGCAGATAGCAGCGCGTTTATTGTCCTACTTTAATATAGAATGTGGATTATATAGGTGGGGCGAGCATTAAACAAAAGAGTCTTTTATCTTTTAGGAATAGATCTTGTATAGGAGATCGCTTATACGATTCCATTCTGAAAATATATAATATATAAGAAAGATAGGTAATAAGCAAGATGTTAATTTTTAAAACAGAAAAATTGACAAGTCGGGTGACCAGAATAATCGGATTTACTAACGAACTTATGTACTTAGTAGAAGGCGATAAGAAAGCAGCGTTACTAGATACCGGTAGTGGAATCGGAAGTTTAAAGGCTTGTGTACATAAATTAACAACCAAACCGATCATTGTCCTCTTAACACATGGCCATGTAGATCATGCAATGGGTGCAGCGGAATTTGACGAAGTTTATATGAACCATGTAGATGATTACATATACCTGGAACATGGCGATATGTCATTTAGAACCGAAGGCTTAAGCATGCTGCCACTTGAATCAGGAATCACAGAGGCAGATTTAATACCAACCGCACCTGTAGAAAATTTTCACGATTTACATGCTGGTGACGTCTTTGATTTAGGAGGCGTTTCTGTCGAAGTGTTCGATTGCGCCGGTCACACAAAGGGATCCGTTGTTTTATTGATTAACGGAGAAAATTCAATCCTTCTGGGAGATGCCTGTAATTACTTTACATTTATGTTTGATAATTATTCCACCACAATAACTGAATACAAAAAGAACTTACAAGCTTTATCTCTGGCTTTAAAAGATAGGAAAATTGATACAGTATATCTCTCCCATGGAGACGGGAATGGCCATCAAGATTTAATTGAAGATATAATCTCAGTGTGCAGTGATATTCAGAAAGGTAAGATTGATGATATTCCGTTTATATTTCAGGGTAAAGATGGCCTTATTGCCAAGGCAATGGACTCTGATATGAAGCGTGTTGACGGTGGAAAAGGAAATATAGTATATAATAAAAACAGGATATGGTAAGCTGTAATAAGCTGGAGGTATATTGAAAAATACGGCGGACAGGATTTACCTGCCGCCGCATTTATTTGTACTCCTCTGTTTTGCATAATATTCTCTTTGGCGTTAATACTTGCCTGGGCCTATAGTCAGAGGGGCTCCAGACTTGTTATTTTGTTGATATATATGTTACAACATAAGCCCAATTGCTGCCGGTAGTTCAGAGAATGTACCAATGCTGATATCTGCTTCTGGACAACCGGCCGCATCATGAATCGCTACTGCAAACATTCCTGCACGCTTAGCAGCTATAATCCCTGACTTCGCATCTTCCACGACAGCACACTCGGGCGGCATTATACCCAATATTTTAGAGGCCTTCAGGAATACCTCTGGATCAGGTTTGTTATGAGTTATATTATTACCATCTGATATCGCGTCAAAGAAATCCACAAGCCCAACCCGTTCCAATATGAAGCGGGCATTTTTGCTGGATGAACCGATGGCCAGTTTTATTTGACTTTGTCGTAAACGTTCTAGCGTGTAACTAACCTGAGCACTGACATCAGAAGGGGACATTTGCTCCAATAACTCACGATAATATATGTTCTTGGTATCTGCCATTAGAACTTTTTCATCTGAGGTAAAAATTTTCCCACTGCGTTCCAGGATAATCTCAAGACTTTCCATGCGGGACACACCACGAAGCCTATTATTTATTTTTTCATCGAAGTAAATCCCATAAGAATCGGCTAGACGCTTCCATGCCCGATAATGATAAACATCTGTGGAGACAATGACACCGTCAAGATCAAAGATTATAGCATTATATCCATGATCAGCCCAGTTCCGCGCCTTGAAAATATCCATATTAATATTTCGTGTCCTCTAAGCCACAGAACGGATCAGTCGGATCAATTCCTTTAAACACAGTACGGCCAGTAAGCTTATTTATCAATGCGTCCACTGTATGCTTTGATGGGGTATAAGCGTTTATATAGGTCTTAACTCTTGGAACATCCGGTAATAAATAGGGGGAAGTCATAGAGATAAATAGCGTTGGTATGTACATATTGAATGCAGGTGCATCATTAGCGCAATGTCCCTTAAATAATACTCTGGCGGCACGTCCATATTCAGAAACTACATTAGCAAAATGTATCGCAATGTCGAATTCCTTTATTGCCACACCAGAATGATAAGCTGTAATTCCTCTTTCCTTCCCCATCTCTTCATTGTATACAGTAACTTCAAAACCCTCGTGTATAAGCTGCTCCACGAAATAATTAAACAAGGTCTGTTTATCCTGAATTATAATTTTCTCAAATTCAGGCCGCATGACTGGCATATCAAATTGCTCGGTGATATGAGAATAAGCTAATACTTTTTTATACTTTGTTGGTATAATTGGAAATAAGTTTGGTTGTAGATTTTTTACCAAGGAAATAGATGCTTCTGCAACATCCTTTGCCCATTGAATATGTTCTTCAGAATTTAAGCATGACATATCATTTTTTTGTTCAGCATTAAAATTTTTTTTATGTAATCCAATTGCTACTTTTGTCGCTAAAATGCGAGTTACGGCATCTTCAAGTCTTTCTCTTGACAGTTTTCCAGAAGAAAGACCTTTTTTCATATATTCTAGGTCTTCATCAAAATCACGGTAAAAAAGGAACATATCATTGCCAGCTTCAATTGCTAAAGGAACAGCCTCTTCTCGTGTTAATTGTAATGCCATTCCAGCCATTTGCGCCGCATCTGTGACAATCAAGCCGTTGAAACCCAACTGTTCTCTTAAGAGACCTGTCATTAGCTCCTTAGAAAGGGATGCGGGTAAGCATTCCCCATATGTCAGGTTTGGATTCAGTTTCATTGAATAAGCTGGTTGGGCAATGTGTCCAATCATGCAAGTTAAAGTACCAGCCTTAATCATTTCTTTATAAACCTTACCAAAGGAATTGTCCCAAGCCTCACAACTCATATCATTTATTGATAATGTAATGTGTTGATCCCTAAAATCCAGCCCATCACCAGGGAAATGCTTAAAACAAGCTGCGACTCCCTCTTTTTGAGCTGCTACAATATACGCTTCGCACATTTGAGCAACCTTTTCAGGGTCATCACCGTAAGCTCTGGCATTGATTACGCTGCTCATATAATTTTTATTCAAGTCACAGATAGGGGCGAAAGTCCAATTCACTCCTACGGCCTTGCCACCTCTTCCACAAATTGTTCCCTGCCGGGCCGCATATAATGGATCGTTTGTCGCGCCGACACCATAGGCTGTAGCATAGTCCGGTGTATCAAAAGCAAGATCAGATACACTATGGCATAAATTACCTGCTAGCAATATAGGAATCTTTACCCAACTTTGAAAAACTCGTGAACTTTTCTCTATTGATTTTGCTATATTTGGTCTAAACATTAATCCGCCCGGTTGAATTTTATCAAAATACGGGATCATTTCACTAGGTTCACCACTTATAGATTCCAAGACGAATAATTGTCCAATCTTTTCATCATCTGTCATTTTGCTTTTTGTATCATTAATCCATTGAATTGCCTCATCATCTAAGTAGAAAGGGGATGCTTTTAAATCGATCATACAGAACCTCCTTTATGTACTATGCTTCCTGTATTTCGTTTTATAATATCATGTAAAAATATCTATACTTTTAATAATAATACCAAAGAGGCTTTTTAAATACTATAACTAGTTCCGACATTCATCTATTGATTTCCGGCTTGATTAGTAATATAGATATATTTCCATTGAAAAAAATTTTCTTTGTAGTAATATATTCTTGGATTTGCTTCACGAGAAGAATTAGGTGGGAGTAATATGATGAAAAAGAAAATTAAACAGTTTACAAGAATATATAGATTGCTATCTACCAAAATTATTTTGATTACATTTATAATAATCATACCTGTGAATATTTTACTGATATATGTATCATCGGTTTCAATTAGCATATTGAAACAACAAGCATTTAAAAATAATATGAATACATTGGATATATATATGAGACAGCTTGATAAAGAAATGAATAGCAACTCTCAATATATATCATTGCTTTCATCCAATATGAATTTCATCAAATTTTGTTCAAGCAACTTTGATAGTGCATATATTTTGGCTCGAAATAATCTTTGGGCTGAACTTATGAACCGACTCTATACGCAGGATGTAAACGAGGGGATATTTGTAATAAACAAAGAAAACAGCGATATTTTACTAGCCTATAATACTAGCTACGCGTCTTTAGAGACTATGAAAAGCAATTTGAAATCAATCAATGATTTATCTGAAAACAATCAATGGCATTTGCTAGAACTTGATAATGACTACATTTTAATTAAGTATAACTATAATCGAAACATTTGTTATGGTAGTTTTATTGTCCTTGCAAATTTATTAACTGAAATCAATAGTAAAATCGTCTACAATGACAAAATATTATTGGTAACAGAAAATAATTCAGTTGAAATCAATAAAGGTCAGTTGCTTTGTCAAGTTAAGTCTAACAATTGCCCCCTTTTCTTAAGTTTGCTTTTACAAGAACGAGAGATCGTGCGTCAGTTGCCTTTTATAAATCGGTTTATTTATATTCTTTCTTTGATATGTTTTGCGCTAATCCCGATTCTGTATATAATTTTACATTTGATTCTAATAAGGCCTCTTGAACGTATCAATGATGCATTACGTATTGTCGAAAATGGGGATATTGACTATCGTATTAAGCCTAGAAAAACATCTATAGAATTTGAGCATATTAATAATTCATTCAATTCAATGATGGATCAAATAATGGATCTTAAAGTTGATAATTTTGAAAAAGAACTACAAAAGCAAAAAATCGAGCTAAAAAGCTTACAGCTACAAATAAAGCCACACTTTTTACTCAATTCTCTTAATTTGATATATAGTATGGCTGAATTAAAGGATTATAAGAGTATTCAACAGATGATACAATACTTAGCTGAGTACTTTAGGCACGGCGCATATACCCAAGACACATTAGTTACGTTAGATGAAGAAATTAAATTTCTTCACAACTATTTAAATATAGCTGAAATACGTTACCCTAATTGTTTTGAGGCAATATTTGATATTCAGTCAGATATTTTGAAAGCAAAATTGCCTTCTTTACTTTTACAATCATTTATTGAAAATATTTTCAAACATGGTATGAATGCTGAAAAAGTAACCTTAATTTCAATCGAAATATTTGGATACAATGATGTCTTAAATTTTGTCATTAGTGACAATGGTAAGGGTATAGATGAAATGCTTTTAAATAAGATTAACAATGCATTTGATGAGCCATATACTGATGATGATGGAATAGAGCATACAGGAATATTCAATTGTAAAAAGCGTCTTGAATTGATATATGGTAAAAATTGTTCATTGATTATAAAATCAGATTATGGTTTAGGTACAAAAGTTATAATCAGAATACCTTATGACCATATACAGCAATAATCTTACATTTATTTTTTATACACTTAATTTTAATAAACAATGTCGCTATAGCACTTATTTTGGTATCGCAAAAAATGCTACTCGGTATTAAGATTTTTGGTGAAAGGTGTAGAGAACTATGAATTTGCTAATCGTTGATGATGAATCTATCTTCCTAAAAGCAATGACCCAATCAATAAACTGGGCATCGCTAGGTATAAAAAGCATTTTTAGCTGCACCCAAATTTCACAAGCAAAAACAATATGCCTCAATAACGAAATACATCTTGCTTTATGTGATATTGAAATGCCAGGCGGTAGTGGTATTGATTTGCTCTATTGGATTAGAGAGCATTATCCCCTAATAGAATGCGCATTTCTTACTTGTCACGCTGATTTTACATTTGCGCAACAGGCGTTAAAATTAAGAAGTTTTGATTATTTAGTAAAACCGGTACCTTTTAATGAGATTGCACAACTTGTTGGACGAATGATTGTAAAAATTGATGAGCGTAAAAATGCAGAACAAGAAAGATTTTATGGAGTACAATGGCTAAAGGAAAAATTCGCGAAATCTTTGCTGCAGCCAAACGCAAAAAAGAGTAATCAGGAAATTGTTGATGACGTAATTAGTTTTGTTGTTAAAAATATATCGAAAGATTTAACCGTTGAAGGGCTCGCAAAAAAAGTCTATTTAAACCCTGATTACTTGAATCGTATATTCAAGAAAGAGCAGAACATTTCATTGAGCCAGTTTATCATTAGGGAAAGAATGAATCTTGCCGCAAGAATGCTGCTTGAAAGTAATGCCAGCATAAGTCTTATTGCATTGGAGACAGGTTATAGTAATTATTCTAACTTTGTCAATATGTTTAAAAAAATCCATGGTTGCACGCCGAGCGAATATAAAAGTAACTATTTTAAAGATAATTAGGATTTTTCTTTAAGTTATTTCATATGTATACCTAAAAAGGGAAGTATTGCTGTCACAATTAATGAGTTGGTATAAAATAAACGGGCTTATCAATCAATCATTGTGACAGCAATTCTGTTTTGATGATACCACTTAATGTAATTCCATCACCGATGGTTTACTGGACGAACAGGAGTTCCAAACAGGAAGGCCCTTTCCGTTTGGATCGTTATATTTTGCAAAATTGCACCAATATGTTACCATTCTTTCAGAAAGCGTGTAGTCTTCCCTTTCCTTTGGCCTCCAGCTTCTAGTCAGCGTACCAAACATATACCACAATTCACATGAATGGAACGCGCCGGCGTCATCACCTAAAGGTCGCCTGTCAAAGTAATAAACATAATCTGGCTTTCTGCCTAATTTTTCATCCTGTATACTCCAGTTAATTCCACCGTAATATAAAATGCCTTTTTCATTCTCTTTCAGCGACTCATTTGTGCCGGTAATGTCGTTTGCAGTAGAACCAATTATATATGGGATTGAATGGTGCAGGCCATTTTCGAGCGTCACATTATAACCTTGTTTTAAAATGAATCCATCTATACACGGCGCAAATAGTAGTCCTGTTGAGCCCCTTTTACCGCATTCCCGCTCATAGTTAAAAGCCAATTTTACTATTTCTTCACCGGTTAATTTACGCATCTCTTCTATGGAAGTATGCCCGCTGAATTTAATGATGTCTTCTCCTTGCTTCTCTGCGTCAGAAAGAAATACGTCGTTTGAGAGACTCCCGTTGAAACCGGCGCCGCTCTGCATAATGGCGCATGATATCATACCTTCTGTCAAAGAGGATGAAACGAGCGTTTGTACGCTCATGGCTCCGGCCGACTGTCCAAAAATCATAATTTTTTGTGGATCGCCGCCAAATTCAGCAATATTTTCGTATACCCATTTTAGTGCAGCAATTTGATCTAAAATCCCATAATTCCCAGATATTTTTTTCTCATTTTCTAAACTCAATTCAGGGTGCGCCATGAACGCGAGTAATCCAAGACGGTAGTTAATTGTCACTAAAATAACACCATGCGCACAATACGCGGCTCCGTCAAATTCCATTTCAGAACCATTTCCTCCTGAAAAGGCACCTCCATGAATCCAAAAAGCAACTGGCAGTTTTTCATTGCCAGACTCTGCCGGAGTCCATATGTTTAAAAAGAGACAATCTTCAGACATCTCCGGTATAAAATCCTCATCATTATAAAACTCTTTATAATAAAGGGTGCCTGGTTGAATTGGATTTCCTTGTGAACAGCGCTTTCCAAATCTTTCAGCCTTACGTACTCCCTCCCAAGGCTTCGGTTCGCGTGGACTTTTCCATCTTAATTCACCTACAGGGGGTTCGGCATATGGGATACCACGAAAAACCGTATAGTTCTGTTTGAAAATCCCTTTCAATTTGCCATATTTCGTTGATACAATACCAAGACCCATAATCTTCACCTCTATGTTATGTTTATTCTTTTACTGCTCCCATTGTTATTCCCTTAACGAAATACTTAATAAAAAATGGATAAGTTACTATAATTGGTATAATCGCTACAACTGCCATTGCCATTAGTATTGTGTTAGTAGGTAACTGTGATACATTAATACCTGTAATGCCGTTAGATGAATTGTTTGCAAGAAAGCTGATATTTTGATTAATTTGATTCAAAATATTCTGTATATTGTAATAACGTGCGCCATCTACTCCCGTAAGAAAATACAATCCGTTTGTCCAATCATTCCAATAAGCAATACACGTCATTAAACCCACTGTTACCAGAATTGGTAAGGATAATGGCATCATAATATGTGTGAATATTTGAAATTCTCCGGCTCCATCCAGATCAGCCGCTTCATTTAAGGCTGGCGGAATACTAAAAGTAAAATAATTCTTTACTAAAATTACGTTAAAACCGTTCATAAGCAGATATGGTAAAACCTGAGCCCATATCGTATTTTTGACATGTAATATATTAGAGTATATAAAATAAGTTGAAACAAGTCCGCCATTAAAAAGCATTGTAAGGATAACTAAGAAAACCAATATGTTTTTTCCCGGCAGATTTTCATGCGATAACGCATAAGCAAGCATGGATGTGATTATTACGCTTACTAATGTACCCAGTATAGTTACAAAAATCGTTATGCCGTACGCTCGGCCTAATAACTCCCATTCTCTGAAAATATACTGATATGCGGCCAGGCTCAGTTTACTAGGCAGAAATGAATATCCGTTTGTGACCGCAGCGTTATTGTCAGTAAATGACGCTATAATTAATAAGATGAACGGCACCAGTGCACATACAGTAAAGAAACAGAGAACAAGGTAAGCAATAAAATGTGTTGCTCTATCTTGCTTTTTATGTTTCGTTTTCATTAGAACAACGCCTGATTTCTGCTTATTTTCCGTATTGCGGCATTAGCTGAAACAATGAGTATAAATCCTACAATGGATTGATAGACACTTGCTGCGGATGACATCGCAAAATTGCCATTTTTCATTAAGGCATTATAGACATAAACATCTATTGTCTCTGTAAAATTATATAAAATTCCGGAATTACGTGTTACCTGATAGAACAGCCCAAAATCAGAATAAAAGATTTTTCCTATATTTAGTAATGTAAGCGTTATGACAGTTGGAGTTAACAGAGGTATCGTAATATTGGTTATTTGTTTCCATTTGCTGGCGCCGTCAATTTTAGCCGATTCATAGTATTCTGAGCTGATACCTACAATCCCTGATAAATAAATAACCATCGTAAATCCAATTGTTTTCCATTCATTAACAATTACTAAAATGAAAGGCCATAATTTTCCTTCCATATACCAAGAAATTGCAGGAATACCAAGAGGTTTCAGGATGGAATTATTAATGAGCCCAGTATCTGAAGAAAGAAATGCATAGACAAGGTTGCCTACCACTACCATGCTCATTAAAAATGGTATCAGCAGTACACCTTGAAAAAGCCTAGAAGTCATTTTATCTCTTATTTCGTTCAGCAAAATGGCTACGAAAATGGCTAATATCGTGCCAATAACGATAAACGCTAAATTATACAATATTGTATTTCTCGTAATAGTGAATGCATCTCGCGTCGCAAACAGATATTTGAAATTACCAAAACCAGCCCATGGGCTACCTAATATCCCCTTTGTGAAGTCCAGCCTCTTAAATGCTATAATCATTCCCAGCAAAGGTAAGTAGTTATTAATAAATAAGTAGGCCAGCCCTGGGAGCGCCATAACATAGACTGGTAAAAACTTCTTCCATCTCCGCTTTGTCATAACATACATCCTTCTTTTATTCATAAGAGGATGGAGTCAGATGAAGAATTTTTCATATCATTTCATTTGGCTCCGTTACATACTGTTGTCTTATTTATTTTGTTGCGTCAACCAGTCATTCAGCTGCTGGTATCCGTATCAACAGAACCTGACTCAAAAGCAGCACGGTATTGCGTAATAACAGTATTTATAGTTGCATATTTTGTTTGCATATTTTGTGCATTATATGTATAACCAACATTGGTGGCATTGACACCGCTCGGATAATCAATGATACCTGCAGGCGCTTGAGAATTACTCTTATCTGCGGCAATGTCCGTATCTGTAGCTGCAGCGGTTGTAGCTGTTAGCGTAGTGACAGCGGTATTTGTTGACGCGGCGGTTTACGGGCTGTTTGTATTACTGGAGCAGCCGCTCACTATTACCGCACATACACTCATTG
>Ga0123357_10014846_pt1 | contig 10185 bp, 1 predicted proteins | sample TergutEmb28metaG_FD_89873 | JGI IMG/M metagenome (GOLD analysis project Ga0123357, IMG submission 89873) | Embiratermes neotenicus P4 segment gut microbial communities from Petit-Saut dam, French Guiana - Emb289 P4 | ecosystem: Host-associated > Arthropoda: Insects > Digestive system > Gut ... | reverse complement strand
GGGGGGGGGTCGTGATATAGGTGTAATGTCTATGGTTCTCACGTTGGGTTGGATGGGGGGGGGGGTTTGTGGGGTTAGTTTGTTTGACGTCTTCTCGTTCTTCTTCGGAGTTATTGTTCTTTTGCAATAACCTGAAGATGGCCGCTATAGGCCGAAACATGTAGTTATTTACTTCCTAATAAATACCATCATCTAGCACACAATTATAATTGTGTTTTCTGACTGAATTTACCTCACTATTAGTCTTTCACACACAACGGGGATGACACACCTCAGAAGTTAATGCAAGACGAGACGTTAAAAGAGCCAAATGCATAATACACAAAATAATGCTGGTTTGTTTTTCGCTAACTGACAATGTTCAACGTGGCCGTCCTTTCACACTACCTACCAAATAAGCGAATATAGTAAATGCGGGACAATAAACGTCGTATCCAGCGATGTATATTTCAACGACATTGTGTCAATAAAGAAAACAATGAAGACATTGCCGCGGACTTTAGTTAGGCCAACAACGAAAGGGGCTTCTGTTTACAAACCTCTTCGCTGTATGAAAAACCACAGAAATTATAGCATCAAGCGCCACATAGCAGCAGCGAAAGGCTTGTTTACGTTAGAAGAAAAGCAAACGTAAGTGACATAATGTTATTGTGTGCACTAGTCTGGATGGGATTCCCTTGTAAGCAAACGTAATATGGCGCAATAAGAAAAAAACAAAAGGCAGGGTTACGTATCATAGTTTGGATTAAATTCCACAGAAATATGGCAGAAAAATACAAAGCAATTCACAAAATTTATATCCACCACGTGATATCTCTTTCTCAATACAGATCAACCAGTATTATTCAATGACCCATTTTGAATACATGATCTCCTCTTACAGCTCTTGAAGTAAGGCCTTATATGTGATCCCTTAATCTGAAAGAAGTATTGCCAACTTAACCATGGTTATGTAAGTCTACACATCGAGATACCAATCCGCAAGCATGAGGGAATAATGGAGAATGTTAAAATGGGTATGGGGAAGATGACATAATGTGCAGAAGAGGGTGCACTAAACGAGATACATGGCGCAGAGAATGAGCTTGGGAATGCTGCAGGGACACGAATAAAATAAATGTGATATGACCCTCAATATGTTTTATATATGGCTACACGTTAGCTTGTGCTTACCCATGCATATCTTTTCTCGTTATTTCTTCACAGCATTTTCGACGATAAAGGATTGATATAGGCATATTACAGTGAACAGCTCTCCCGTGATGTAAATCTGGAGGATATATAGTAGCCTACTCAATAGCCGAAAAAATATTCATAAACCTTTATAACTATCAATATTTTAATTGCAATAACAGAATACATACATAAATATGCCTATAAAGTACCGCGTCAGTGTACAGACTTTTCAAATTAACCGAAAAAGACAACGTACCGTTCTTCTTAAAGTACAGTGCCAAATTACGCCAGCTTCTTCCTGCATCATTGCATCAATAACACATACTCAAACTTCATTTAAGTACACAGACTTCATATAAGTTTAGCATTTGACAGAGCATTTCAATAAAATATTTATCTCTATGTCTGAGGCTTATTTTGAAGACATTTGCCATGCACTTCACGCTCAAGACGTTCAGGCACCGATGCGCGAAGCACATTCACTAGCTATGTGACTAATTTTCCGATCCCAGTGGCCGCGCCTTTTAAGGCATGAGTCTGCGGCCGCTCGCTTCACAGGGTTGCGGATTCGAATCCTGCCAGTGTTATGGATGTATCTCTTGTGTGAGTGTTGTGTGTTGTCAATTAGAAGTCTCTGCGAAAGGCCTATCAATCGTCCGGAGAAGTCCTACCGAGTGTAGTATGCCTGAGAGTGATCTCGAAACCTCGAAAAGGGGGAGGACTAGGTCCACTAGGATTGTCGAGCCATGAAAAATTTGCATGTGTATTTATATATTACTAATTCGATTAATGAATCCGCCCTTCACAAAGCTATTGAGTGCAAACTGAACCAAATAGAATTAAAATGCCGACAATCCAAAAGCTTTGTAACTTACTGAAAGAAAGGTATTCTCACATAATGCCGGTTCAACCCTTCTTTATGGCTACTTCTGTCTACAAAACCACACAGAAGTGTCCTCAAGATTAATGACGCCTGTTTCTTTCATGACTTATTACTTTTGAATGGGATGCCTGAGTGACACAATTTTACGCACGGAATTTTCAAATGAATATCCTACTCTACCTGTACATACCTATAATTAAAAACATGTATACCATCCCAGCATGAAAAACAGCTGTCCTCATGTATCACTACCAAATACTGGCAACGCAACGAAAAGTTATTAGTGACTGTCCTCAGTACTTGCAGGCGAATTTCTGTGTAATATTTTAAGACAAACTACGGCAGACCACTTTTGAAATTATAAGGTAATCATAATTCGTGATAATTCTCCTAACATATTTAGTACTGTTTGATATAAACAGTCGAAACATTGTTAAATAATAATAAAATCAATTATTCTACTTTCTAAAACCTCCGTTAAACGACGTGCATGTATGTATAGAGAGTTCCACGTGACGGTATGAAATTTTGACAAAACATCGATAAATAAATCATTTACTGGGTTCGGCATTGAATAAGATGACTGAGTTCTGATTTATTATAAAATATAAGAGAATACGACATTCCTGAAATTTATTGGTAGATGAGATTTCACTTCGATAATTAATTAAAAAATTAAACTTCTCCCTTTCAGTATTTACTTTGGCAGGGTTTCACTGGGCCCACCAAACTGGAGCAGGAATTTTTAAGTGACTAGCTTAGAGATAATTGGCTTCTGAGGGGCTTCTACCCCGTGGAGGCAGTAGTTGTTACTATTACTACCACTAGTACTATTGCTACTACCACTATACTACTACTGTCACTATTACTAAGACTATTACTCTTCTTAATACTCTTTTTCCTTAATCTTTTTATGGTCAAAATGAAGTACAGTTCAATGTCATATTTTTTCGTCTAATTACTCCGTGTTCCAGCACACCCAATGATTGTCGTGGGATTCTTGCACCTGTTCCTTCTCACTGCATGTTTCGGCACGATTGTGCCATTCTCAGGTGAAACACACAATTTTTTTCTACAAACTATTTTAAATACTGTATACTGTAAAAACAATAAAATGAGAATCTCAGTAAACTTAACATACTAAAATACAAAGTGTGCGCTCCATTTTTATGTTTTCCGTTCACATAATGTTCATTAATAATGTTATACCATTTTCGGTCCCATTGTCATGTTATGTAAGACTCCATTCCCGGCTATTTTCTACATTTGACTCTAATGTTGAGTACTCCTGGTGAGTACAGACGGTGATCAGTCTGGTGTTGCTGCTGTGGTGACATTAATGATTGGCCCACACCAATGTTACTGTCACTAGAAGCTAAGTTACTTTCTGTGTCGCGATGCAGTTCCTCCTATCACGGAGCGTTTTTATATGACACACGACTAGTATTGAAAATGGTTATTCTTCATCGATCTGTAATTTATAATTACATTTATATGCTTTCATAAGAGTTTTATCGATATATCAACTGGTTACTGTAGGGATCTCTGTAGTGGGCGGGCGGTGATCTAAAGTATACAGCACGCACTTCGAGTGTAATGCAATAATTATTTCAAAACTAATATTAACAGTTATTATAATGCATTTTATTTAGAATATTTTTGGATTATGCGGTCTTACGGTCGTAAAGAAACATGAAGTAAGCATAAATCAGTGAAATTATTTTCACAGCATAATGTTGGTATGACTGAAACATAATGTAATAAGAGTTACATAACATTAAGTTTGGCCAACCAGTAATTAAATATCATACTATGAATGCATAAGTGGGAGTGGAGGTTTAGCTCCTCTTGTTCTCAATCTCAGTAGTTCGAGATATGTAGTCAGTTCAAGCTACGGTTCATTTACCATAAGGAGAACTCTTACGTTATCTGTTGCACGGATGGCTGTGTGGGTTGCCAGGATCGGTTGCGTGTTGTAGCAAAAAAAAAAAATTCCTGCTTGTGGTTGAATTGAACCGCGACCAATTAGCACGAAGCCTCATTTTAATCTTAATAATTTTGAAAGCATAATTGCTGAAAACGAAATGTAAATAAAGAGTAAACGCACAATAGGATAGAAAAAAATTACGATCCAGGTACGCGTGGATGCACAATTATTTTTAAAATTTCTTATAATATGAAGACATTTACTTTTAAACATTTAATTCAACATGGGTGGGTCGGGTAGCTCAGTCGGTATAGCAACTGGCTATGGGCTGGACGATCCGGGGATGGAATCCCAGTGGGGACGAGATTTTCCGCTCGTCCAGACCGGCCCTGGGGCCCACCCAGCCTCCTGTAAAATGTGTACCGGGTCATTCCTGCGGGTAAAGTGCGGCCGAGGCGTGCTGCTGACCACTCACCCCCTTCTAGTGCCGCGGTCATGGAAGGGTAGAGCTATACCTCTACCCACCTTCTAGGCCACACTGGGCCTGTAACGGGAACACCTTACCTACCTAATTCAACATGGGCAAAACCGGAAGATAACTCTCGTAATTATCATAAAATGACATTGATAATGCTTCCATGGAACCGAAACGCCTCTGCTTTAGGCGAACGACAAAAGTGATAATAATGATAAGTATAATGAGAATAATTTGTAATGTAAGTAATTACTTATCAATGTTTCTATGACCCGCAGAATATCCGGAGTTTGTATGAATTTCTGTTGACAATAAGAGAAAAAAAGAGACCGGTGTTCTTCAATGCGTGATTGAAAATGACATTTACAAAAACTGTGAAACAGATTCATACGTTTCCAGTAATACTGTGAGAGCCGGCGGACAGACATTCAGGCGGACAGATCAAACAACCATGCAAAATTATTAGCGTAATATTCATCAGCATGATGATGAAGTGCCCATGGCACATGGCAGAAACAGAACAAATACTAACAAGATGGGCAATTTACGTATAACGTAACATTGAGGCGCGTTTGTGCAAGCATTGTTGCAGTAGAAAAGCAATGAATATTACACAGCCTGAATGCATGTATTTGTAGCCTTAGGTATCCAGCAGGCAATGCGCATGCGCCATGTTGTCATCTGTGGCCTGCCCCGCTCTGCAGTATTTTTCCACATTATCCCATAATCGGCACGATTTGCGAAAAAAAGAAGTTACTGATCACAAAACGTGTGTTTTGATTTTCTCTACAAGGCTTTTCTGACACATTTCTCATTCTAAGAAGAAGTGGGGGATATATGATAAAAATGTATATTTGTCTTCATGTAAAGTATCCTTTATTCTTGTCCGATTTTAAGAAAACTTGAATTATCTCGACAGATTTTCGAAAAATCCTCAAATAACAAATTTCATGAAAATCCGCCCAGTGGGAGCCGAGAAGTACCATGCAGACGGAAGGACGGGTAGACGAAAGGGCGGACAGACAGACGGACGGAAAGACGGACGGACGGACACAACGAAGCTAATTGCCGCTTTTCGCAATTTTGCGAGCGTGCTTAAAAATGTCGATCACGTTGGCCTTATAAATACTGACTACAACACAGTGGCTAAAGCACTATTTTGACATTAAGTTTTTATTCTGGTATTCGCATGCAGTACTGTTCGTGTTATGTTTTAACTGCTGGCAGAATCCTTAAATAATATACTAAACACTTAAATATCTCTCTATTTTTCTCGGGTGCGACTTTGTTTACCACAAATCCTCCACGGGCTGGCCTAGTTTGAAATTTTATAATATAATGTAATAAAATTTTCTATGATAATTCTAATATTATCCATCATGATATTCTCCAAATCACAACGTTTCGGTATATATGTTTTTTCTTTCGTCAGATGCTAAGGTACAGTGATAACGCTGTTCGACTGTGCCCCTCCGGAAACCTCTAAGCTGTGAACCTAGCCCGGATAGCTCAGTCGGTATAGCGACTCACTAGGGGTTGGACCGTCTGGGGATTGAATCCCGTTGGGGGCGATGTTTTCCGCAACCATCCAGACCGACTCTGGGATCCACACAGCCTCCTATAAAATGAGTGCCGGGTCTCTTTCCCGGGGGTAAAGCGGCCAGGGCGTGGCGTTGACCACCCACCCTTATCTAGCGCCGAGGTTAAATAAATAGTAGAGCTATACCACTACTCTCCCTCTGTGCCTTCGTGGCCTGTTCTAGGGTGAAATTTACCTTTACCTTTACTATTTATTTACTGCTGTTCACAGCAATACCGCTAGGAGTGCTTACCTTTGACATAGGGCAATATTTTGAATACACGCACATTTCCTACCTTCTTGTCCACTGCCCATTGGGATGCTTTCTCCACCCTCTCGACGCCAAGTCACTGTGGGTGGCGGTGACCCCGTAGCTGCGCAGCGAAGTGTCACATTTGTCCCTTCCCGCACCACCATATCCGTACTGGTGGGGTAGTCCAGAATATCCGGTGGCACTTAAAATTCAAACACAACACATAAAGAAAATAAAGGAAATATACTGACGGAAATGACAAACACAGTCCAACATTTATTGCCCATACTAAAGGGCGACTAACACAACAGCACTTGTATTAGTCTTAGGTTCCTTTGTGTAATTTTATCCATGAAGTGTTATGTTTTAATATCCGATGTGGACAGCCGAAATATGTAGTAGTATCCATAAAAACCAAACACACAAGATGCATATAGTTGTTTTCATCCCATAGTAAAATGTAACAATTCATTTCTCGTATTAATATTTGGCGAAAGGTAACAATGCTGCCTAAACACGGCAGTTATCACACAAGGGCAGAATCCAGAGCCACATTTTTGCAGCCTGCTTTTGGCTATAAACACACCGGAAAGGAAAAGGAATAAGATCGGTATATAGTATGAACATTCTGCAGCTACAATTGTTGCGGCAGTATTGACATATACCGTACAGCAAGTGGAGACAGATTTAAACTGCGTATGTGTTATAATCTAAGAGAGTTCTTCCGAAAATGATTGGAAAGCTATTATTTTTCTGACTTTCTCTTGCGTCCCACTTTGAAGTAAAACTAAATCGCCAAGTTACGGGCAAAGGACTGGTCCTTGTTCTTGGCTGTTGCAAGTCTCTGGACTCAGAAGTTTAGAGTAGTTTTGCCTATCGGACCCAAATGGGCGACACTACGCCCATTCTTTTGCTTAAGGAATGGGACCAAAGTACCCGAAACCTGTTATTAACTGTATTTTAAGTACGGATGCTGGAAAAGGTCCGAACTGTGAATGATTCAATGTGTTATACCGTCGTCCTTATATGACAAAATCGTAAGAGAAAATTACGTTTAACCAGAATCGTCTCCAAACAGACGTGTAGAAACGTCGCGCCTTATCACATACGAATAATATTTGCAAGCGTAAGTTGAAATGCTTTGCTTGAGGTGGACAAGACATTTTACTTGGTATATTATTAGGGTCCTGTGAGCGTGACAACTGATCATTGGGACCAAATAAAGCATAGAAAATTGTAGGATTCCTTTCATTTTGGATTTCAAACAGAGGCACGCACCAAAAGAACAGAATTCTCAAACAGATCGCTGTGAACACCTCAAAACTTCGAAACGGAATTTCACGCCTGGCTCAACAGCCAACTAAGGAAGCACTCAGCTCAGCTTACACTCTGGCATATAACAGTATTCCAGGAGAGAAAGAGCATTGCTTTTTCTGATGGTTCCCAGGATTCACCTTGATAAAAATACTGTTAAGACAGAAAACATTATGAAGCAATGGTAGAATTTTACTGACAGCGGAAAAAAGACTCAGGCCTACTCAGAGAAAACGCTGGCCAAGCGCCACTTGGTCCACCATAAAATTTGCACGGAATGACCCGTGATCGAACCCAGTATTCCGAGGTGAGAGGCTGGTGTTTGAGAACTTTTACTTATCTAAACGCATTATCAAACTTCAAATCCTAACTCAGAGAGAACACAGCTCCTGGTCATCATAAAGACCCGTCTGTTGAAGTTTAGAACTGCTCTCTTCTGGGTTACTAAGCAGCTAGTGGTGGCAATTTCTTACCGACGTTTCGGGACAACCTATCGGTCTCATCCTCAGGGTTCAAGAATACAAAAATGTTGTTTATTGACATGATAATCGTTATTTAGTGTCGGAATTATGAGAAACTCCTAAATACATTATGTTGGCAAAATACAATTTCTGAATGACACAATAAATCGTATTGGGACTGAGATCTGAGACTCCATTTCCGCATTTCGCCAGGCTCTACGCTTGTAAAACTGAGTGCCGGACAATATAAATATTTACAGCTGGGCTGTGACGGTCAGTTGGTGTCTCCACACAATGATAAACATTAAGTGACAACTGTAAAATGCAACCGTCAGAATATGCATTAATTAATTGTTGAAGATTCATCTCTTGTGAGATTCTATGCTGTGTTGAACAGCAGATAGCTACCGGCGTTTCGGGTGGTGGTGGTAGTGGTGGGGAGTGCCGCCGTCTTCTGAATAAAGCACACCAAATTCTAATTGTCATTTTCATCTTCTAAGGTTATGACGTGCTTAAGCTGGTAGCTTAGTGCCAATGTTGCGGAGGAACATAACGTCGTCAACGTAATCTGCACCCGTATGTCCGTCACTCAGAAAACCTCACGGGCACGTCACACTTATCTCTGTGTCCCAACCCATCCATAACACTAACAACAATAACATACCTTCCCCTAAGAATTATTACAAAACGCCTCCCTATCTTCAACAACCCCTCAAGCCTCATCTCCAGAGAGGGTGAATGGAATACCCAGGGGGAGGGTAGCTATATAGCTAGGTTTAGTTACTGTTGATGCTCCTCAGAAGCGCCACCACAAACTCGGCGTCTGTGACTGCTGGACGCGTGGCTTTGTGCTTCCGCGGACGGACGGTCGGTCGGTCTGTCGGTTTGTTTGTGGCAGGAACTTTCCGATAGCTGCACGCTCCAGTTTGAGTGTTTATACAAGCCACAAACAATCTACAAGTCAGCCAGAGAGGCGTTAAATTGCCTCTCTGTAGTAGAGCAATGCAATGTTATACGATACTATGGCTATTTTACATACATTTGCATGTTATTACCTTACAAATCGAGTGGAAGTTGAAGCCCAACAGAGAAAGAGCGGGTGCCATTGAGGTAGAGTTGAAATCCGTTTGCACACGTAAAATACAGCGTGTACATTCGTGCTAATGACAGGGATGGGGCCAGCCAATCACAACTGTTTTGCAGTGATTTAATGTATATTAAGTAACGTGTTTCGGCTTTAAATAAAACCCTTCATCCGACATTATAAAAATGCTTTTACAAAGATCACTTGCCTACAGCTTGTTAAAATTTCAAGTGACTGAGCTCTTGAGAAGGACTCGGGTTTTTCAAATTGATCCTGAGGTAAATGGGTGAAGGTGATGGCCCAATCCATTACAATTTTCCAAGAAAATTCACAATCAGAGCTATGGAGTTGGAAGAGATTCCAAGCATTTGAGCAAAACTCGCTTTGAACATGTGTATTATCCAATTACAATGAGAAATGAAAACATACATTAAAATTTGCTTTCCTTGTAAAGTTTCATTTAATTATCGCTGTCTCTGAAGTACCTTATCATCGTAATGTATCAAAAGTCACATCTCTTTAGAATGGGTTATATTCTCTGGTGTGAGAACCTGCAGTAATATTCCCGGTTTACAACAGTACGGTTCTCACGGATACACATGTGACTGCACAGGTTTACTAATATGTAATCACGCCCTCTAAAGGTCATTTGAGCATGACGTTACACGTACCATGTGACGGTGTCCTCCTTTCACATAAATTTTGGAACTAGGCATAAAAATGCTACTTTACTCTTAATGACACTAACCTATATGGACAATGATCTACATATGAGCTGTTCATGAGTAAGATTTTTTTTTATCTCCCAGCATCATTGCAATCTGTCCAAGGACATTCAGCAGTCGTGTTTGACGGTCACTACTAATGGCATGTAGGAAATACATCCAGTGATGTATCTCCTATATTAAGGTCAATCACATTGATTGGGTATGGTTCCTCATTCATGAGGTTTTCTAGATCACACACAACGACGCACCACAGTCGGTAGGACTCCTCTGGACGAGTGATCAGTTCGTCGCAGAGACCTCTACCT
>Ga0123357_10014843_pt1 | contig 10186 bp, 6 predicted proteins | sample TergutEmb28metaG_FD_89873 | JGI IMG/M metagenome (GOLD analysis project Ga0123357, IMG submission 89873) | Embiratermes neotenicus P4 segment gut microbial communities from Petit-Saut dam, French Guiana - Emb289 P4 | ecosystem: Host-associated > Arthropoda: Insects > Digestive system > Gut ... | reverse complement strand
CCCCCTCTAAACGCTCTAAAGCGTTTCTGGTATAGTACGTAAATTTAAATGTCCCGTGAAAAAACTCGGCTCTTCTGCCCAGGCACTAGCGATTTGAATGGAACGGGGAAAGGGTTAATTATACAAAATTAGGAGTGTCTCCCTAAAAGCATTGTATTTTGTTAGTGTTAATTTCTGTGATTTTAAAGAAATGTGTGGTAATGGACAACATTATGAAACATGAAGGTGATGTTAGGGTGTAGGCCGAACTCATAACTGAGAGTAGAGGTTATCCCAACAATAGAGGTGATAAGATGCTTCGGTTTCTATCCACAGTCAAGCATCAACCATGACCTTGCAAGGCTAACATGGAGCTTCTTCAAGCAAGGCATCATGAAACAGGTTTTGACAGAAGGTGAGAGGTACATCATGACACTGTTCTCCGTGCTAACATTCTCCGAACAGGGTGTATATGATATTGTCAACAACTTGGGGTCCCTGGCAGCCCGTTTCCTGTTCCGTCCAGTAGAGGACTCGGCGTACTTCTATTTCTCGCAGATGGTTGCAAGAGATACAACAATACAAGAGCAGAACCAGGTGTAGCTATTTCTTCTTGTTGATGTTACCTGCATTTGTTTCTTCCATTTCATTTTGTGATATTTTCACATTTGCAATATTAAGGAAACAGTTAGTGTTCATTTTATTTATTCTCTTGTTATGACCTGAACCTCATGACCTTACACTAGAGAGCTGTTTTTCCCTGGTGGTTTTTGTGGCAGTTGTATGGTATCACCTTCTGCAGTGCGGAAAAAACTGTTTGTTTTATTTTTTTATTTTTGTGGTTTTGAATGTATTTTATTAACTTGCCAGTGATATTGAAGGAGACGTCCCTTGCAAAAATGTAGTCTTGGGTTCCTTTAATGATATATGATACTAGTTTGTAACAGTTTAAGGTTGTAGGATAATTTCATTGTGAATGTGGATGTGTGTGTGTTTGTGTGCATGACAATTTTCATTACATTTCATTATCTGTAATTCATTTCCTTATGTAGTGAAATGTTGCTGGCACATATGCAGTCTGCATTTATTGTTTGTTAGTGTTTGTCTTCAGATGTTTCTTGTGTGTAATAACACATTCAGGATTGTATTACAAGTAGTTTGATTTCCATGCACATAATTATTGTACTTCATCATCAAGGCTGATCGAACTGTATGTTTGCTTCATGTTCCTGTAACTTCTTGAGATACGGGGTTGAGGTGTCTGAATTTATTTCAGCTTCTCCATCTGAATGCTGTGTTAGCACCCTAGGGTCAGTTACAAATGTCACTATCACACATAGCTGGTGATGCCATAGTTACTACCACCCCTGCAAGTAAAAGAGGACCCTCCTTAGCTATTGTGGCATCATTCATTGCCTCCAAAAATTAAAGTGAAGGACACAAAAGGTTGATTTTTTCTTCTTATCAAAATGTTTGTATCTACAAACTTTCAGACAGCAGACATGGTTGACACATCCAATTCCATTCACAGAAACACATGGCAGAGTCTGCTAATGTGCTGTACCAATTGCTACGCTGCATAACTTGCATTGGGCTCGTGATAGTGGTATTTGGCCAGTCATACTCGCATCTCTTGCTGTACCTCTATGGTGGTGAAAATCTCATCATTGGTCCTGGCCCCACACTAATGCGGACACATTGCCTAGCCGTTCTTCTGCTGGCCATTAATGGAATTACTGAGTGCTATGCTTTTGCAACCATGAACACAGCTCAACTTGATAAGTGAGTTGCTTTATCAGCCTCTCAAGTTAGCTTTTGTGTAATGTAACTCTTTTTATACATCATCGCTACTTTAAGGAAATATGTAACGTGGAAATGTGCATAATGTAAAGAAGCTTCTGAAATTTATTGCTGAACAAATACCACATTTCTTTTCTTATTCATAAACAGGTGAAACACTATATATACACACAAATGTGTATATGTATTTACTGTTCTACATTCATTAGAGTTTAGTGAAAGTCATAGTGGGATGTTAAATAAGCCATAAAAAATAAAAAATATACAGAAGTAGTACAATGCAAATATATTACAAGGATTGCACACAAAGAATTTATATACCTCTGTGTTGTTTTATTAATATTATTAGAATCTGAATGGGTCTGTGTTTTAGACAAACTATTGGAAAGCTTTATTTTTCATTTATATGTCTTGAAGCTTTCATGGCAACATAATTCAATAAAATCTCAGGCAGACAGCTGCATCAAAGTGTAAAAATTCTCCAGCAGTTCAAGGACTGACTCTCTCCGCATCTTCAGTGTGCGGCTGATAACTCAGTGCTCTGCTGTCCAATATACACGTATATACCTCTAACTGGCTGGGGCTCAGGATGGAGTATGAGCCAATCTGGTTAGTTGGTAGATTCAAGTGATCGATGAATGTGGCCTTGGTTGTCTCTTGGTGGCTGTGCAGAGTATCTTTGTACATTGATTATTGTGTGTGTGCCATGTTCAGACTAACACGAGCCAGCCTCTGTTGAAGTTTCTGGGATGGTAAAGTCTCAACATAATGTAGTCTGTAAATGTAGACCATGTTGTAATATGACCTCACTGTGCTGATATTTCCAGGTATAACTACGTGATGGCAATATTGTCAGTATCATTCCTTGTAGTTTCATGGTTGCTGACAAAGGCACTGGGTGGTGTTGGCTTTATTGTTGCCAACTGTTGTAACATGGCAGCTAGGATTGGACATAGGTAATGTACATTTTTTTTGCTTTACTTCATTTTTGGACTTGTCTGGTACCGCCATACTGATAGCTTTAAAATGTGTAAGGACTGATCTGCCACAATTTAACTTTCAATAAATTGTTGGTTTACACTGCAATGAAAATATTTACTGACAGCACTTCACTGGTCCTCTTAGTCAGTTCCTAGATAATAGAACTTTCTGCTTTATCCATTACCAGATATTGCAGTTTTTATTGTATCCCAGTAAATGTTATAGTAATTTGTATTTGAGCATGCCATTGTGGACAGCATTATGTCAGTGATTGCTACCCATCTGTATACACAACCATATTTGGATTTCATGAACAGTGTAGTATTATCATCAACCATACTTGTGACATGTTATGGCATCACAAGGCCATCATCTGGATTTAATTATTCTTGTAAATTGCTCACTGATATTTTTTACTACATAACTTGGTAGTTCAGATACTATTCAGTAACGTGCAGTGACATAGTTAACCCTTTGACGCTGGAATTAAATCCCCACCCCCCTGGCCACTTTAGTGGCCATTCGGCTATTTAAAGGGCTCACTGCGCGACATATATATATATATATATATGTCATTCGGCAGTTAAGGGTTAAAGGAGGGTTTGTTTCAGGTACCCTTAGGCCCTTCTTCCAGACCCATTTACTGTCATGTGTGTCTGACAGCAGCTACATTTCCATTGAATGTTTCTGTGAGGTTTGGTGTATTAAATACTCAACTGAAGGAATCACTAAATTTTAGAATCTTAAGTGTAGAACATAGTATAATTCATGTACATAACTGAAAAATATTTTATTGAACAGAATAGCACAGTACTCTAATGTGTATGTCTGATATTAGCATGGCTAAGAGTGTAGGGTGAGCTGGACAATAATTTTGTATGATGAATGGCAATGGAGAGTCACCGCCGATGTTCTGAGCCCCCACTCAGAATTTACTCCATGCTTACTGTAGTCCTTATAATAAATGGCAGGCATGTCTTCTGAGCAGTATTTAAATTAAGGCTATCAAATATGTACCAGAGTATGAGTCTACATGTAAGATGGCCTCCTTTGCCATTGTCAGTTTTCAGGGAAATACCAGTACAGGAAATGTTTAAATTTGTCCACGATCATAAGGTGACCCTCCATTCTTCAGATGATGAATTAAGAAAATATCACCGTATATTTGGGTAAATATTTTATCATAATTAAATTGATTTCTTAATACTTCATTATTTCTCATATGGGTAACATATAGTTTGGCTTAATTTTCAGCGTTAGATTCATTCGAATCCGGTACCGTGACACAGAGTATAAGCCACTTGTTGGGCTCATTCCTGGCCCCTATTTTCTGACCACATTAGCATCTGTATTTATCATCACTCAGATATCAGAGGTAAGTATCTTAAAGTCATGTCCATTGCCTGTTCCTTTTCTTTAATTTCTGGTAATGTAAATACAAAACACAAGACGTAAAAAAATTCACCTTAGAACAAGCCATGAAGGCCCAGAGGGATAGTAGAGGTATAGCTCTAATCTTTCTTTCATTTCAATGCTAGATTGAGGTGTGTGATCAATGCCACACCCCAGCTGTTTTACCCACAGGAAAGAGACCCCCCCAGCACCAGACTAGATGGATGTGGAAAATCTTGCCCTGTACCAGGATTCCATCCTCACACTATCAGATTCCTGAAAACTGTGTGTGTGTGTGTGTAAGTGATCTGTGAAGGTGCTGTAGCAGTTGAATACCTTTTGGCCAGCCATAGGTAGGCACTTCATTACCAGCTTCTCACCACACAAACCTGAATTCAGTCCCAAGGCAGTTGGTGTGGGATGTGTGGTGGACAAAGTGGCACTGGGACAGGTCTTCCTCTGAGTACTTTGGTTTTTCTCTGTCACTATTCTGCCACTCTCTTAATACATATTCATTCACCTGTCACAAACACCGTGTAGTCTAGATACAGCATTGTAAGTGAACTACAGGCTTCTTTGTTGGAAGGACAGATGACTTATTTGTGAAGTGCTGTTGTGAGATTTGTCTGGTAAAAGGAGAGCACACTTACTTGAGTGGTAGTTGTCACTGGTCTTCGAATATATTAATCACAGAAGTTGAACACCTTTGGTTTTGTTTGTCTTATTTAATTGCAGCAAATATTGTCTTCATAATTAAATTTACTGGTATAGTGTGTGCACACCATTACATATATTTGTTGATGGCAACATGGTGCTTTTAATACTGTACTTCTATTAAAACTTTGGTTACACCAACAAATGCACAATTCCACTATGTATGTATTTTTTCTATTAGCTCCTACGTTTTACCATATGTATATCGAATGATATACCTTCAGCGACATGCAACCCTACTCCCAGTCTCCCAGCAAACGCCAGGGACAGAATCCAGTTTGGATAAAGAATAGATGATTGTAAACAAAAACTAATTGTAATGGAGACATACATCTTTTAATCATAGCAAAAAACAGTTATATTATCATCATATTAACAGCAGTATGTTGTATTTTATATATATAATAAGTTTAACCACAATCTGGACTACTTACATCACAACAAATTATATTTATTGTGAACTGTTTATTGCCGTATATTTTAAAAAAAGTTTGGTGTTAGCTCCCTGAAGATGGTGACAAGGCTGAAACATGTGGAGCTAAGTACTAGTAAAATATGTAGAATTTGGAATGGTACACTTACTGGTGTTACCAAGGCTTTAATATATCATAATGAATAGAATGAATGATGTAAAATTGTGCTTCTGTATTCAGTGGCTATGAAACCTTATCTACGTGGACAATATACAACTCCAGAAACTTAATAAATTCAGGATGTGTAGTCTGACACGGGTAACAGTTTATTACCATATTAATGTTAACATGTTTAAATTGCTTCAGTTGTAGCTTTATTACTGTTTGTGAAGATAAACTTAACCAAAGATTGTAGTGTAGTGTCACACCTGCTTGTAGTTGTAAACTCCATAGCTTCATTGCCCTGAGGCATCCTCTTCTGGCACCAGTTTCCCATGCAAATGTTTTGTAGCAGCTGCCGTCTTGTGAGATACGCCCATTTCCTATTCTATCAGGCAATGGCATACAGAAGACCCCTGCAGATCCTTCAGTGCTGTGGTGTTGGGAGGATGCACAAACATACAGAATATGAAAATTTGTTGTGGGTTCTTCAGACTATTCCATTCTTTTGACAGAAAGCAGTATGCTGGATACCTGTTATGAGAACTAGGCGTAACTTCACTGATAAATGTAGGGGAACTCCGATTATCAAGTTGCTGTGGGGAACAATTATCTACACTGCTGCTTGCAAGTGTAATCTGTATGTAAAAAGTTGAAAGATTTCTCAGTAATCAGAACTGTTCCAAAAGTGCAGTAATAAATTAGTATTATAGGTTAAGGTTCTTAAAATGGTACCATACTCTGTTAGATTAACTCATTTGGCTAACACCCAGAACTATATGCATGACATGAAGTGTACTGTACAAAACTTCTTTTATTAACCTCGTAACATTGCTAGGGCACAACTGATCAAACGAAAATGTAAGTTGACATAAATTTGTTTCCCTCTCCAAACCATATTAATATTTTAATTTGCAGGCAATTTTATTTGACTGGTTCAAGTTACTACACATAGGAATTGGGGCAATCTGTCTGTTTTTTGTCCTGGTTGCATGGGCGTATGAAGAACATGAACTGGTTAGCTTGGCAATAAGGAAATGGAAATCCAAATCACAAATTTTGAAGCAAGAATAGAAAGGTAAATGTCTCTATTTTATTCATCCTGTAATCCTAGCAAAAGTGAACATTATCAAGGTATTGTTACATCAAGAGAACACCAAATATAAAGACCGAAAGTGTACAGATGTGTTGGGATTGTGTTGATACAACCTGATGACAGAAAAGTACTTTTCCCAATTTGTATAGTAAAATTTGCATCGATCAGATGTGTGGGTGAGTGCTTAATGAACTAATTCATCTACTCCATGGAATAGTGTCCTTGAGAAGCTCAGGTCACATTTATTTAGCTGATCAAGAAAAATTCTGCTTGTCATGGAACCTAACATTTTCTGTAACTTATTCACAAGAGCCTACTTTGGGCCCTATTCAGAGCCACTTGATTTCAATGCATACCCTGACGTCTTGTTCCTTTAATAAGTATTTTATTATTTTCCTCTGGTCATGCCTTTGTTACTGAATCATTACATACCTGTTGTCGATACATGGATTGCTTTATCATTTACAGGTTGGTTTTATCCTTGTGAAATCTGGTCATTCTTTAGTTTGCCTGTACCTTTATACTGAATTGGAATACAAGTTGGATTGATGTTTCAAAACGTATATAAAAATAAGATAAACTTATGCTGGTATCGCTGCTTCTGTAAGTGGATGTCCATGTTTCACTGTTGTGATTCTTTCATTATTTGTTGCTCCACAGGCATCCGATAAGTGTTAAAAACTTCTAACACGAAAGTGTGTTATGAGAGAAGTAACTCATAATTGCAGCTTTTCCCAATTTCTGTGCTGAAAAATTATGAAACTCCTGTCTTCTCATATTACAAATTAATCCCAGAATAAAGAATTTAAAAGTTCTGAAGGTGAATCAAGCCTATTCATCATCTCTTCCCACAAGTACAAGATTAATCTGGCTCCCAGAGAATGTACTGAGGGTTACATACTTCCCCACCTCACAGGAAAAAGTGATCATTTAGTACTATAATTAATTTTGGCAGTTCTTACAATTGACAGTACATACTTACACAGTGACTTGAGCACACATGAAGCATTTATCATAGTGCTGATGTTCTGGTTGATGTATCTTTTCTTCAGCCCTCAAATCATCTTGTAAAAATTTTGTTACAGTGTTGCAGTGGCCATGTTGCCTGTCCCAGCTCTCAAGGATAGATTATAGTTTCTTTAAACACAAAAATATAGACCATGCCAAGGAATACAAAAGCTCCATCTATTTTTGGTTTCTGTATGTGTGTATATGTGTGTGAAGGAGTTTTCACTGTACAGTTTTACTGCTCAACAATTCGTGAAAAAAAGACAGAGTATGATAGAATATTTGCCGTCAAATAAGTTCATAATTTTATCAACTGTGAACATACCACTGAAAATGTTGTATCAATCTGCACAGAACCAAATAAAATGTTTTCCAAAATGAATATTAGATTCAATTATTCTTTTATTGACATATGCGGAAGAAACAATTGAGCTTAAAGACAAAATGTGATCAAGAAAATTATGAATAATTTACACCTTTGATAAAATGAGTGAACCACAAAGCAAATCATTTCATTATTAGATAAATGTAGCATTATATAATAGTATGATCACAAATACACAGCATATTCAGTAATTGTGTACAGGGTTTTCATCATATGATGCCATGTACCGAACTGGTCTAAGCCTGATCTCAGCACTATCATACCCTGAAAATCCTACATATAATGACAACAATGGTTGACCTCATTTGGTTGCAATTCATAGAAGTTCCTTGCACTTAATCTATGCACCTGCTTCAAGAGGCTGCAGTCTTCTGGATGGCAGTAACAATTTTTCCATTTCCATGAATATAGCACTGTCTAAAAACAGTAAACATATACAATAAATCTTATGTAGCTTATTGTAAAAGTTTTCGAATTATCTGCAATGATTGTTTAAAATGTATCTTGTGTAACAAAGATCAGCAGATTTAATACTGTACATTTTCTGTACAACTGTAATTATCACTTCGGCCAAATAAATTGACATATAAGCAGTACACACCAAAAAAAACTTATGAGCTCTCTGAAGATGGCCAAGATCTGAGACTGAAACATGTCGGAGCAATAATTAATAAAAACATTGTGCAACAAGTCCGTATTAAATATCATACATGTAAAAGATCAGCAGGTTTAGGCAGAACACTTCAAAATAAGGTATGTGACACACTCCCAATGATTATGCCAGTAAATAAAGTATCGTCTGTGACATAAACATGTGGTCAACAGATTCTGAACAAAAAAATCTAATGTCAAATGTACAGAAAAAATAATTTACATATTATGTTTATTATATTCCATGGTGATTAAAAATAAAGAATTGGCAAACGGTGAGGGAGAATATGATCTTGGTATTCACTTACAGATTCAGGGGGGGAGAAAAAAAAACACCTAAGGTTGTTATCAGAAATCAGTATTTTAAGCATGTTCCCCCAAAACAATGCTGGAGCGGGAAAAAAGTGCAGATGACTGAGCAAGCTCAGGTCCTGCTTCTGTGTTAACAGTATCCAACCTTTGGATTCTGTATTAGGCAGTTCACTTACACTGTTGCAGAAAAGTGTATACTCCAAAATATAAATTTATGCTCTTTATGAATGTGTGAACTGATAAAGAGAAACTGTTACTCCTACCTTGTATCATTTTCAAGGATTACAATTGGATGCTTCATGCTACCAGGTTCCAGCAAATCAGCTTGTTGTGCAAGTGCAGTAATCGCCCCAGAACTCTGTGGTGAAATCCGTCCTCTTGCTGAAATTGTAAACCCCAAATTGAAGCTCATGACAGTTTAATTATTTAAAGAAAGGTGCATTTGTATGCCACCTTTTTCCCATCACCAAATTTTATGCTGATTCAAGTCAGGTACTGCAGACCTTATGATACATCCTCTATTATCTTTACTGTTTAGCCACATTCTTTTTAAACAATGTATAGAAATGCTACTTAGAGGCCATAGATAATTGCCAAAGAACTGGATAGTAAATTGGTAACATTTTATACTGGTTTTTGACAGGTCCCAGTTCAAGTCATGCCCAGACCAAGGTCTTTGTACTTTGTATCTATCTTCCTGCCTACTTTCAAATCTTAATATACTCATTATTCATGTTAATCTTCCCTCAATCTCTGTTACACCTCTGCAGTTGAAACAGTGTCACAATGTATCTTCATCCACCATAAATCCACAATTCACTATGAAATACTTTACTTACCCCCTAAACATAATCCTTGTTCATCAGCCAAAAGACAACCTTTAACACTAGTGACTTGGGACCTGAAATAAATATATGCACAAATTAAATAATTACATGCAATGGCAAATGTATGAAAAATTCAGTAAAGAATCTCCCTTTCATTTTTATTGCACAAATTGTCCAAAGTAGTAATGGTGCCCATAAAGCTTCATTAAAAAAAATTATTAAGATTGAAATCATGTGAACAATAATTAAGGGACACCTCTGCCCTCGTGCATTTTTAAACTTCACATTGAACTGGCTCATAAGCTACCAATACATTATTCTTCAGGTATTACCACCCCCAGTTGTTACTTGGGGCAAAAAAAAAAAAAATACCAATAAAATTAACTCGGGAAAGCAAAACTTTTTTTTAACTATGTAATTTATGAAAAGGCATAATAAAATACAAATTAAAATTAATGTTTTTTTTTTT
>Ga0123357_10014841_pt1 | contig 10186 bp, 8 predicted proteins | sample TergutEmb28metaG_FD_89873 | JGI IMG/M metagenome (GOLD analysis project Ga0123357, IMG submission 89873) | Embiratermes neotenicus P4 segment gut microbial communities from Petit-Saut dam, French Guiana - Emb289 P4 | ecosystem: Host-associated > Arthropoda: Insects > Digestive system > Gut ... | reverse complement strand
TGTGCTGCTGCTAACAGCAGCTGTCTTCTGGTGTGCCAGAAATGGTCCCTACCGGTCTGTTTGTAATGAGGCACACATATATCAGTCACTGTCCAGCTGTTTCCAAAATTCTTGGTCTTTCCTTGTTGCAGTTTCTTTTCCACAGCAGCCCACAACTTCTAGCCTAAGAGATTTCTTCTTTCTTTACGTCTGTTTTTTCTCGCTATTAGCATTGTATTCCAAGCATTCTTTCTTTCTTGTCTATTGGAACCGAATTTTTGAAATCAGATAGAAACATTAGAAGAATTCCTGAATTGAGACGTAGTTTATTGGTACTATCCAATTTTACAATTTGCCGCATCCACTGTTTCGTATTCCGAGATTGTTACTTTCTTTGACAGTAAGGAACTTAAGGAACACTGCAGTGATGTGCGAAAATGTATTGAACGAATGACAACAAAAAGAGACATTGCTATTTTTAGTGATCCAGTGTTTGCTACTTATTTAGCTAAGAAAATGGGGACTGTGAATGTCAGTAGATCATTCTGCCCCCAAGATTAAACACTAATTTCAGAATTTGGTAGAGTTGTTTTTAAGAAGGGAAATCTATTTCTTGACAGATTCAACATTCTAATGAGACGATATTTGGATGCCGGTTTGCTAGAAAGGCTGTACGCAGAACTGCAGCATCGAGCTCCTTTGAAGCCAGAATTCAGATTTAGAGAAGTAACTGGAGGCAGGTTTTTCGCATTCTATTTTTCTCACTTAATGTCAGCATTTGCGGTACTGCTTGTAGTAACTGTCTTCAGTTCAGTGGTGTTTACTGCTGAGTTAATTGTGAAAAGTCTGTACAAAGCAGGGGAAAATTTTGGCGTTCAGCAGTGAGATTGTTTGGTTAGTGGCACACCACAAATTACAGACGAGAATGATACTTTCAGCAGAAAAATTGCGCGTGTTCTATCCTAGATTATATATATGTATTATCATAATATATCATTTATTAGCAGCGTGCTCCATTACATTTAGTTAACACCACTTTCTTGGCGTAATAGTTTACAAATATTTGTGACCTATAAATACAAAATTGTTAATGCATATATATCTTTAGCTGTTCGTATGTAGTGTGCGCTGCGTTTTTATGTGTTGCCACTGCTTCATATATACATTTGAGCATTCTCTTTTATTCCTTGTTTTTACTAATTTAATTATTTCAACAAGTAAATGTGTTGAAAGTTTCTTTTGAAACCTATTTTGTTCGTGAAATAAAGAAATTTTTAATTAATTTATTCACAAATTCACTTTGTTCACCTGTCAATTATATTGTTTTGAAGCTTTGCATAAGAGTTTCTTTTTCTCCCTCCGTAGTTTAGGGAAGTCATACTTTAGGTGTTCTACAGTTCGATTCCCGCACTCACAAGGGAATTCTGGAGACTCTGTTAATTTAATCGACGCAATTACGCCTTGGTTTTGCGTGCGCTTCTGTGATTTCCGTGAAATATAGTTATAATTTAATTTTGGTATTCAATCTGTCCTTGATAATGGGGAAAAAACTCTTTTGTTGCTAAAACTTTTGTAGTTCGATTCCATTGATTTTACTACGACGCTCTATTGTGGTCTTTAACGCGTTGAATTATTTCACGTTTTGGGTTTCTGTTAAAGGGTATATCAATTTTTCTGGCGGCTTTCTTCGCTAGCTTGTCAGCAAGCTCGTTCCCATAGTTCCCTGCGTGAGCCTTTATCCAGGTAAATAGTATAGTCCAGTTGCGTTTTCAAGTACTATTGCTTTTTTCCTTATTTCTTCTAAAAAGTAACCCTGATTTTTTGTATTCTTGAGGGACTGAAGTGTAATTCTGCTGTCTGTGTGTACTGTTACTGTTCTTGGGATGTTTTCATTGATAGGTGAATTTTCGATTGCTTCTAATAGTTTAAATACAGCCAGTTATTCAGCTTGGTTTTTGCAGCATCTATTATGAAGTGTAAACCTCAAATTATGTGCCAGTTTGCTATATATAAATATTGCTATGCCCGCTACAACCCCGTGCTCGCTCTTGCTACCGTCTGCAAATATTTGTATGGCGTGTTCGTCTTTTTGGTCAGTGATACTGACTGAGTCGGCAGGTCGAACGGGTCTTTTGGCTGTACTTCCTAGTCATTGTTGTGGGCTTGACATTTCTTCATGAGGTTCTATAACATGGCCGCTTCCTCAGCATTAATCACGACGGGTGTTAAAAAAGTCAGGGTGCAGAATCCTTCGCTGCATGTTGTTTGGAACACTTTCGCTATTTTTATATTTGTATATTATGTATGTATTAATGTACGTGTTTGTATGTATGTGTGTGTATGTATGTATATACGTATGTATGTGCATATATGTATGTGTGTACGTATGTATTTGTTTATGTTAGTGTGTATATGAATGTATTTACAGGGTAGGTTAGAACCGTTAGTAAATAATAACTTGAAAATGAACACTGTATTTGAAAATAAAATCATAACTAGCTAAACAGTGGTGAGCTACATGCAAAAAATTAAGGTTTCGAGTCACGTTTTGAAGATAATGTTAATCAGGTTAGCACCATTGAAGGTTAGTTGAGGAATAAGCTGAAATGCATGTACAAGTTGCCCACATTTTCCGATGTTCGTACAGATCGAGTGCGACCATGAGGATTCTTGTTGACAATGGATGCAGTAGTCCTGAATTGTGTAACACAATTGAATATTGTTTGGCATGTCCGATTCTTTCCATTCCTCCCGACATCAACGTGACGTCGAAAAACACACTGTGTTACAGTAGCTGAATGGTTTTTCATAAATACTACAGTTTTTGGATTTTTCTTTTAGAATTTTTTGAATTCCACGTTCGTCGTTGTCTCCTTTGCCAGTTTGTCGGCTTGCTCGTTTCCCTGTATTGCGACATAAGCCTTGACCCAGCTGAATTGAGTTTTCCAGTTTGTTTTCCCCATTTCTGTCAATTTCATTCTAATTTATTCAGGGAAATATATGTGGATGTTCCTTTCTTTAAAGAATCCAGTGTCATTCGTCTGTCTGTGTCTATGGTGGCCTTCTTGTCTTCTATTTGTAGCTTTTCTGTATACCCTTGTGCTCTCACTATTGCTAGCGGCTCTGCTTGATTGTTGGTGCATGTTTTTAAACTATAGTTTAGACATTTATGTGTTTACTCATCTGAATAGAGCTATGCCTGCGCCTACACCCTGTTCTGACTTGTTTCCGTCAGTAAATATTTGAATTGCACTTGTCACCTCATAGTTTTCCGTAAGGAAGTTTATGGTTTCTATGGGGTGATTCCAAAATCTAACTTGAATGTCATGATCAGCTAGTGTTTCCGCCTTTCGAGCTACCTTTGGTTAGATGGTAGATTTGACATGCTTCTTCTATTTTAATGGCGAAGCGGTCAATCCTGGCATTATGCGGAGGGCTTCGTTCAACAACGTACGGTAGGAATGCTTTTGCGATTTTAATATTTATAAATCTTTTACCCTTACGGGCTTTGATTTGTAGCTAACTCTATCTATGGCTTTTTTCCACACTGGTACTCCGTATAACAGGAAAGGCAGTATATATCCTGTGTATATTGTTTTCAGTGATGCGTAGTTTACCCCAGCTGAGCTTTGCCGAATCAGAAAGTGCAAATATCAATTTTGTGCCTTTTCATGCGTGTATTTTATATGTTTTCTAAACGTAAGCTTATTGTCGAATATTATGTCCAAGTACTTCAGACTGTGCACTTGAAGTAAAAGTTTGTTATTTAAACATATTTCGATTTTTTTCGTTCTATCCGCTTTGGTCTTGTCATAAGCATTACTTCTGAATTTTGTTCATTATATCTGATTTTGTTTTCATTCATCCAGGCTGAGGTTTTGCTAAATTACACATTGGCGAAGCTCTCTGTTTCTATAATTAATTCTTCTTTTCTCATGACTACAAAGTCAACTTGAAATGCTAACATTTTTATGTTTATTGTATCTCAAGTTAAGAAGTAAGGTGTATTGTATGTTCCAGAAAAATGTAGTCCACAACGTGGCACTTGTGGACCACCGTTATTAATGTTCCTTTCCATTTTAAAGCTGTTAATTAACATTAGTGTTTTTCTTCCTCTAAAGATCTCGTGCGTAATTTGGTAAAGAATCTGGGTCATTTGGCTTCTCTCAGACACTATAGCGTGGCCGGGCCCAATTCTGCGTCAAAATGTCTAAGCTGGCCATGATGACTACTCTCCCTTTTAACAATTCAGGTTCCATAAATTGCTTCACTGCCATAGCTGCAACCGTCGTGTTCTTTTAGGGAGTAAATCCGAATTGTTTGTCATTTAAATAACAAATTTTACACTACTTTTTCTAGCACTTTGTCTCCTATAATCACGAAATTGATGGGGCGATATTTGGACGGGTCTAGGCGAACTTCTTTGCCAGGTTTGGTGACTGGAATTGTTTTGGTTATCTTCAAATATTTGGGAAGCATCCTCTTTTCAAACATTGGTTGTAGAAAAAAGTTACCGTTTTGGGTATGCTTTTCAAAACAAGTCTTAAAAATTCGCTTGTGTTTCCGTCTGGTCCTGGTGCTTTCCTGGAAATGAAATCCTCAATGATCTGCTTGAATTCTTCCTGGGTGAAATCTCTGTCATCAGTGGTTTCCATCGGTTGCTCTATTAGTCTTCAGATGTTCATGTGACGATCTGTGTCTTCTTTTGCGTTTTCTCCTGGAATGAGCTGTTCTATCATAAATATCAGTGTTTCTGTTATGTTTGCTGCTTTTGAGCCGTCCGGTTTTGTAGCATTGTTAGCTGTACCGCATTTCTTGTTTTCCTTGAGACGAGTTTGTACGCCTCATTCAATGTGGTGCCCGGGATGTTATGTTGCAGTATTATTTCAGTGAGTTTATTTTCTCTTTCCTAATCGCCGATTTGTATATATTTCCCTTCGATGTACAGGATTTATTCCATTCTCCCTTGAGTTTTTATTGTTCAGCATTCGTTGTTATCTTCTTAGTGCATTTGTCCTTTTCATCACTTTCTTGAGATCGTCGGTCCAACAAGGAACTGACCATTCTTTTGCAGTAGTGGTCGGTGAATTTAGGTGTTTAAACATTTCCTTGCATGTTGACTGTGTTGTTTCATCAAACTTCTCTAAAAGTAGGGCCATGTCATTTTGAACTCTTAACTTTGTGTTCCATTCTCCTCTAATTTTGTAGTGTTTCCTTCATTGTTTTCAATTTGAAAATTCTTTGAAATCAACTGGAACAAGTTTTTGTGGATTTCAGTATGTTGTTTTCCTTTTTATACGTACCGTGTTCCCAGGAAATTGTATATAAGTGCTTTGATGTTAGAGACAATTACGTCAAAGTTAAAAGGTTTTGGCCTGAGCAAATGTCTTCTTCTGATATCTTCTAGCTTTTCAGAGCTGCTAGCTTCTGATTATTCCCGACAGATAAATCTGTATTGCTTGAAACTTTGCAGCTTTCAAATATTGTCTTTTCACTCTCTCCGATAATTATATACAATTGGTTGCTTGCGAAGAAATACTCCAACAATTTGCCACTGTCATAATTCCCTGACAATTGTGTGGTGTGAAAAGCATCTATTTTAATGTACGAATGTATATATATATATATATATTTGTGTGTGTGTGAAATTTTGAATGTCTGCGTATAATGATATATGTACGATGAGGCGCTGTTAAGTCTTTTGCTCGAACAGGAACCTAACAACTACAGCGAACAAACTCGTGTTTCATTCAACATAGTATCCTCGAAGCTCAATAAACTTCTTGGCCCCTTGCTCTAACAATTGCAAGCCACTCAAAATAATTCAGAAATCTGTCCGCTCAACCAGTTCTCCGCGGCAGCAATGACCGCAGCTTCGGACGAAATTGGTGAAATTTATTTAGTTTTTCTATGCAAGGAACAAGTGGTATTCAGATGGGGCCAGATCCGCAGAATAGGGTAGGTGATCAGGACATTTGAAGCCCAGTTATGCCAGTTTCTTCTAGGATGCATGTGCTCGGTGAGACGGAGCATTGTCGTGCAAGAACGTGATTTCTTTGGTGTAATTGATTTTCCTTAAAAATACACCACAATTGCACCAACAGAAATTAGTAATATTCAGCGTTGATAGTTCGGCCCTTTGGAAGATTATCATTGAGGAGTGTCCCGTCTTGATTCCAAAAAAATTTAAGGCGAGAATTTACCGACGGATTATTCGTTCGGAATTTTTTGGATTTAGGAGCCATGCCGCCAAATCCATTAGTTGTTGTCGTCACTCCGTTTCATAGTAAAATAATCAGATTTCCTTCCATGGTCACCAATCGTGACAGGAAATCATGTGGATCTTTCCGAAAAAGTTCCAAAATTTGCTCAGACGAGTAGCACCTTTGATCCTCATTTAGGCATTTGGAGTCCCACTTAGAGGAGAGCTTCCGCGTGTCAAAATCTTCATGAATGATGTATCAAACCCGCTCACGAGAGATGTTCAGTTATCCAGCTATTGATTTAGACGAAATCCGGCGGTATTCCAAGATTAGTTCGTGAATTTGATCAATAATCCGCGGTGTATTCTGTGTTTTGGTTCGTCCAGGACGAGGCGCAGCCCTGGTGGAAAAATCGCCACCTTTAAACTGGGCCACCCAAGTTTGACAGTGGCATACCATCGTGCGTGTTCTATATTTTTTCTATGAGAAAGGCTTGAATTTCCTCCGGTGCCTTGCCTTGTAGGGAGAAACGTGAATGTAGCTCGATTCTCTGTGTTGTTGAAATAACCGTCGTCAACTGACATGCTTCTTTCAGCCTCTGTAACAAGAAAAGTCTTGCAATTCGGCATATGAAAGACCCCTCTTTCCAACGACACTATCAATTCCGCCCTACGACGTCGGGATAAAGGCTGCACTAAAGATTTTTCAGAACATCATCGTAGAGATGCAGGGGTAAACCCAGTCAGTATAGTGACTGGCCGACCCGATGTGACGCAGGCGAGAGATATTTTCTTCAATTGGTCGAAAATATTCCACCGGCAGATGCTGAAGTTTTACCGAGATACTGCCACCTCTCGCAGTCTGTCGCTGTAGATCCACCTGCGCTTCATTCACATTCTCTTTCATTCAAAACACCTGTAATTTTTCTACTCAAGTCTTTTGGGATGTTCTTTCGGTCTCTTCCCTTCTGTTCTCCCTTACCATGCTAATTTTCAGGCAAGCCCCCCCCCTTTTCACAGTTCTTACAACGCGAACAAACTGCATCAACTGTGGTAATTCCGCTTTCCCTTTCAGTGGATTTATTCCTTTATTAAATCTTATTTTTTCTTGTGTTTATTGAACCGTGCATCTTTGTGATAGTTGAAGAATATCAGACCAATATGATGTCACTTGCTACTTTATTTCACTTCTTATGTGCTCAACATGTTTCGGACATTAATACGTCCATCATCATTAGCTTGCGACAATTCTGTTGAATTACGACATTGGTCGTATTGGTCTGTAAAAACGGAGGATTTAGCATTAGCGTACATTATGATATGTAGTGGTGTGTGTTTGTTGTGATGTGCTTAGCCGCTTTGATCTATTTGGTAAATATATTTCTATTGATACTGACTCTTATAGTGTTTTCTGCTTTGTAATTATTGTGTCTCCATGTGTGTAGTATATTTTGTTGTTTGATTGGTAATTATTCGTTAAAATACTCTGTTATTTTGAATTTGATATTGAATATATCTTGTTTAGATACGTGTTGGAGTTCCTGTGTGGTTGCATTGGAGTGGTATACGTGTTGCATGCTGAAGCACAACTGGTCTGTTCATGTGGAATTTGGGAACTGGGGGATAATGACTTTTGGAATAGGAGGTTTATTTAACCTGGACTTTTCTCCGGAGTGAGTATGCATTATGGATAAAGGGTTTGGATGTACCATTGTTGTAAGGAATGAGCAAACCAAAATTTAATGTTGTTGAATGATTCGTGATCATGTCACTTTAATTTTTACCGTGTATATTCCATACACACCTCATTTCAGGGACTTAAATTTCGCTATTAATTTCTTACGACAAATATCATGTTTCCCACACACATGTTTTTAACACGATACCAAGAATAATATTTCTCTTCTCAGAAGTTCCAGACCTGCAATTTTCAACACATACTGTCTGTTCTGTGGACAAGAGTGCAGGATCGGGGATAGATGTTGACCTGCAGGGATGATAGACAGAATTAATGGAGTTACTCCTACTCGCACGTAGTAGGTTCACCTTCTATGTGGAGTGCCAGTAAAATTAGATACGCAGACGTAACTAGACGCTTGCAAGCATCACTTTTTATCCGGTTGTCGTGGTGCGTTCTAAGGAAATGTTACAAAGATTTGTCTTGATTGTCCGTTCTGTTGTCAGCATGTAACGTCTAAAATTAATGTTAAATAATATCTGCAGGTGATGCAACATTTCACAATAAACATTGGACCAATTGACAGGCAGTTGACTAGACTTTCAGAAGCAGGAGGTCAGGGCGTGTGTTGGATTAACTGTATTATCAACTAAAATAAAGTCCTCATGTCCTGATACTACATAATCTGTATAAACAGCTACATAATACGGAAATTATCAACGGTATTATTAACTGTGATACTGTCCCTTATTCTTATTTCCCTCATGTTCTGTCACAACATATACTGCATATTACAGCTACATACATTGAAATGTATTAACTGTATTATTAACTGTGATACTGTCACATAATCATATTTCCTTCATGTACCAAAACTACATAACCTGTATAAAAACTAGAGACTTTGAAAAGCAATAACTGTATTATTAACTGTAGTATGGTCCCATATTCATATTTTCCTCGTGTTCTGTCAATACATATCCTGTATATACAGCAATAGACTGTGAAATATATCAACCATATTATTAAATTTAATACTGCCCCATAATCTTATTTCCCACATATCCTGTTACTACATATACTGAATGTACAGTGACAGGCATTGAAATGTATCAACCTTATTATTAACAGCGATAAAGTCCCATACCCACATTTCATACGTGTACCATAACTACATACCCTATATAAAATGCTAAAGTTTGTGAGAAGTATTAAATGTATTATTAAATATATTATAATATAAATATTACAATTTTCCTCAGGTTCTGTCACTACAAAAATTTTATATACAGCTATATACTTTGAAATGTATCCAACGTATTACTAACTCGAATACTGTCCCATATTCATATTTCCTTCAAGTTCTGTCACTACATATCCCGTATATAGAGCTACATACTTTGAAAATTACCAACCGTATTATTAACTGTAATACAGTCACATAATCGTATTTCGCTCATATTCTCTTACTATAAATTTTGTATATAGAGCTACAGACTGCGAAATATACCAACCGTATTACTAACTGTAATTTTGTCCCATACACATATTTCCCTCAAGTTCTGTCACTACATATCCTGTATATACAGCTACAGACTGTGAAATGTATTAACTGTATTATAAACTGTAATACAGACCCATATTCATATTTCCCTCAAGTTCTGTCACTACATAACCTGTATATAGAGCTACAGACTGTGAAATGTATTAACTGTATTATTAACTGTAATACAGTCCCATATTCATATTTCCCTCATGTTCTGTCACTACATGTCCTGTATATACAGCTACAGACAGTAAAATGTATTAACTGTATTATTAACTGTAATATTGTCCCATATTCATATTTCCCTCATTTTCTGTCACTACATGTCCTGTATATAAAGCTACAGACTGTAAAATGTATTAACTGTATTATTAACTGTAATATTGTCCCATATTCATATTTCCCACATGTTCTGTCACTACATGTCCTGTATATACAGCTACAGATTGTAAAATTTATTAACTGTATTATTAACTGTAATACAGTCCCATATTCATATTTCCCTCAAGTTCTGTCACTACATATCCTGTATATACAGCTACAGACTGTGAAATGTATTAACTGTATTATTAACTGTAATATTGCCCATATTCATATTTCCCTCAAGTTCTGTCACTACATATCCTGTATATACAGCTACAGACTGTGAAATGCATTAAATGTATTATTAACTGTAATACAGTCCCATATTCATATTTCCCTCATGTTCTGTCACTACATATCCTGTATATACAGCTACAGACTGTGAAATGTATTAACTCTATTATTAACTGTAATATTG
>Ga0123357_10014840_pt1 | contig 10187 bp, 8 predicted proteins | sample TergutEmb28metaG_FD_89873 | JGI IMG/M metagenome (GOLD analysis project Ga0123357, IMG submission 89873) | Embiratermes neotenicus P4 segment gut microbial communities from Petit-Saut dam, French Guiana - Emb289 P4 | ecosystem: Host-associated > Arthropoda: Insects > Digestive system > Gut ... | reverse complement strand
TATCATATGTGTAGCATGTTACTGTTGTGCTTCCATCTGCTGTTATGCTGAATGTGCTTCCGCTTGTTATTGTCGTTTCTGCTTTTGTTGTCGCTCCGCTTAGTGTATATGTTACTTTCTGTACTCCGCTTCCTCCTGTATCTGTTCCCGCTGTCACTTTTACTGTTATATTTGTTGTATACCAGCTGTTTGTTCCAAGTGTTCCTGCGCTTACTGCTACTGCTGATACTCCTGGTGCTAGTTTGTCTATGTTTGTTACGTTTCCTGTAGCTTGTCCTCCTACATTTGTTCCATCTGTGAGTCTTGCATATATTGTTCCATTTGCTGTATATGTTACTCCAGCAGCAGGATAAGCCACCCATGTTGTTCCATTTGTACTATACTGCAGTGTATACCCTGTTACTGTTGTGCTTATTTTTACTACTACACTTCCATTTGTCCATGTGCTTGGTGTGTATGTGAATGTTACATTGCCTGTTGTAAGTCCTGCTACTGTGCCTGTCACTGCCGCTTTTGCTTCATTTACATTTCCCACCTGGTCTTTTACCCATATGTAGTATGTTGTGTTTTGTGTTAATCCGCTTACTGTTGTGTTTCCTAGTGTCGTCGCTGGTGTTATGCTTGTCCATCCGCTTGTTGGTTCTGCTGTCGATGTTGTTACCTGATACCCATTTATTCCTGAACCTATATCTGTTCCTGCAAATGTTACACTGTTTGTCTTTGCTGTTACTGTTCCTATTGTTGGCGCTGTTTTATCTATGTTGCTTATGTTTCCTGTGGCTGCTTCTCCTACACTTCCGCTGCTCATGTCTTTTAATCTTGCATATATTGTTCCGTTTTCTTCATATGTTATTTCTCCTCCGTAGTCTTCCCATGTATTTCCGTCTCTGCTGTATTGAATTGCGAGGTCTTTAAACCTAGGGTCGCCCTCGGCGCCGACCCCTACATCTACGTTTCCATTTGTCCATCCGCTTGGGCTATATGTGAATTCTATGTTTTCACTCGCTAATGGCGGGGTTGTTGTTGTTGATAATACTTCTACTCCTGCTATATGTTTTTGTATCTTTATATTATGTATTACATTTCCTTTTAGTGTTTCTCCTGATAATATCCATGCATCTCCTTCTTCATTTTCTGTTATGTTGGTTTCATTTATTTCTTTTAGTACTCCTGTTCCATTGACTGCCTCTATTATATCTTGCCTTGATATTCCATCTGTATTATTTCTTTTGTCAATCTGTTTTGCTACTATCTCAGGTTGTATTGTTTCTTCTGCACTTGATATGTCTGCTGATATTACTGCACTTTGTGCTTGCCTAAATAGTCCTCCGTTTATTACTATGCTTATTGTTACTCCTGCTAATATCAGCATTATTATTATGGTTATTATGAGGGCTATTAGCGTTATTCCGTTGTTTATCTTCCATCATTGGTTTCCCCTTCTTTAGCAAAAAGAGTAAGTATTATAGCTTTTATTAATACTTACTCTTTTTCTATTTTTAATATATTAAAATCAACACTATTTTTTATAGTGCCGAATAACACACACACACACACACACTAGAGCCACAATGGTTACATGGTTTCGTCATTTGTTTTCTCCTAGCTTTCTTTTCTTTGTTTTTATTTTACACAACATTTCTTCGTTTTGCAATACTTTTGGTAATTTTTCATCTGAACATTTTTTCAAGTACATCTTGCTATTTTTGCAGACGGTATGTTATATTAGTAGAAATAATAGTACACTTTTTTAAAGCTACAATATAATACTATGATAACAATTTATTTCCAGATTTTGATTATTCCAAGTTAATTCAAATAGTGCTATAATAGTTATATAGGTTCCTTGGAGGGGAAAATGAAAATTGAAAAACTTAACGAAAATAAAATAAGAATTATACTAAACCTAGATGATTTAAGAGAAAAAAACATAGATTTTCACTCATTCATGTCTAACTCTTTAGAATCTCAAGATTTGTTCTTAGACATGCTGGATAGGGCAGAGGAGGAAATTGGCTTCGTAACAAAAGATTACAAACTTATAATAGAGGCTATTGCTACCTCTGACGGCAACTTTATTTTGACAGTTACCAGGATTATCCCAGATACCTCACAAGGTAGAGCAGGCAGTAAGAATATACAGATTAGGCGTAAATTGGTTATGCCCAGCAAGCTTTTGTCAATGTATTCTTTCAGTAGTTTTGATGATTTTTGTGAATTCTGTACATACATAGAAAGCAGCCCTTTAAATAAACTTGCCAAAAAGCTCAAGAAGTCTTCACTATACCTTTATAACGGTAAATATTATTTATTATTAAATAATGTAACTCTTAGTTTAAGAGATTTCAAAACTTTTCATTGTGGAGTAACTGAGTTTGCTGCATATGTAATTGATTGTAATGTTTTCGCAAGTAAACTCGCCGAGTACGGCAAAGTTATAATAGAAACAAACGCTATTAATACCTGCATAAAGCATTTTAGTTAAATATAGATGTAATATGGGAGTTTATAAAAGTATTAATGAATCAAATAATCTTAAGTCCAGATAATACTATGGAAGATTTAGCAGTAGAAGAAAATTACAGTAATAAGAGTGTTAATAGTAATAATAAAGTTTTATCTTATTTAATTATACTTGTAATAATTGTGCTGATTATTATAGGTATAATTTTATATTTTTTATTCAGCAATAATCAGAATACATATGTGGAAGCAGAAGCAGTAAGTGGACAACTGCATAATATAAAAATTAATGTATATGAGGAAAAATCCAAATATTCGAAATTTACCGGCTCAGATATCATAATAATTGACTTTTCAAATTATAAAAATATAGGTAATCTGTGGGCAGTAAATGTTGATTTATCAAAATACAATATATCAAACTCAATATTAGATATCTACAAGGATGAAAACGGAGATTTGCAAAAATATGCCACAGTTACAATGGATTCGGGTAAACATATAAAATTCCTTCCAAATGAGGAAACAAAATATATTTTAATATATATTCCTGTAAAGTCTATTAATCTGATTGAAAAAGAAATTATTATAAATAAAGGCGATACATATTTTCTGGAACCAAGTATTGACCCTGCCTACAGCACCAATAAAAATCTAGTTTATAAAGCAGAAGATGCTTCGATTATAGGAATTGATTCTACCGGACATATTACTGCCAAACAGGTGGGCACAAGTAAACTCACCGTGTCTGTTGAAAATGAAAAAAATATTGAGAAAGATATAACAGTAGTAGTTCAAGATATAGCAGCAGATATTCAGCTGGCAAATAATGCATTTACTTTGGAGCAGGGACAGACAGATAACATACAAGCTGCTGTACTTCCTGCAGATGCATCTGATACAAGTATTAAGTATGTTAGCTTAGATGAAAACATAGTACAAGTAGATGATGCCGGCAAGATAACTGCTGTAAGTCCCGGACAGACCACTATTCGAGTGCAATCCGGATATAATCCGCAGATAGAAAAAGATGTTGCTATAACCGTAAAAGCTAAACCCAAACCGCCGGCAGCACCGCCTTCACCAATCACAGCAGATAAAAACGCAGCACCAAATCCTGCAAATACTGGAACTCAAACAAATAATACTCCGGCTGCATCAGATACAGTTACGGGAATTACATATATAAATGGTATTCTTCTTGTAAATAAGCAGCATCCTTTACCAAGTACCTATAAGCCAGGGGTAAACGCTGCTGCACAGGGCGCTTTTAACACTATGCAGAAAGATGCTCAAAATGAAGGTATTTCACTCTTTATTGTTTCCGGATTTCGCTCTTATGCTGACCAGACAGCTATTTATAATAAAAATGTACAGCTATATGGTGCAAAAGTAGCAAATACTTTTTCTGCAAAGCCAGGAGAGTCTGAACATCAAACAGGATTGGCCTTTGATGTAAATTCTACTCAATCCAGCTTTGGGACAACAAAAGAAGGAATCTGGCTGGCACAAAATTGTTATAAATATGGATTTATTATTAGATATCCTCAGGGGAAGGAAGATATAACAGGTTATGTATATGAGCCATGGCATATTAGGTATGTTGGCACTTCAGCAGCTGCAGATATTTACAATAGTGGAATTACCCTAGAAGAATATCTAGGAATGTAAAATATGAAGACAGCCCTCGGCACGTGGTTCCGAGGGCTTTGTTAATATTTTTTAATTTTATAAAACAAATCAAAATTAGTATATTGCTAGGAAAATGAATTAGAAAATCCGGAGGCGTGCAAAGGCACGTTGAGGAATTTTCTAATGAAATTTGACGACGCAAGATGCTGATTTTCATTTGTTTTAATAAACGTAGTTTTGTGGATTAACTGCCACCCCATTTACCCTTATTTCAAAATGCAGGTGCGGCCCGGTAGAATTTCCTGTAGAGCCTCTTGCTGCTATCGCTTCCCCTTGAGCCACATAATCTCCGGCTTTTACATATACTTTGCTGGTGTGCCCATACACCATTTCTACTCCGTTACCGCAGTTTATTTTTACATAAGTTCCATATCCTGTGCCGCTAGGTCCTGCAGCTTCTACTGTTCCTCCTGCAGCTGCTATTATTGTTGTTCCAATAGGTCCGGCTATGTCTAGCCCTGAGTGTGTTAGATAAGTGGGGTCTCTAAATGTAGCAGTGATTATTCCGCTTATTGGCTGCACTAAAATCATTCCCAAATCCGGCTTATATGAGCGAGGTGCCAGGCTGGTATATCCAGAGCCTTCCGCATAGCCTCCTCCGACTGCAACTATCTTGACAGGAACCGGTTTAACAAATAATGCAGCTTCAACTGTATTATTGTCGGTAAAATCTTTCAAGTCTGTAGCATTTATTTCTGTATATGCTATTGTGTCTATGTTGGTACTTTTTTCTGATTTTAACTGATTAATTATATCTTCTGCATCCTGCTTTGTCTGCACATAATATTTCTCATCTTGTCCTACAACAATTGCATAATATTTGTAATATGATGTACCAGACGCTTCAATATCACTTAGTATTTTATCATCATTTGTTGCAGTATCCTTTTTTACTAGACACAAAGAATATTCGGGCAATGTAGCAATATCAATAAATGAAACAGTTTCTCCATCACCTTTTTTCATATAGTCATTTATTTCTTTTTGCAGAGCACTTTTATTAGATATATAGCCGGACAAACTGCCCGTTTAAGGTTACAGCATATGCCGGTTTATATATTAATGATAATATTCCTACTATCAAGGCTGTTGCGATAATTAATAAAAATATAATTTTTAATGAAGTTCTAAAATGTACAAATATGTTTTTACTAAATCTTAAAATTTTAAACACTCCTTTATTAAATCAATACTTGTATATTCTATCTTATTCTTTTGATTATGGCAATGTTAATAATTCTCATTATGTATCATATACCTGTACTTTCCTATTAATATCTCTTGATATCTCGGGTTTACTCTGTTTTACATGTATAAAGACATTCGTCGCATCTTGCGACGGGTAGATTTTCGTTCTATTGCACGGGCGGAGCAAGCCCCGCTCCTACAAATCAATAACCGCCTATAGGCGGTCATGGTTTGTCACTGCGATACAGCATTTTTTACTGTGTCAATTTCGGTTTGGGTGGCTTGGGCTGCCGGCTTATAATAGCCTTTCATCTCTGCTACTTTAAATAGTTCATACTGGAATGATTCATCGCAATTTCTTATCTGCTGTATTGCTTGCCTAAGCTGGGTGTTTTCACATTCTGAAATAGCTGTTTGATATGTTGTTAGGCTGGCTTTTACGCCACCTAATATATCGTTAACCATATATTTTTCTTCCATTTTCAAAAACCTCCTTAATTTAGAAATGATATTAGTTTCTGCTTAGTGTTCAGCGCATCCTGCGCTGCTTTTGTAAACATCTGCTTAATTTGAGGGTCTACACATTGATTTGCATATGTTGTCAGCTTTTGATGTTCAGTATCATGCGCTCCTATTAAATGCCTCAAATTCTGTAATTCCACTTGACTTAAATCTGCCATTTTTTTTATCATCCTTTCATAATTTACTTCATTTGTATTTTTTACTGTTTTTGGATTTTTTATACAAAAAAGATAAAAAAAGTGCCCCCTGCTTTCATGCAAGCAGGGGGCGGGCATGGCTCATGTTTTAGGCCTCTCAATCATGAACCATCGAACTCCAATAACTAGTAATGCTATTGGGAAAGATAGTAATAAAATCCCCACCAGTATCACAGTTATTGGCATCCAAAAGCCATTCTCTCGAAGTTTCATTTTTCTCCTTTGTTCGTTCCTGCCCACAGTTACGGGCAGGAAAACTGATATTTGGACATGGTCATTATACCATTTTCAGTCCCAGCTGTCAAAAGGTCATTTACCAAAATCGTATTTCACGCAAAGAGCCCAGACATTTCTGTCTGAGCTCTTGCGGGGGAGGTAGCGTCCTAAAACGCTAACCCACCCGTCATCACCATGTACGCTGCACCCATTGCAGCGACAATGGCGACGAACAAGGCGCCAACAAATGCGTCGGCAAGTTTCGTCCACATTTTCCCTCCTCTCGGGAATTTTCCTGCCAGCAGTCTGCTGACAGGGAGTTAACGTTTGAAACAGTCTTATTATAGCACTTTTAACCTCAATTGTCAAAACGTCTAATGTATGAATGCCTATCTTTCTCCCAGCACCTTCCTAATATCCGGTTTGATGCTCTGGGTCTGCAACAGATGGTATCTCCACAGCTTCATTTTCCATATATCGGGGTTCATAATTTAAGTCTACAAGAGAGCACTCTTCTATAAATTTTTGTACTGCAAAACCTTGTCCCAAAGATTTTTGTTCTATTTTTAATATTAATGTTTTGCCTTTCACTTTTTTATGAGAGGTTATCATAATGCATCCCTGTATTTTCATTTTGCCAATTGCCTCCTTGAACTCATCTTGTATTGGTGTAGCTTCAATAGGATATAAATCATCTGAAGGTATTCTTATACTCCATAATTGGCTTTTCCCTTTTACATAAATTACTAATATTGCTTGTTCTTGTAATGTTGCAGAGTTATCTGTTCTATATTCAGCAACTTCTTTCTGCGATTCTTCGTCCGAATATACAATTCCACCACTTATTGGTTCTGATAATGGATACTTTTTTCCTAAAAAGTCCCTAATTGTCTCTATAGCATCTCTTCTATCAACTGCCATAATTCAATCCTCCTCATTTCTATTCTCTATGCTCTAGTCTCTAATCTCTAGCCCTGCATATTTCGCCATTAATCTTTTATGTCCCACTTTCTCAAATTCTATATCTACTTTTAAATCGTCTTCTTCCTGCTCTATTTTTGTGATAATACCATCTCCAAACTTTTTATGGAATACATGCTGTCCCTCTTTATATTCAGATATGTCAGGGCCGGGCGGACGCGAGGTCCGCCCCTACATTCCTCCCTAGGTTATTAAGAAAAGATTCTGCGGTTCTAAACTGGAACTTGGCTGCTGGCTTTTCTGGGCGGGCATGGAAACCCGCCCCTACCGTCTTATATTTCCATTCGGATTTTGAATTTTGATATTCGTCCTTAGAGAGGACAGCGTCGTCCGACCCTACAGGTCCATCACGTAGTTCTCTTGGTATTTCTTCTATAAATCTGGATATTTTGTTGCAGCTGGTGGAGCCGAATATTGTCCTTGTTTTGGCATAAGTTAAATATATGTAATCTTTTGCTCTGGTTATTCCTACATAGCAGAGTCTTCTTTCTTCTTCCAGCTCCTTCTGCTCCCCAATTGATTTGTAGCTTGGGAATATTCCTTCTTCCATTCCCACTAAAAACACCACCGGAAACTCTAATCCTTTAGCCATATGTAATGTCATAAGCGTTATTTTATCCGTTTCATCTTCCATGGTATCTATATCGCTTGAAAGAGTTATACTCTCTAAAAATTCTGATAAAGAATTCTCAGCAGATTCTTCTTCAAATTCTATTGCAACTGTGAGGAATTCTTCTAAATTCTCTATTCTGTTATCTGCTTCTATTGTATTTTCAGCTTCTAAATTCTTGACATACCTGGTTTTGTCTAAGATTGTTGTGATTAATTCAGAAATGGAAGGGTCGCCCTCGGCGCCGACCCCTACATTGTTCGATAATTCCTCTATCATCTGTACAAATTCTCTGGAGTTTAGAAATACCTTGTTTAGTCCAAATGCATCTGCTTTTTTTATTACATCATACATTGAAATTCCGATTACTTGAAGCTATACTCTCTATCTTTTCCAGGCTTGTTTTACCTATTCCCCTCTTAGGCTCATTAATAATCCTTTGAAGGCTCAAATTATCTGAGGTATTCTGCACCAATCTCAAATATGCTGTAATGTCTTTTATCTCTTTTCTCTCATAGAACTTCAGTCCTCCAATTATCTGATACGGTATATTCTCTCTTCTCAGTATGTCCTCAATACTGCGGGACTCTGCATTCATTCTGTACAATACAGCAAAATCCGAATACTTATAGCCCTCTTCCCTTTTTAGATGTTCTATCTCGCCAGTAATAAAGCCGGCTTCATCATACTCGTTGTCACTTTGATATATGTATGGAAGATGACCTTCTCCTTTTTCAGTCCATAAGTTTTTTGAATAATTACTATTATTGTTTTTTATTACTTCATTTGCAGCATTTAGTATATGCTTAGTAGAGCGATAATTCTGCTCCAGCTTTATTATTTTTGTACCTGGAAAATCTCTCTCAAAATTTAGAATATTAGTTATATCCGCTCCTCTAAAAGAATAAATGCCGCTGGTCGCTATCTCCTACAACCGTGATATTCCCATACCTTGCACTTAGCATTGTGATTAATGTAAGCTGAGCTTTGTTAGTATCCTGGTACTCATCTACAAGTATGAATTTAAACTTCTCCTGATAATATTCTAAAACATCTGGATTTTCAGATAGAACTTCAATTGTATAGTTAATAATGTCATCGAAATCTAAGCTGTTGTTTTGCTTTAACTTTTTTTGATACAACTCATATATTAAACTTATTTTTTCTTTTCTATATTCGCCATTTGCTCGCGCAGAATATGCCGCCGGAGTTAACATTTCATTTTTTGCGTTGCTGATTTCTGCTAAAACACCTCTGTCTGTGAACAGCTTATCATCTATATTCAGCTCTTTTAGACATTGCTTTATTACACTTCGCTGGTCATATGTATCAAAGATTACAAATGCTCTGTCAAACCCTATTCTATCAATATATCTTCTTAGGATTTTTACACAAACAGAGTGGAATGTGCCAATCCACATCTCTTTTGCAATTTCTCCCACCAGCTTTTCTATTCTTTCCTTCATTTCATTTGCAGCTTTATTAGTAAATGTTATGGCTAGAATATTCCACGGCTTCACTTGTCTTTCACCCATTAAGTATGCCACTTTGTGTGTCAGCACTTTCGTTTTCCCGCTTCCGGCACCTGCTATAACCAGACTTGGGCCATCTGTATTTGTAACTGCTTCTTTCTGCTTGTCATTTAGTCCTTCTAAGATATTTTGCATTTATTGCTCCTCATTTATAAAAATTATGGAGTTTCCATGCTGTCTGGAATTCCATTATTATTTACGTCATTGTCATATACGAAAATTATAGGAGATGCAGCAGCCGTTCCCATTGGAATTGTATACTGCGTAATTGGATAGCTTAAGCCAGTGACTTCTGTACCTCCCACTATTACTTTGCATACACACATATCGGAAATTCTTGGTGCGTTTTTGGTTTCACTCATCCCATCATTCGCCGGGTCACTCCCAAATATCGGATTCTCTGTCAGGGTCAATTCTGGAAGAGCTTGAACTTGTATATTCACAGTATGCGTACTAATAAAACCTCCAGTGCCTTGCATAATAAATGCATCCGACGCAATTATTGTCGAATTTCCTGAATTATCCGCTGCTCTTATCCATAGATAATATGACCATCCTTTATTGCCCCCATGCAGACTCAATGTCGTTCCATTTGTAAATGATGCATATCCCGTAGCTGCATTACCCGTATATCCGCAAACCGGAGCGGTCTCTGTAGTGGTAAACGTATATTCTAAGCTGCTTTCGTTTACTCCGCTTGCATTATCATTTACTGTCACCATAAAACTTATTGTGTCAGTTGGTCCAGGACTCGTTCCTCCATTAGGAGAAAATGCTACTGTCGGC
>Ga0123357_10014839_pt1 | contig 10187 bp, 5 predicted proteins | sample TergutEmb28metaG_FD_89873 | JGI IMG/M metagenome (GOLD analysis project Ga0123357, IMG submission 89873) | Embiratermes neotenicus P4 segment gut microbial communities from Petit-Saut dam, French Guiana - Emb289 P4 | ecosystem: Host-associated > Arthropoda: Insects > Digestive system > Gut ... | reverse complement strand
TTCAACAAATACAGGTACTGAATATTTTAAACATGGTATATACTCTCCGTTTCTTTCTCTTCAAAATGCAGTTTGTTTCATAATTCTAACATATTTGGTTCCTGTTTTATTCACATTTTATATCCAGGGTGTACTAAAATTTAAAAAAATAATTCCGTTGCCAAAAGGTTAATGTTGTAGTGTCTGTCGGGATGGGGCTGGACTTCCACCAAACTTTGTATCGATATATACTACGGGTAAAGATTGTATATGGTTTCATTTGGTAGTTTTCGCTGCCACCATATCAGATCTCTTATCTGATAAGAAAGGCTCAAAGACAATATAGTAACTTTGTCTAACTATATATTCTAATTCACTGTGTTCAAATTATGTACAGTGGGAATAATAAATCAAGTTCACAAATAAATCAGTAAATACCAAAAGTTAGCTTGCCTGATATATAAAGCAAATTATGCGAATTTAGAATTTAGAATAATTGAGTCTGAACTAGGTCTGAATGTACGCAACTCAAATTTAGTTAGGGTTTCAAAACAACCAGCGTGGCTTACCTGATCAAATTAGAAGACCGAAGATCATTGCAAGAATCACAACCAAATTATACACTGTCTTTGTTTATAGTCTTCTTCAACAACTCTGGATACCTAACTGCTGCAAATCAAATAAGTACGTGTACGTTGCGTATAAAATGCGTATTAAGAGGTCGTTTACAGGGCATACTGGTTTATATAGAGGCAAAGCATAAAGTCAGCCATTCCACAAAGTTTAGCGAACTGTCACATCACTTTCAGATGTACAAATGCCTCTTAGTCCAATGAACAGCATAGGTATTCGCTGAATTAATGAAATTGTGTGGCTGTTCATTTCCTGCACATGTGTATGTAACAAATAAAATTTTCTAATCTAAGTTACAAGTTTTAAACCAAAATTGTTAATTAAACATGGCCTTCACTACAATGTCATTATTCAGCTGTGTGTGGGTCTGGGCTTAGTCAGATCTGCCATCAGCATCTTTAAATGAATTATAAATAAAGACAAATAATGCAAATTATTACTAACAGCTCAACCACAGTTACAAGGGCCATGCTTAAAACTATCTGTAACACATCCATTCTCAAACGTTGGTTTTCAGACATGCTGACATTCCTGCAGAGTGTGCTTTGTTCGCCCATCTGCACATGCAACACATAAAGAATTCCCAAACAGATTTTGAAATTTCATACATGGGAGTTTAACTAAGATTTGTCAAGTTTCTGATACATTTGATGTAAGACAACAGTAATGCACAGTTTACTTAACAATATGCATATTTCAGCACACATCTGGAACTTTGCTCACTAAATATTCATCACATCATTTGGAAGAAAGTTTGTATCATAATCTTCATATTCACTGCCGTGAGGAACTCAAAACATCATATGGTGATTACTACTTTTGCACCGTGGTTATGTACGTGTATAAAATGGACAGTACCATCTCTAATATAACTGTGTGTACATATAATGAGAAAGTATTATTGAAAGTCTTTGGGATTCTCCCATTTTCTGTGCTACTTCTTTCTACAACTTGCCCTGTTGTGAAGGGCTTGCCTCACACCTACACCTTGTTGTTGTATGTGCCTCATCAGACTAGTACTGATGCGTACTGGGAATAAATACAGTACAGATAAAAGTAGTGTTTTTTATTCCAGGTGAGATGGAATGCATGCTATGCCATCGGAAACATGATGAAAAATAATGCCTTATACTTGGACAGTTCTGCTTGGCAGGTGAGATGTGCATGTAATTTCCTGTATATTTTTGTTCCTTTAACATACAACAATCTGTGTTAAATGTACATGCATCAGAATTTAGTTTGGTGACTCCAAACGAACAGATGTATGGAGATCACTAGGGAGTTACAAATTCAGAAATTGGGCATATCCCTTGTATTTGGCCTACATTGCGTTTGACATTCAGCATATCATATCTCCAATGTCTAATGCTCAAAAAAATGATACACATTTTGTATTTCAAAGATGTAACTCCTCATCAGTTATTACATAAGCTGCAGTATTTTTTTTTCTTACCCCTGTCAGATGGAACAGTAAATACAGATTTTATACAGCTACCATGATTCATATTCTGCAAAAAAAAAGAAAAACAAAAGTTGACCATATTCCCACCTCACAAATTCTTATTCAGGAAGGTAAGGAATTAACATGTACATTGATGGGGCTAGTCTGCAGGTGGGACATTATTCATCCAAGTATTATGATACCATAAAATAGGGGTGAACAAAGGCACCTAATATATGATGGCCTTCAGTATGAAACTTGCTTCATCTCACCGTTCTGGCACCGTGAAGTGTGAAGTGGCTTCTAGATTTTTGGAAAATTTTTGCACCCCTGCCATAAAATAAAAAAAAAAAAGAGATGACCAAATTGGTGGTTCAATTTAGATAATAAAACTTCTTCACTTTACAAATATGTGTAGCTTATGTTTAAACAAGAAGTTCACTCATTATTATCTGGCTGCTTATGGTACTAAGTAATCATAGAAAAGAGGGCACCAAAAGCACAATTACTGCATGTGCATCATCTTGTATACCCAAATGATTAATTTATTTTGTTTTCAGAACACAGTATTCATTACCTTATACAAGTTGGTGAAGGATGTTCCAAATTTTAAAGTACGGATCCATGCTGCTTTAGCATTGTCAGTCCCATCAAGTAGAGAGCAGTATGGTTCCTTCTACATTGTGACATGGATTTCTTTACTCAATGGACTTGATAATTCAGAGAATATGGAAGATTTTAGTGAATACAAGCATCGCGACAATCTTCTGGATCAGGTACTGTTACTAAGTACATTTTAAGTACTGTAAGTGCTTAGGAACATGACGTAGGGCAACCCAGCTGTCACTTATAAATTTGAAAGTTACTACTGATATACAGACTGGATGTGAGATGAAGCAATGAGCACTTTACTGGCTAGACCCAAGTGCAGCTCATTCAGCCATATACATTACATTCGGTGAAAGCAGGAACACGCTCAACTAAGGCTGGTGACTTTAATGGGGTGTTTAGAACCACGCATCTGCAAAACTGCCCACTTCTGACCCTCTGATTTTACTTTACTTTGATTTCGTTTCTTACTATAAAGGTAACACGAAACTTAAAGTGGATGGAATTTAAAAATTGCTGAGTGTATATCATGCACTATGGAGAATAGTGAAAAATATTTCTGGCAAAGGTTTAGAAATGGGATAAATATTTTTTTGCAGCATTAGCTATTTTTGATAAACTCCGTGGAACTACCTTCAGGTATAATTCTGCCAGCAGAGTGATGCCACACAAATCTTGCACACAGTGGTTGCAGCACTGGACAAAGTAACTGCTACAGGACCACTGCAATTTGACTGGTTCATTACTTTGCCTACTCCACAGTGTGGCTTGTATCTACTGTAACAATTGCTTGTGGAATGAGAGTGCATCTGAAGCAGCAAGTTGTATTCTTGTGATAAAGATATTTCACTTTTAATTTCCTACAGTCAGTAATAAAAAGATGGCTACACAGATGTGTGGAAGTGACACTAATGACACTTAATTTAGGGTACTGAAATGATGAATGATGATAGCCTTCAGAAAACAATCTTTGTGTACTATAATATAATTACACAGCTGCCATGTAAATTTTTTTCTTTAGCATTCAGCTTGATAACATTAACTCATGCACTGCTGGAGTCAGACATGTGAAATTTTGTACAACTAAAGATGAATCATGAACACACCTAAACATTATATACAAAATATTGTTTCTAGGTCAATAATTACAAATGCAGCTACCAAAAACTTTGAGGTGATATCCATCAAATTTAGTGCAGACAGAATCTGTACTTAAGTAATCAATTCTATGAGGAAATAAGTAACTTAACCATAATAATAGTGGATTTGAAAGGCTAGAAATTTATGCAATTAGGAGTCTGAAGTTGCCTTTTAATGTAGCTATTCACAGCATCCACATTCAGAATCTCTGTGACTACTGCAAAAACAGGTACACTCTGCTCAAATAGCTAAATCACCTTGGCATATCGCATGTGATACTGTCATGTTATCCACCTTTTTTGTTCGTAGACCCCTTTATGCTTCTAAAAATAACTACAGATCCTCGCATCATTGCTTATGTAAATATAGTGTGTCCAGATGATAGGTATCCAAACTTATATATTTACATCTCAGAACTAATTTTAGATAGCTTTGAGTACATAACAGTACCAAAGTAACAGTGCATTGCCCACTTTTACCTTAACTGATTTTCACTTGCATCATGGGTACAGGGGGTTTCTTAATTAGATATTCTAACAATCATATGAAATACCCATCGCCAATTAAAGAAGTGCCATGATTATTTAAAAAAAAAATGCTATTCCTTCAATTAAAATATAAGTCAACTTCAAAGTAGCCATTACAGAAATGTATCCACAGATTTCCTGGGAACTGGTCGCAGATCCCTTGGGATCCGCAGAGCACACTTTGGGAACCGCTGTTACTGCATGGAGCAATCACACAGTTTTAATTCACCAACAGAATCAAACCTTCATTGACACTGTACACATGCATCTTTTGACATTCCTCTTCTCGGGTTTTCCAGATATGTCTGACTCTGAGCCATCTGACAACTTTGGCTACAAAAGATGATCTGGCCCTTCTTCACGATGCACTTGTGTTTCATCTTGACACTCTGAAGTACCATTTGCTCAAGTTCCATGAGCGAGTGGTTCCAGAGAAGGCTGAAGTGCTAGCTGCTGCTACCAATCATGCTATATACCTACTTCTACTGCCTGGCCTAACATTCAGTCAACATAGTGCAGCTGCTCTTCTTGTCAGCATGTTTTTGCAAGATTCTGACCTGTCATTTGCAGCATAAGTGAATTACAGAAAGAAAAAATATGATTTTATGGCTTTTTTAGGAACTTATATTTTGATCATGCTTTGCCATTAAGGGGAATCCAGTATTTGTACAGTAAACAGCAAACTGTATTTATATTTGTGTATACCTACATTTGCAAAATAAAAGGCACATCTATATTTTGAACATTAAGTTCCCTTATTGTAGCAAAACATGTTAACCTTTTTTAGATCATAGCCCCTTTGAGAATCTGATGAAAGCTGTGAACCCCCTCCCTAGAAAAATGCACATGAACATGTGCATGCATGGACACACTCACAAAGTCTTTAACCTGTACGTACTATGCACTTTGCAGATATTTACAGCGTATAACCAACAGATGTAAATGTACACACACACACACACAAAGCTGTGCATACAGTTTATTTTGTGGCACTGGAAGTTAATTTACTTCACATAGAATATACAACAGTATTTACAAAAAAAATTATGACCCATTCTTGTTTCTTCATGCAAAAATGAATGGCCATTTCCTTTAAAAAATTTAAATAAACTCCAAATGTGCAAATAAGACAAAAAGCGTACTTCAGTTCTGCTTGAAAGTGAATTTCAATGAGAAAACTGTTGCTGTTTGACTTGAATGAGAAGTGAAAGCAATACGAGCCAACATAACAACCTGAATTCACATCTTCTGATCTAACAGACTTTATACGAAACTTTTTACGTGAAAAGAGTTTTTATTCTATGGAAGAATTTATGACTCTTGATCCTTAACCTATAAAATGGTGCTGTTTATAATTATTTGTACTTTGTATCAGTATGATGCATTTGATTAGTATTCCATGTTGTTTTCCTTAAATCTCATGTATTATTACTTTTATTATAATCTCTTGACATGTCCGTTATCATTTTGTAAAGATCTATAGGATAAAAAAAAATACACACATTTAAGTAAACTGTGTTCATGTATGTCTCCTATTAATTTCAAGTAGGTTCAGCAAAAAAACAGTAACTTACCTTCATTGTGGTGTGTCCTTAATCAGCTCAACAATACTAGGAAATAAATGGTATTTTAGAACTTCAAACTACATGGGAAAAGGCCTCATCATATTTGTTTTTGGAATGTGAGACCCTCAGGTAAGTTTGGCCTGCTAGATTTGATGTATCACAGTAGTGTTGTTGAAGATACAAGTCTTCCAAGATGTACCATGTTATTGGGTAAGCAGTTACTGACATTTCATCAAGGTCAAGTTGTCCAGGAGGGTGCCCCAGCCAATGTGAGGACTTGCATATGAATACAGAGTTCACAACCAATAAAAAAAATGGAACAAGAATTAGAAGACAAACACATCCCACACTCCACTCATGAACATTATCCTGTGGAACGCTAATGGATTCCGCACTCACACCCTTGAATTTACATCAAAAGAAGGAGTAACTCTGCAGACACTTCATGTCTGTAGGAAACGCCCTTATCCTCTACAAAGTGCTTTCCTGACAGATTATGTTCTGTGTAGGTATGAACACATTCCTAGTGAAAGGACAAACAGTGGAACTGCAATGCTGACTCTGGACAATATCTTCTCTTGTAGGGCTATTCTCAGAAATGCTGATTGCTAATACAGTACCCAGGGCAAGCCATTTTCACAGATGGCCCTCTGAAGTATGAATCAATTACAGGATGTGAAACAAATGGGGCACTCGTGGAAATCTTCCTGTTGTCTCACCTACAAAGTGGTTATGGTACCTGAAGTGTCAACTGGCTGCACCTTTCTTACAAACATGGCACCATCTACCCAGGAGCTACTGCCACCACCACAAAATATCTTGAAGAATACATCTCAAAAATCTTATTTCACTATAAAAAAAATAATACCTTGCCTCAATTTCTGTAACTATTGCTGGTGTCTTAGTTACGGAGTATGACGGTACCTAATTTGAAGCTCATTCAAGTGAAACCTGTTTGGATCAAGCAGATGACTTTGCATATAGCTCCCATGGCTGTTGAGACATTCCACCAACATACTGGCTGTTGGATCCCCACTGCAAAGAACTCCCTGGACTGCAGCACTACCATAGCCTTGATGTCTTTGTTCAACTCCACTCTATGTATTCAGCATTTTCTTGAAGGGAGCAACATACGTTAAGTCACATGGTGTAACATCCAGTCTGTATGGCAAATAGTCCAACACATTCCAGTGCATGAAGCACAGGATGTCCTAAAGAATATGGGCTACATGTGGACAACCAGTGTCACACAGCATCAAGACACCCCTTGTGAGTATGTTGGGACACACTCTTGATGGAGACACAAATATCACTCCCAAAGTAGTGCTGTTCACTGAATGATACTATCAGGATCCCTAAATGCCAGTATCGGTGGTACATCTCATGTATTCTGCACTCAAAATGTTTGCATTTAAACAAGCTAAACTTTCTCCCTCTGTTTTAATGCATCAGTTCTGTCATGCTGCTCCCTGAATATATCCTACTGAGCTCACTGTAGACTGCAGCCACATGATCACCTGTGACCAACCCTTATTTGCTAGCAGCCTTGCAAACATGTATCATTTGTACAGCCCCCACAGCATCTTAAGCCCTCAGAAGTTTAAGTCTGGTTTTTACAATTGCATTTACACAGGTAAAAAGGTAAAGTGATCCCATTACAGGCCTGGTGTGGCCCAGACAGTGGGTAGAGGTAGCTCTACTCTTCCATGACCACGGCACTAAAAAGGGGTGAGTGGTCAGCAGCACGCCCCGGCAACACTTTACCCTCCGGAAAGACCTGGTACCCATTTTACAGGAGGCTTGATGGGCCCCAGGGCCGGTCTCGACAGGCAGAAAATCTCGTCCCCACCAGGATTCGATCCCGGACCATCCAGCCCATAGTCAGTCGATTTACACAGGGAAGAGAGATAAGAATTGTTGTAGAGTTAATGTAATAGCAAGGATACCATAATTAATAAATGCTCACAAAATAAGAAGAAAGAAAATGGATGTCATAATTACTTCTCAATGTTTGTATACTGGGAGGGCTCTCGGTACCAGAGAAATAAAATCAGTAGCTTATCGAATGTCCCATGTTAAGGAAGCCTCCATCCCCACAGCATGGCATGTCCTCAGACTGTAGATGACAGGGACAAACTCCAGATATAGAGGACAACTCAAACTATACTAAGTGGACATAGACAGCTGATAAGGGTTGACCACTCAACTTGGGGGGTTGGGTGAGAGGTGACAAGTTGTTCCCATAAAAAATCAACACGTTATGAAAAGTTACAAGGGGACTTGGATAGAGTCTTTGGGTACACCTAAGCAATGCAAACGGTACATTAGATTTGAAACTTGGATTGTGAGTTGGATAGAGTCTTTGGGTACACCTAAGCAATGCAAACGGTACATTAGATTTGAAACTTGGATTGTGAGGTGTCTTTACAGGTCAGGGTCACTGCAGAGAGCTGCATGAAAACTGGCAAAGTATGGGTTTAATTTTGTGGAGAACAGGAGGTCAGATGGGACAAGGACAGCAATGGAGAAGAAGAGGATTATACTTTTCTGAATGAGTATTGAAAAACATCAGAGGGACAGTATTCTTTCCAAATAAAAAAAATCATATCAGCAGTTAAGACAGCAGAGTCTGTCCCTGATTTGGTGTCAATACATTGGTAACATGTCACTAGTGTCATTAATGCTCTGAATGCACATGCCCCAACTGAGTATAAAAGTGATGACAAATGACAATTTTATGTTGAACTGGAGCAGATATACAATTAATAGCCTAAGTACATATAAAAATTTTTGTGTAATAAATAAATCAAGGAGGATAGACAAAATGGGGAGGGCATATGGCACACGAGGCAGAATTGAAATCGATAAAGGGTTTTGGAGGCAAAATGTGAAGGAGAGAGACCACACTTAAGACCTAGGGAGAGATGGAAAGATATTGTTATTAAAGTGGATGTTTCAGGGATCAGCTGCAATGGAATGTGGCTCAGGATAAACAAGCGGCAGTCTCCTATGAACATGACAGTGATCTTCAAGTTCACAGCATGTGGGGGGTTTCTCCACTAGCTGCAGAATTACTACCTTCTCAAGAATGACTGTGCCCCAGGAAGGAGCTGTAACTAATATATATAAAACAATATAATTTTACTGTTTCCACTTTCCTGCCACGGACTTAATGGAGAACACATGCATGCCAATATCTATGGTTGCCAGTTTTTACAGCAAGATGTAAGTGACGTGGTAGAGATTTTTTATGCGTATCAGATCCTCATTTACAGTATTTTCATACTGCATCGGTAAACTCTGAATTCTTGCTGTAAGTGTTATTGCCTCTTTGAAGATTTTGCTACTGTATACTGACAAGGATGGATCCCTGGCCATGAACTTCCACATGTCAATTATATTTTTGCATGATCATCTAAATGCTAAAACATAAACACAAGGCATATGCGGACTCCACACTTATGTGTCCATGAATTCCCACTGAGTGCCCTGTAGCAAACTATTCAAATGTGAAATCTGCCAGGAAACTAGCTTTAAGTTTGTTGTGCAGCTGAAGAATTTACAGCCCATCTTTGGGCTCCACAAAATTTATGTCATGTGAAATCCCTGACTTCCAGTTTGCAATCATTTTTGATAAAATATATGAAAATGTTTGTGTGACATGCCATATAACATATACAATGTTTGTGTGTCATGCCATATCACCACATACAATGTTTGTGTGTCATGCTATATCACCATATACAATGTTTGTGTGTCAGGGCATGTCACCATATAATATACGAGGCTTATTCAGAAAGTAAGTACCGTTTCGCTGTAAAAAAAAATCGAGTAAGGTTTCGTACAAAATTTTGTTATCAGATTCTACATTCTTCAAACTATTTTTCCACAAATTCGCCGCCATTATTGAGGCACTTATCGTAGTGGGGCACAAGTTTTTGTATACCCTCCTCATAGAATGCGGCCGCCAATAACCCAAATGACTACTGACAATGTCATAGAGTACAGTCCTTGAAATCTGAGGAAAGTGCAGGGACAAATCAGAAATTGTGAAACGTCTGTCGTCACGCACTCTTTCATTGACCTTACACACCAAATCATCGTTCACCAAAGATGGAAGCCCACTTCACACTTCATCATGTACATTCTCTTGTCCTTCATTGAACATCTGAACCCATTTCCTAACCATGCCATCACTCATCGCATTGTCACCATACACTTGACAGATCTGGTGATGAATCTCACTTGGTAGCACATTCCTAGTGTTCAAAAAACGAATTACAGACCGTATTT
>Ga0123357_10014837_pt1 | contig 10187 bp, 9 predicted proteins | sample TergutEmb28metaG_FD_89873 | JGI IMG/M metagenome (GOLD analysis project Ga0123357, IMG submission 89873) | Embiratermes neotenicus P4 segment gut microbial communities from Petit-Saut dam, French Guiana - Emb289 P4 | ecosystem: Host-associated > Arthropoda: Insects > Digestive system > Gut ... | reverse complement strand
GACACCGATGAAGACTACACTTTTCTCTGGCCATTATCTCCGTAACCGTTCAACTTTGGATATAGGTGTTTTGATTTATATCGGTATAGTTTAACATAAGGAACACTCTCCTGAAGTCTGGCACATTCCTCCTGGGACATCCTGTATAGGGCATCTGGGTATTTTCTGTGTTGTGTAATTCCTTTGCTGTGTGGGTGTAGTATGTTGTATCCTGCTGTACATGTGCTGGTATTATTTGCAGTTCTGTTTCTAATTGTCTATGTTGTTTAGTTCCTCCTCAATTTCTGTGTAATGTGTTGTATACTGTTGTTCATGTGCTGGTATTGTTTGCAGCTCTGTTTCTAATTGTCTGTGTTGTTTAGTTCCTCCTCAGTTTCTGTGTAATGTGTCATATACTGTTGTTCATGTGCCGGTATTGTTTACAGCTCTGTTTCTAATTGTCTGTGTTGTTTAGTTCCTCCTCAATTTCTGTGTAATGTGTCGTATACTGTTGTTCATGTGGCGGTATTGTTTACAGCTCTGTTTCTAATTGTCTGTGTTGTTTAGTTCCTCCTCAGTTTCTGTGGAAAGTGTCGTATACTGTTGTTCATGTGCCAGTATTGTTTGCAGCTCTTTTTCTAATTGTCTGTGTTGTTTAGTTCCTCCTCAATTTCTTTGTAATGTGTCGTATACTGTTGTTCATGTGCCGCATTTTTTGCAGCTCTGTTTCTGTCTTTTGTTGTTTAGTTCCTCCTCAATTTCTGTGTAATGTGTTTTATATTGTTGTTCATGTGCCAGTATTGTTTGCAGCTCTGTTTCTAATTGTTTGTGTTGTTTAGTTCCTCCTCAGTTTCTGTGTAATGTGTTGTATACTGTTGTTCATGTGGCGGTATTGTTTACAGCTCTGTTTCTAATTATCTGTGTTGTTTAGTTCCTCCTCAGTTTCTGTGTAATGTGTTGTATACTGTTGTTCATGTGCCGGTATTGTTTACAGCTCTGTTTCTAATTATCTGTGTTGTTTAGTTCCTCCTCAGTTTCTGTGTAATGCATTGTATACTGTTGTTCATGTGCCAGTATTGTTTGCAGCTCTGTTTCTAATTGTCTGTGTTGTTTAGTTCCTCCTCAATTTCTGTTATGTGTCGTATACTGTTGTTCATGTGCCAGTATTGTTTGCAGCTCTGTTTCTAATTGTCTGTGTTGTTTAGTTCCTCCTCACTTTCTGTGTAATGTGTCGTATGCTGTTGTTCATGTGCCAGTATTGTTTGTAGCTCTGTTTCTAATTGTCTATGTTCTGTAGTTCCTCCTCAATTTCTGTGTATTGTGTTGTATACTGTTGTTCATGTGCCGGTATTGTTTGCTGCTCTGTTTCTGTCTTTTGTTGTTTAGTTCCTCCTCAGTTTCTATGTAATGTGTTGTATACTGTTGTTCATGTGCTGATCTTGTTTTCAACTCTAGTTTTTCCACTGAAATGTTTCATTGTTCTGCAAAACATTTACGCTTTGTTCTTGACTCTTGTGCTGATGTTGGACTAGTACCTTAAAATGTGTATGTTATTTTTCCCATACTTCTGAACACTCATGATCATGCTTTTAGGTATATTGTTAACTGTAGGATGTTGAGAAAGTGTCTTTAACACGTGGTTTATTAGTAGTGTTAACACTGTGTTTCATATGCAGGCTATTTAATGTAGTATGGGGCAAGCAGTCAAAGAAGAAACACAAAACGTGGGAAGGCGATGGCATCCTTGAAGTTGTAGAAAAGACCGTTATTCTAAAGGTAAACTGTAGTACTATTGGCATATCAAAAATATGCTTCATTTGGCTGACTTCTGATGATGGAAATTCCTCTTGAACAATTGGTCATACGTTTTTCTGTAGCTGTGGAACCTTATCACCAACACAAAATAGAAGAACTGGGCCCCTTCCTGAGCCAGATGTGTCCAGTTCACATTCTCACATATGGTGTCTAATATTCATTTTTTCATTTATTTCTTATAATTCTTAAGAAAGAAAGCTTTTATATGTCATAATTTTCATGTGCTTACGTCTGCCTGTATGTACATAACAAACGAACATAGTTTATTGAAATTCGGTATGATCTTCATGCCATAGGACAGCTTTGACCATTTTAATGTCATACCAGTGATAATGTGGCTTCTGTGCAGGTGTCTTGCGATGGGTTAACACTGGAAACGTTTAATTTGAAATCCCGAAGATTTGCATAGTGGTGAATTTTTAAATAATACAGCTTTCATTCAGCTCCTACTTTGTGCAGTGGAAATAATGTGATAATTGAAATCATTATGTTTTTTGGCATTGTATTCAGATTGCAGTCTTGTGGAATGTGACTTCATAAAGTCATGCAGATGGATGTTACATTTCAGAGAAACATGCTGTCTCCTTCAGTTCTTTTTTCCCCTCACCTAATTGCCCTGAAGATGGAGACATTGTGTTCCTCTGATATGATGTTCACCTCCATAACTGCAATGTGTCATAGCCCGAATGACCACATTCAGAACATTGTAATGTTCTGTAGTCTGTATTTAGCTCCATGTTTGTTAAGTAATGAACCATGGTGTTTGGAGATTGGATGATAATTTTTTTTTTATACGCTGTTATACAATTTTAAAAATACAAATCTGGTGGCATTGTGAATGCTGCACACTATGTGACACAACTGTCAGGTAGAGAGAATTTATGCTGACAGAAATAATGCTTAGAAATGGGTTGCTATTTTGTGTAATTATAAATATATAGTTTATCATTTGAAGGAAACTTGTAAGTTTTCCCAGACCTTGTTCTATTAGTATCTTCTGAAGTATATGCAGGTTCTAAAATTGTATATTAATATTATTGTCTTGACAGTTCATTCAATAATTTCATAGGGCAGAGTTTTCAGTGCCTTGTGAACCAGTGATTCAGAATTAACTGTGTTGTTGCTCTGTAAATAGTGTTTATTTTAAAGGCAGGGAAATGTGAAGCAGTTCTGTTATTCATGTTTCAGGACACAGATGGGAAAATAATTGCTCAATGTTCTGGAACAAAAACGGCAACACTTGAAGAAGGCAGCAGGTTGTATGTTGGCAACAAGGAAGTTGAGGTAACACCTGAAACCCTTCACTACATGGTGCCAAATTCGCTTAAAAATTCAGTGCTAGATCATTGTCCCAAGTATGGAATTAAATTGACTTAATGACTTGTACATTGCTGCACATTGTATGAAGTTTTGTATTCCTGTGCTATCGCATGGTTCAGCAACACAAACGGAAGTAATTTCAGTTCTGAGACAGGTTCTTAAAAATCTGATATGTTTCGCAACCAAAAATGAAATGTGCAGACTTACGAAGCTTTATGTATTTTTTCATCTCACAGTAAAAAAAATGATAATGTGAAAGTGATGGGGTCCCATTACTTATGGGATGAAATATAGTATTTATAATTTATTGCAACTGGCATAATTCTTTTACAGATTATTGATGTCGCAAGTTCAAGTGATATTCTTGAGGCACAAAGTAATAAAAACAGCAACACAGGCAGCAAAAGGTTGCCAGATTCCACAAGTAATGGTTCTGTGCCAGTGTTGAAGAAGTCCAAGATCATACCAAAGTCAACATTTGTCTCTGCTCAAAGCAACAGAGGGCCAAACAAGCCCTTAATTATGCCGTCTCCCACGCATGAACATCAGGTGCAGGATTAATTCACATCCTATTTGTTGCAGTTCCTTATTTACTTCCGTCTTTTAAGTTTTTGAGATCTGTGTTCTTTTGTGATTTTACACAGCACAGAATGACAGTTTTGTGCCAACATATTGGGACAACCTTTCATACCTCTCTTCATGGGTCAGGTCCCAAAATGTAGGTACAGGACTACCAGTCTATGCCGCATAAGTCTGAAATCATGCTTGTAAATTTTTGTTTGTAATAAAGAACAATGACAATGGTGGGCATGTACTCAATGTAAACCTGTGCTGGCCTCATGCTAATGCTGGGATAGCAACTTGTAGGCCACATCCTCTTCCTTGTATATCCCCTGTCAAGGTACATGGTGAAAGTCCCTTTGAGGGGGCGGGGGGAGGGGTGCAGGTGTGCAATATGACTGTCAGATTTTCCATTTGTGTTTGTGAAATCACATATGATGTGAGCACTGAAAATGGGAACATTATGTGTCAGATGTATTCAGTATTGCATTAATTTACTGAATGTGCGTTGTTGGTGCAGGCAAACACCAAACTTTCCACACAGGAATATGTTAAGACATTCTGTGAGTATAAATGCTTTTCACTGTGAGACCAAAATGGAATGACAGTACCTAGTTATTTGAATGTTTTCCGTGCATCATTTGGGAGTTTGAATCTAGTACCACAGAGTTAACTTAACTAATTCCATACGTTCAGAGTCCTTGTTGAGAAGCTAATAGTGCCCCCAACTAATCCATAAATTCCAGCATTATAGGGTTGGAGGTTGTGTTGCAATTTTTTTGGTAATAGTTTTATTATCCAAGAACAGGAATCTGAAAACTACATCTACAGGCCTGCCAGCCATATTTTAACTTGGGAATAATTGTATTAATATTGAAAATGCAATACTTGGCCTTCTTGATCTGATAGAGCTGGAAAATGTTAAAAGTGATTGCAAGGGATATAGAAATTTTTGTTTTTTGTGTTGAGGCAGTGGAAACATAATCTTTCTCATCTCCCTGTGGTGAGTGTGAAGGTGGACATCTGCCTGACTCGTGTCCTGCGCCCACATCAAAGGCTGGGCATTATGTTCATGTATGAGTGCATACTGGGCATGCAGAAACCAGATTACTACGGTGCCATCTTGGCTGATGAGATGGGTCTTGGAAAGACTCTGCAGTGTATTGCCCTGGTGTGGTAAGGTGCAACATTATATCAGATGTCAGTGGTGTTGAATATTCTGATTCTACCACGAGCGCTTCACATACTCTCATAGTTGTTTAATTTCATACGTAGTTGGTGTACTAAATAACTTATTTATGTGAGCCTAGATTTATTTAATGTTAAACTTCAGTTTTTTTCCATTTGATTTCAGCAGTTGTTAAATACAGGGTCATCGAAAAAGATGGACGGTATTTGAAACTGCTATAACTTAAAACGTACTAGACGGATTTACATGTTTGGCGATTTTTGCCTTTCAACAGTACCTGTTTCTTTAAACTGATTCACCCACTGATTCAAAGCCTTGTCCATTGGAGGTTTTTCTCCTGGATGTAAACTTCGCCACTTACGCTGCACTGTGACAACCGATTTCAGTTCTGCATACCACAACACAAACTGAGCCTTCTGGTGAACCTTCCACATCCTGCCGCACACTGATTAAAACTGAAAGACAGTGACGCAACTGTTCCAAATTCACCCTCTCCCCAGCACATGCACATGACTCACCACCGGCGTGAACATCGCCCCAGCCTCTCAAGGTCACCCACTTGCGGTTCCCAAGTCAATGACGAGCAACTCGGCTGTTTAAATTAAGTTTAATTTTAAAGTTAATTTAAAATAATTAATTTACATCAACCTTTAAACTTTTCTGAACATTTGAAGATGCCAAGCGTGTAAATCCGTCAAGTACTTTTTAAGTTATAGTGGTTTCAAATCTCGTCCATCTTTTTTGATGACTCTGTATATCACCAACTACAGCTACGCAACAAAATGTATTAGACATTAAAGTACAATATACTACTATTCCAGAAGGCCTGTTGTGTTTTGACTCATTTTCAGGGGCATGTGAAAGTTATTTATGATATTTAGTTTTACAAGTTTAAAATATGACACCCACTAAAGTATTTAAGCTGTATATATAAAATATTTTCTAAGTGCTGTACCTGATCCTTACGTTGCCCAACTGGGTACCAGCTCTGTACTTTCATTGCTGACTCAGTGGAGCTTGACCTCTTCCTCTCAAAGGAATATATGGTGGGATGGAAAGAGACTTGTGACTGACATGTATGACTTCATTGCACTTTATTAATTCATTCATATACACATAAGCACTCACTGTTACATCACACACACACACACTAAATGCACCTTCCATGCTGCCTTAATACTTCTAACTAACATGGATACCAGCATTACTTTTTCAACTACATGATGCCAAATTTCCAGCTGAGACTCATATCGCCTGATCTTAGCATCAGTTCTGATTGGCTAAATATGTAACCTCACGCATAGTTAGTTCTATTTGCCAGGCTATATATGTATCTCTGCATCTCTCTCACATGTCATCTGCCTGCAGCAATATATTTTTCTTTTGGTGGCCTGAGGCAAAGTTGTGGAGCAAGCACAGAGGACATCAACTCACCTAGGTAAATATTTATGAAGGATTTCTAAATGACTTTTAAGTAAAACCCTTTGTATCTCAAAGGAGCAGGATCAAACCTGTGATGAGTGGGCTCAATATTGTAAAAAACAGCTGTAATCTATAGTTTTGCTTGATCTATGTATTAGTTGAAACATGTCTGGCCTTATATAAATACATTGTACTTAAATTTCTGATATTACATTATGTTGTGTACATTTTACAGTATATTAATAACTCTTGTTTTCCTCTAATGTAAATTCCCACTGAATATTTTTTACTAAAAGCTAAATGTGGTATATCTAATACCATAACCCTATAATTCTGAGTGTAATATTTGGTTTTTTGTTCACAGTGTCAGATTGTAAATCACATTCTGACATTACATTCTCTGCTTAGTTCTCCATACATCAGTGCGTTGCTCACATACTCTGATAATTCCATATTTTGGATCATTATGTTTGCTAATATGTAGGTACTGAATAATGACAGTGGTGTTATTTTACTGACTTATGATTCTGTTGGTAGGATGTTGCTCAAGCAGGGCCCATATGGTGGCAAGCCAGTACTGCAAAGGGTTCTCATAGTGACACCAAGTAGCCTTGTTGTAAACTGGCAGAATGAGTTTGTTCAGTGGCTTGGGAGAGAACGTATACAGACATTTGTAGTTGATCAGGTAATACCCAAATTTTATTGTGTTGTGTGGATGTGGTACTGTATCAAATTAAACCAAATTATAAAATTCAAATATCTGGGAGTTCAAGAAAAAAAAATACTTAGTGGTACTACAAGAAGCCTGTTGCATTCTTTGAACTTTCAGATTTTCTTGAGTTCAGCAGATGATATTATGGGCACATAGCATGCATAATGAGAAACAAACAGTGCATACAACATTTTTATTTTAAGATCTCATCAGATGAGGCTGTTTTGGACATGCGGGTGTAAATGTGAAGACTATTAAACGTGATCTTTGAGGAACAGAATGTAAAGGTGTGAGTTCTTGGGCTCTTCTGAACATGATTAGTTTTGTGGTTTTGTAATGCCAGTAAACATCTTGATCAGATGGTTAAGTGGCAGCTTGTCCCCCCCTCCACCCAAAAAAAAGGCTGTTTTAACTAGCTGTGATTGCAGATTTTATGACAATTGTTTTTCTGTTCTATGTTTCAGTGATAATTTGACTGTTATTGGTATCTTTAGTTATTGCACTGTTGAGAAACTAAATACGAGGCTTATTCAGAAAGTAAGTACCGTTTTACTGTTAAAAAAAAATCGAGTAAGGTTTCATATAAAATTTTATTGTTATCAGATTCTACATTCTTCAAACTATTTTCCCACATATTTGCCACCATTATTGAGGCACTTATCGTAGCGGGGCACAAGTTTTTGTATACGCTCCTCATAGAATACAGCCGCCCGCCACTTTCCGATAACCGAAATGACTACTGACAATGTCATATAGTAGAGTCCTTGAAATCTGAGGAAAGTGCAGGGACAGATCAGAAATTGTGAAACGTCTGTCATCACGCACTCTTTCATTGACCTTACGCATCAAATCATCATTCACCAAAGATGAACGCCCACTTCGCGCCTCATTGTGCACGTTCTCTTGTCCTTCATTGAACATCTGAACCCATTTCCTAACCATGCCATCACTCATTGCATTGCCACCATACAATTGACAGATCTGGTGATGAATCTCACTTGGTAGCACATTCCTAGTTTTCAAAAAACGAATTACAGACCATATTTCACAGTCGGTGGCCCCTTCAATTGTCTTAAACATGTTTAACGCACAGGAGCAAACATAAACATAACACGAATTTCACGAAATGGCGTCTGTGGCTTCTCAATTTATAGAGGAAGTCACCACACATGTGCAAAGTGACAGTCTCGAGGATGCGTGAGAGATGCGCAGATGGTACTTACTTTCTGAATAACCTACGTATGTTATGCACAGCTTTTACCTGTTACGTGCGGAATTTACATCGCAATAATCCCATATGACAGTTCGGGTTAATTGTTGGACCTTGAACTGTGCCCTCCCAAATCAACGAATAAATTACATTTTTGCATCTGGAATAAAAAAAGACTCATGTAATTTTATATCCTATTTTGTTTCAGAAAAGCAGGCCCAAAGATTACAGACTTCTACCACAAATACCTGTGATGTTAATTTCATATGAAATGTTTGTTCGTTACTATGATGATATCTCACAGATGCATTTTGATCTTCTTATTTGTGATGAAGGTCACAGGCTAAAGAACACCACAATCAAAACCTATACAGTAAGTACAAAAGATGTAAACATGGTTGCTGTAGGACAATTTCAACTCTTCTCTTTCCTTTTTTGCTTCCATTTTTTCCTTGATGACTCAGTTTCTTCCCCAAGTTCTTACACAGCACTAGTCACTTGTGCATTAACTAGTTTATGGCTGACCACTTTCTTCTCATTTTGACAAGTTGTAAGACTGCACAGACAAATAACAGGAGCTGTACACTGCTTACTTTGTGTTTGTAATTCAAATTATTAAAATTTTTTGTATTTGTGGAACTTACATGACTCTGATTTACAGATTAACTGTTTCCTTTGTGGCAGGGATTGGCAGCTATTTTGAATTGAGGGTTTTTAATTATGCAACATCAAGTCCATAAGTTTTCTTTGTGTAACAAGTGTCAAATATATTGACAGTTACTCTACCAGCTGGACTGCAAACGAAGAATCCTTCTAACAGGAACTCCTATACAGAATGATCTACAAGAATTTTATGCTCTTATTGACTTCACCAATCCTGGGGTGCTTGGTTCCAGCACAGGTATATGCCTTGTTTGATGCTGTGACATAGGTGACTGAGACCTACAAACTACCGTAACATAGTAATATTATAACATGACAGTCAGTGAAGTGGCTGGCTGCAAGCTGTATGACCGAAGTTTATTTCCTAACAGGTGTGTTATTTTTGTTTGCCATAATGGTGTCCGGAATGGCTCTGGCATTAGGTATTAAGTCTACGTCCAGTATGTCAGCAGCTTTTTCCCCAAAAGAAAGTAGTTAGAGCTTGAAGCATATCACTAACTTTCTTCAAACATTCAGAATGTATGGAGCTTCATCCTCACCCCCCTGATATGCATTCACAACATGATGTTTCAGCACAGTGACAAGTTTACCTTTGCATTTTCTTTTAGGTGCAAAATAGAACATGCTATGTATTTGATACTGTTTTGCTGTCTTTTAGAGTCTCCTATATTCTAGAAGACAAGATGAGCCACCTTACCAATGTTTAACTTCACTAGAAAAACAGATTTTGTAACATTATTTATTTATTGTAGTGCTGAGTCAAATTTGTTCGTAATCACTGTTTAGTGTAACGCGTGCATGCACACACACACACACACACACACAAGACATCCCTGAAATGAAATACATATGTATATAATGCCTGGGAGGTATCATTCAGTACTACTGTATTGTGTATGGTATTCACTTCCTTCTCACTTCTGAACCCGTAATTTGGTCAAGTGTACATGAAACAAAGGTAGCCCACCTGTGGTGGAATTGAAATATAAATATAAGTGGATGAAATAAAATAAAAAAAATCATCTGTGGTGTGTTGTATACCACTAGTGGCATACATGTGTCATGAAGTGTGTTATCGTTGTTCAACTGTCCCTATTTTTGCAGATTATCTAGAAGAACTTTGTCTTGTATTAACATACACATGGTGTATTATGAGATACAACAGAATTACAGTCATTAACCTTTTGGTGCCAGAATTATTTTTTTAAATTTTAGCACACCCTGTATATAAAATGTGAATAAAACAGGAACCAAATATGTTAGAATTATGAAACAAACTGCATTTTGAAGAGGAAAAAACGGAGAGTATATACCAT
>Ga0123357_10014834_pt1 | contig 10188 bp, 6 predicted proteins | sample TergutEmb28metaG_FD_89873 | JGI IMG/M metagenome (GOLD analysis project Ga0123357, IMG submission 89873) | Embiratermes neotenicus P4 segment gut microbial communities from Petit-Saut dam, French Guiana - Emb289 P4 | ecosystem: Host-associated > Arthropoda: Insects > Digestive system > Gut ... | reverse complement strand
AGTTGCTGCCATTACACCTGAAATGGTTCTCAAGGTCATGGACAACTACCGAGAGGCTACATCAGTGTATCAATATTCAAGGCCGCCACTTGAGTGATGATTTGTTCAAAACACGTTGATGTACAACGGCATTCTGTGTGCTTTCCAGAAATAGAAAAACATTTGCCGTATCTTCTTTGGTTTTGAATTTATTCGCTTCTCAAATAGGGGGGTTCTTTCTGCCGCACCTGTAGAGACACAAAGAGTTGGTCATGTGGTTGAGATATTCACTACATTTTGTTCAGCATATAGGTTCATGACTTTGTTCACAGGAGCCTGCCACTGGTCCGTGTCCTGACTGATATTAATCTGGTCCACCCCCTCTCACCATTTTTTTTAGTTATTTAATTTAATATTCTACTCCTTTTATTCCTTGGTCTTGCAGGTGGTCTCTTTCCTTCAGGTTTTCTGACTGAAACTTGATAATCATTTCACTTCTCCCGTTTTGTGCTGCATACCCCTGACACATCATTCTCCTTGATTTGATCACCCTACTAACATTTGGTGAGAAGTACAGATTGTAGGGCTTCTCCGTATGTGGGTTTTTACAGTCTCCATTTCCTTCCTCCCACTTCATCCAAATATCTTCTTCAGCAGTGGCGTACCCAGGAATTTTGTTCAGAAGGGGGGGGTTCAACAAATTCAGTTGAGGACAGAGAAAACGGGGATCTGGGGGCGGTAGCTCCCTAGTCAGGGGTTCTGGAGGCAGCTGTAATTTGGTGCAAGAAATTTCATTTCATATAGTAAAAGTTTCTTAATTTTTGGTACTTTATAAGACTATTTATGATGACAACCAATTTATTTGTCATTGCTAATGTAAAACAGTTGCGAACCTAGGTAGTTTTAGAATTTTACTGCCTTTTTTGCGAACATCTTGGGGTGTTGGCCTCTCAAATTCAGCAATTTTTAACATTTTTCACAATCGGGTTGAGTTTGGCACGATTTTGGAAGGCCTTTGGAGTTTCGGGGGGGGGGGGGGGGTTGGAGGGCCCACACCACCCCCCCCCCCCCCCCCCCCCCCCCCCCCCACCACCCCTCCCCCCCCCCCCCCCTTCGGTACGCCACAGTTCCTCAGTACCCTCTTTCGTAATTCCATCAATCTGTGTTCTGTCCTTAACGTAAGAGGCCACATTTCACACCCTTGTAAAAGAAAAAGCAAAATAATAGTTCGGTATAAGTTTTTACACAGCAGACAGTGTGTCATCTCGTACAGTATATGGACTTCTGCGAAGTGTTACCTTGTTCTCGCTCGGTTCCTCTCTGTCTGTAATCTATTTGTTATCAGCAGTGGCCAGTTTTTTATGGTGCAGAAGCGATCTGCTTCTGTTATATTGCTTGGCAACCATTTAATTCATAAAGTGATCACTGTGTGGTCTCATGGCAGTTAACGGTAGTACGTATGTCAACGAGAATTTACTGATTGTGTAGTTATAATGTTATTGTAATGCATAAACACTTTCTGTGTTGGTATTAGAAGAATATGCAGGGTAGAGAAGGGGTCTTGTGTAATTGTTTGCATGCATGTATGTATTTTTTGTATATATTTTTTTTTTCTCTCATGGACGACAGGTTTTGAAAGTAGCTTCCTCTACGTGGAGCACGTGCATTTGCTGACATTTGATCAGTGTTTGTAGCAAGTTGTGGGCCCAATGTCACAGCAGTTTGGAAGATATGTCTCCCTTTATGAATCACTGTCCTACGTGCACTTGCTTGTAACTTGGAATTCAGTGGGCAGGGCGAGGCCGGCCGCATGCAGGAATGTGACTGTGCACAGAATACATGATCAGTGGCTGCTCGTTACCTGAACAGTACAAGCAGTTACAGTGCACTTTACTGCATCAGTAAGAAGTCTTGTCTTTAATTACAGTATCAAATCGGTAAAGTATTCTTTATTGTATTACCATACCAAGTCTCAGTCCAGTCTGGTAGGTAATTAGTAATGTTCCAGCTGAATCCTAACCTCAGGATGGAGGTAGGTTCTTCCGAAACTTCCCCAGCTGTAAAATGACTACAGCATGCAACTTCGTGTACCTCCACTGTCTTCAAGTGCCTTCATAATATAATGAGACATGTGCTCTTCTTGGATACTACTCAGCGTGTGGTGGTAATTCCTTACAGACGTTTCGGGATATTCTTCAAGAGTCTTGAAGGTTGGGCCGATAGGTTGTTCGGAAACGTCGATAAGGATTTACCACTTCACGCTGCGTAATAGCCCAGAAGAGCGCCGATCTCAAGTACATCGAGGCGGAAACCTGAAATTATTTTATCGTGTAATGTTTATGGACAGGCACATTTCTCTTCTTGTGGTTTTATAAGTTGTGTGTCAGGTGAGACCAAGTCGCTTAGTACTGTGACCTCACGCAGACCTTCTGAGCCCTCATTGGTAAGAAGCCAACAGTTAGGCATCTGAGCCGCATAACTTTTGGTAAGAATCTGCCAAACAGTTTGGCTCAGTCGCACTGCTGACTGGTACTACGGACGTACCTGCTTCAACCCTCACGGGGGTATAGGCGTCCCTGATATAGGTATGTGTGGGTTTCCTCAGTCACTTCAGGCAAATTGTGCGTCGGGACCTCAAATCAGGATATGTCTGCTTCCTCCCACATTCTTTCCATTTCACTATCTTTTGTTAAGTGCACTGTACGTCAATCATAACCGACTGTGAGCTTCTGGAAACAAAATCGTCAGTACTGCTAACTAAGACCTTGTGTTTGCTGTGTATTGTGCGTGGCGCAGTCGTGTTCCCCCAGATGGCGTCACACCCTGTAACATGCGTGACGTTCCACAGGTCTCCTGGATCTCATCACGGGGAACACAGTTTACACATTCCCGATGCGTCGTATATTATGGTCGTAACGTTTCGTCACTCGTTCCAATTTTTCTTCAGTATGTGCAGAGTGTTAGAGTGCAGTATGTCTGTGGAGTCCGTGACTGAATTGAATTTGAGCATGTATGGCCAGTCACAGTATAGGAGGGACATATTCCCTCATATTCTGTTACATAACCCACACATTTTCTTCCACCCCATTACTTCAGCGTCTGCCTAAACCAATTCGTTCGCCCTGAAGAAGGAGGCAGTTTCTTTCCCTCGCAACCCGTCGGCAAAAACATAGCACAGTATACAGTGTAAAAACCCAAAAGGTGACCATGATTTGAACACCAACTGTTGTGAAAAGCCGAACATTTATAACGTTTGATGTTTTCATGTCTTTGTCAAGATTATGGGGACGGAGGCAGTAGATTTTTTCTGAAATGTTGGCCCCAGTGCCCCAGACTGCAAGTTGTCATATACCCGACTACCGTGATCTCGCCTGTCATCATCATTAATTTGTGCATCCTACTTTTCCAGGAATACATGTGGCACCGAAAACACACGTACATGAGGCTGGACGGTTCGTCAAAGATCTCCGAGAGACGAGACATGGTGGCAGATTTCCAAGCAAGGTTTGTGATTAAAATTAAATGGAAAAGATGGAGGCGTTTTGTGGTTCATGGAGTTTTGATGGGTGATTGCCAGCTGCTGATAGACGCGTTTGTTTCCATTTACAGAGAGGACATTTTTGTGTTCTTGCTGAGCACTCGAGCTGGCGGTCTAGGCATCAATCTGACTGCAGCCGATACGGTGAGTCTTGGGTTGAGCTTGGCAGGGGATGTGGTGATGGGCAGCGATGTACTGTGGATTTGTGGGGCAAATGGTCATCCAGACTTCCTCTCTTGTTTGAGACCTCGTGTCTGTATGTTTATTTTTTCCTAACTAGTAAAGGGACATAATGAGGAGATTCATGATTCCTTATTGTTCATTTACTATTTTAACCCTTTAAATACGAAGCGCATACTGCATTATTTAAAGACCCAGTCCGTACCGCGCTGTAAACACTTTTCATCTCGGTTATAAAAACCAATCAGTTTATGCTGTAAGTGGCACAAGTCGCTGTTTGTTCTGAAAGACGAAGCGCATACCGCTCTATTTAAAGACCCAGTCCGTACCGCGCTGTAAACACTTTTCATCTCGGTTATAGAAACCAATCAGTTTATGCTGTAAGTGGCTTAAGTCGCTGTTTGTTCTCAGATAAATACAAAACACACAAATACAGTGTGGGCAAAGCGTATAATTGTTGAATGTGAAACCTGTTGGTGCATCATGTAACCAGTAGGCTTTAGGAGGTTAAAGTTCACAAAAGTTATTTTGGCTTCAATTATTCTTGTGTTGTTTATTTACTGACGCAGAGCAGTTGTTGGAATATGTCGAGGTGTGACCCTTCCCGTGAACTGTAGGATAATATTCAACTGGATACCTGAGAAAGAAAGTGTTGAAGTGCTGAGTACATTCCTGTGGCTCAAGGTAACGTCAGTGGGCGAATTCTATGAACATGGTGATGAACCTTAGGGTTTTATCAAAGAAGGAAACTTGATTGGGTGAGCAAGTGTGAACACACTTAAAAGACGTACCGTTGAGTTGTTTTGAGCCAAAAAAAAATACTCTGCATACTTCCATCAGGATCCATTTTAGTATTATCCTCGCATGGACGTTGTGTCTTCAAGTTGATCTGAGTCCATTAGGTTTTCCAGCCAAAACTTAGTATGCATGTCTATATATATGTATGCATGCTGTGTGCCCCACCTAAGTCATGCAGCAGACAGTACCTTTACGGTTTGTTGCTGTCCTGACTGTTCTCGGTTTAGCTGACAGTTCTCACATCATCGGCAGCCAGTCTCCTGAAGCAGTTGCCTCTCTGACTGCAGGGTGTGTTGGGGTGTAAGTGATTGATTTCTTGCCTTCCAGGGTACCCAGCCCTTATCATCAGGAAGCAGAGGAGTGGGGTAGTTATTAGATTTTGTAGCTGAGGGTGTGGAAATGAAAACATCTGGTTTGATTTGTGGTCAGATGGTGGGCTTTTTTTTTTTACTTCACGGGGGAGGGACCGTTTTTTGAGAAATTGTTGTATTGAAGTACTGGAAATGGGGGGGGGGGGTGGTAATTTCTGGAGAAGCCATCTGCCAGAAATGAATGTCATGTCGGGTTTAGAATGTTTGCTATTATAATATCTGTATTTTACTGAGCTAAAATGAAGCATGGTGATCGAAGTTCGTACGTTCTTACAGTCTTGTTGAAGACGCAGGCCTTCTGGGATATGACACCGTGGCGACTGGTAAATACTGAAATTTTTGTGGAGCTGCCTGCCTCCATTTTCATAGATATAGGTCTTTTTGCATTACCTAGGCTGTGAAGAATGAGACAGCAGGTTCCTCAAAAATGTAGGTGCCTATCTACCAAACGACAAGGCGTCACATACCGGAGGACCGTAATCTTCACGAACTTAATAATTTGTGCAGTATAGCCTTCATTATGAGGTTAGTGAGATGATGAAGGCTCATTGTTTCAGAATTAGATACAAATCAGAAGAGAACGGCGTGTGTTAGAATGTGTTAATTCACTGGTGATGGTGATGAATGTGGTGATACGTCCATCACAAGTATTAAACCCTTTGGAGCGCAGTGGTTACCTTATACGTAGGCTACCACCCACTTCAAGCTTAAACTCTACATTTTACCCGCAAGGTCCGTTTATGTGTTTCACGTGTTTCTTAAAACAAGCAATGTTTGTTTTTTTTTTATGACCAGCATCAACTGATTGATCATTGTGATACAAATGAGAAGTTCTCTCTCAGATAGAAAATTAATTTTTTACTTATTATCTTCATGAGTTTGAGGCTTCAAATCGCATGTGACGTAGTGTTCTATACTCATTTTTATGCAGATACTACTATTGTCAGGTGGGCCGGGTAGCTCAGTCGGTATAGCGACTGACTACGGGCTGGATGGTCCGGGATCGAATCCCGGTGGGGACGAGATTTTCCGCCCGTCCAGACCGGCCCTGGGGCCCACCCAGCCTCCTGCAAAATGGGTACCGGGTCTTTCCCAGGCGTAAAGTGCGGCCGGGGCGTGCTGCTGACCGCTCACCCCTTTCTAGTGCCGCGGTCATTGAAGAGTAGAGCTATACCTCTACCCACCCTCTGGGCCACACCGGGTCTGTAACGGGATCACTTTACCTTTCTTACTACTATTGTCAGAAGGACAAGCGGGCAAAGCTAGGAAACCTGCAAACAAAGCAACACGCTTTTCCGTATCAGGGACCATTAGACACAAAAGTAGTTCAGCTTTGTGTTGAGGTCTCGGGACCGTGGTCTTGTGGTGTGTGACGCCGTGGAGTTTTGTAGGTAGGTGGCAGCGTTTCGGAGGAAACTGCTGCTTTCCCGAGGCGGTAGGTTTCCCTGTAACTCAGGTAGCGGTGTATACCAAACTACGCGTCGTCACACCGTACTTTGTGTAGCCGTAACGCATGACGGTTTGGATGATAGGTTTTGTGATTTTCCTGTGTGCCTCCCGAGGCAAGTCAGGGTAATCCATGATGCCTTCCTTCCCAATCCTTTTCAGTGCATCATTCACCGATCATCCTACCGTCTGTGCTGTGTTGCCGGAGATTCTGACACCGTTGTAAAGTAAATGCGTATAGCAGGATTAATTCCACAAAGTCTCCAGTTTCGGGCTCAGATGACGTTAACGAGCGTAGGATGATGTCACAAGTCGGGACAGTGCTCGAAGTCATGTGCCCGTAGATCCGTGTGTTTCTGCATTCAGAGCGGTGGAGATGCCAGTATTGGTCTGCTTACGTAGCCGTAGCAGCTTTAATCACGTGACTGAGGTGTGAGGACCGTAAGGTTTGTGAGACTCGCGCTGAAGGCTGTCATGCAAAATGACGGGGACTTTGTGGTTGTAATCCTGCTATATATGACGTCACATTTCTGAAAGTCGACGTCATGACCACCGCCGTGAAACCATGCAATAGCGCACATGCATCGACCCAGAAGTGTGCGATCCTGTTTCACTGGCGTTGTATCAGCGCTGCAGACGGCGTAACGCTGCGGGCACGCGGTGTGTGTGTGTGTGTGTGTGTCTTTATTAGTAACGGACAGCTGTGTGTCTGTCACGGAAACAGTCCGCCTCGCTAATTGACTGGGTGAGACCGGAACAGCTGAGATGAGCCACTATCACCTCCCTTCCACGGACGTGATTTATATTGTTTAAGGCTTTGCAGAACGATCTAGCGTCGAGGTTAAAGAAAGAGTAGAGCTGCACATCTACTCTCCCTCTGGGGCTTCATGGCATATTGTAGGGTGAAGTTTGCAGAACGATGCTTTTATGTTTTTTGGTCCGTGGAAAGTTGGTCCATTGTTTGTCCGCGACATTTTGTCCACACTATTTACGTCCGCAAGTAAATAAGAACTGTTTGCGTAAATAATCAGTGTTGATGCTGTGCGCTGTCAGGGGTCCCTTTTGGTTTTCCTCAGTTCTTCCAGGTAAATTCCGAAGCATTACTTTATATTAGGACTCGCTACAGGCTGGACGATCTGGGGATCGAACCCCGGTGGGGGGGCGAGATTTTCCGCACCCGTCCAGACCGGCGTTGGGACCCACCCAAGCCTCCTGTACAAGGGGTACCGGGTCTTTCCGGGGGGTAAAGCGGCCGGGGCGTGGTGCTGACTGTCCACCCCCATCTAGCGCTGAGGATGCAAGTGGGTTGTATCCTCCGCCTCTCCACTATGCATGCATAGGCTTGACTTGGGGTGACCTTTACCTTTACTCCATTATTAGGCCACGGGCGCTAACATCCTTAGCTTTACCAGTGTCATTCGGCAGTACCCGTTGTGAACTCTTGACATGGTCAGTAAGTAGACCATAAATGACGGGGATATGGGATTCTTATTGCGGTAAGCGTAATGATTATGGCTCTGCGGCATGTGACGGCGTGTATATTACGGACTGAACGACTAAGATACCGTAATTCGGTACGTGGCAGGAGCAAGGTGCGTTTCTCGTCCTTGTAGGTTTCAGACCTGCTCGTGGGGCCACCCAGTCCCATATACAGTGGTTACCGGGGCCTGACGTCGGAGGTTGAATCCAACTGCTCACCTCCATCTAGAGGCGAGGTTAATAGTGCATCCGCAGAGTGAAGCTTATCCTAGTACCACTTTGTCCACCACAGATCTGACAGAAACTCGGCCGGGGTCGAGCCCAGGCCTTAGCACGAAGTTCTGTTAGTTGAAATATAAAAATTTATTTCATACCTCGTAGAGAATATAGTCCGTGTCCATTATAAACATCAGTTTGTGAATCTACTGTTTAGGGTGATAATCTGTGTGTTTATTACGGAAATCATATGAATCCTACAAACACAGTCTGGGGGCAAAATGCAAAGCTTTCGGATGTCAGAACAGCTGGTAGATATAGTAACCACAGTGCCTGAAGGGGCTAAACGACTGAGATACGCCCGAGGTCGTGTATAGGGAACCAGTGAGAGGCGTCACATCTTTTGACAGCGGCAAGAACTCGTAGGAAATGTTGAAAATGTGGTACGGGGCGGGGGCGGGGGGGGTCGTTGTTGTCAAGTCTGACCCCGTTACCTTTATCATAACATGTTTTGTCCTTTTGTTGTATTCTTTTCGTTATGGCGCAGTGCCCTCAATGTTATTGCTTTTCTGTTTCTCCGCAGCCCGCCTGCTCTGTCAATTATAAACCGATAGTATATCTATCCCCGAAAAGAAAACATTCCTGAAATAGAGACGTGATTGCTTTTGTCAGATGTAATCTGTGTGGATATCCTTATTATGGGCTGACATGCACATACCTGGCTTGGTAGCCGCGTGTCTGACATCGGTATTATCTTGATGTAAAATGGCTGAATCAGGACTTCATGTATGGACGGCTGCAAAGTTAAAATTCAGGAGACAGTCCGCCAGGAGAATCCATCTTAGTCCTTGTCTGCATTCAGCTTTCATTATTTTGTTACATCCGTGACCTTTTCTTTTCTCTCTCTCTCTTTTTTTTTTTTTTGTGACTGTTGGATATGCAGTCTTGACTGTCTTACTGGCAAGTATATGTGTGTGTGTGTGTGTGTGTGTGAAATACAACAAGCATTGAGATAAGTAAGACATGAATTTTTACCTTTCCACGCCTTGAAGTCATTTGGGAACTGTGGAGGCATAGCTCCACTCATTCTTAACTTCGGCACTAAATAGATGGGTGTGAGTGCTCGACTTCATGCCCCGGCAGCTCTACCCTAGGGAAAGAACCGCGGTACGCATTGTACAGGAAGATGGGTGGGTCCCAGAGCTGGTCTGGATGTTGTGGAGAAAAGAAGAATCTTGTCCCCTGTCGGGAATCGAACTCCTGATCGTCTAGCCCGGCAGTGGCGGACCTGATTTTACGCACGTGCCGTTTGGCATAAGTACTGTTGATCAGACGGTGATCAGTTGGCAGGGTGTATCTGCTGTATAAAGTCACGTGTCGGTGACGCGGAAACACGCCGATGTAAGCCGGGATAGCTAAGTAAAGTGTGGGCCAGTCGCTTCCTTGCGCTTTCCTTCCGATTCACCATTTACTAATCTTGTCATTCGACACTACAGCATGTTGGCACAGAACGCGGCATTAATAAAGTAAGCGTATGAAGTTACTGTCAGTGCATGGATTAGTTTTTCTCCGATAGGCACCCGGAGCTCTGTACCTGGGGGTAAAGCGGCCGGGGCGTGACGATAACCACACACCTTAAGAAGGCACACCTGGACTGCGCTGTCGGGCAGTGTGTGCGTGTGTCGTCCTGTCCCTTCACCGTAAAACGGCACTTGGTCTCGTACCGCCCTGGGGCCCACCCATCCTCCTGTACAGTGGGTACCGGGTCGTTCCTGGGGGTAAAGCAGCCGGGACGTGGCGTTCATCACCCACCCCATCTAGTGCCGAGATTAATGTAAGAGTACAACTATACATGTTCTCCCCCTCTGGGCCTTCGTGGCCTGTTCTAGGGTGAACTTTACCTACTCGTACTGCTGTAACGCACACCAGGCTTGTGGGTTTTATGGTGCGCAAAGTGGCACTGAGACGGTACTAGTACTACAGTTTTGCTCTTACATTGTCATTCCACTAATGCAGTGCTGGTATTGCACTTATCTTTTACCCTCGCTGTAAATTTTAGCAACGTAACTGTTGTGATCTTTTGCGACTGGATTCACACAAGTCTGGAAAGGAACTGGCCTGTCGAGGATTGTTTGTTTACGTCGACGGTTCTGTTACGAAGCTTTTTTTTTTTTTTTTTTT
>Ga0123357_10014833_pt1 | contig 10188 bp, 3 predicted proteins | sample TergutEmb28metaG_FD_89873 | JGI IMG/M metagenome (GOLD analysis project Ga0123357, IMG submission 89873) | Embiratermes neotenicus P4 segment gut microbial communities from Petit-Saut dam, French Guiana - Emb289 P4 | ecosystem: Host-associated > Arthropoda: Insects > Digestive system > Gut ... | reverse complement strand
GATCGAGAAATTCCAACACGGTCGGACGAGCGTGAAGGACGAGGAAAGAGCAGGACGCCCATCAGCTTCCATTACTGACAGCAACGTTGAGGACGCCCGTGCCATGATTCTGGAAAACCGACGAGTGACTGTACAGTCCCGATCTCGCCCCCTCGGACTACCATCTCTTTGGTCCACTTAAAGATGCCTTAAGGGGCCGTCGATTCACCTCAGCCGAAGGAGTGAAAGAAGCGGTGCATGAGTGGCTTGCTGCTCAGGCAAAGACATTTTTTTCTGAGGGCATCCACAAGCTTCTGGAACACTGGAACAAGTGCATTGCAAAGCACAGGGAATATATTGAAAAATGATATCATTGTAAGGTCTCTGCTGTTGTTTAAATAAATTATAAAAATTGTGTGCAGATACTTATTGACTTACCCTCGTACATTTATTTCAATTACCTAGTCAACTGCCAAAGATGAGCCAGACCTAGACCATGGAAAGGATGCATTTCTGGCCATTCTTGTAAGTTCCCCCCCTCCCATTGTTCTAGTTTATGTAACCCACCTTCATGTTCTTATTGGACCGTTTAATTATTTGTGGTATACTGCAACTCTTTTGGTGTCAGTGGATACTTAATAACAGAAAGGAACAAGCTTGCAAATGACATACTCTAGAGCGCAGTACATACACTTTACCACGGTGTTTTTTATATTCAGAATTCCAAATATTTTAATGCTGCCTGCATATATGTAATATGCTTAAGAAAAGTTTGGCAATCTGCAACAGTTCCACGAAAATTCACAGCTGCTCAGCAGCCTTTTGTGCAGATCTTTTGTATTGAATTGCATCAAGATCGGACATCAAACACTGAAAGTGCGGGTAGAAATATGTTTACAGTATTGAGTGAAGTATGAAGCGCTGAACTAATTTTGATGAAACTCACTTTTGCTCCACAGCGTTTTGTAAAGAACCCTGATGTCAAATGCTACAGCACTCTGGCAAATGGTTTGGCTCTGATAAGTCTCAGAGGTAGGGACAGATGCAGTCTCTGCATCAGGCATTCCTTACCATCACACCCACCCTCCCCCACATAGAACACCAAAAATCTGTTTTGTTTGTATAGTGTATGATACTTGTACTAATAGAGAAAAAAATACAATATATATAATATAATAAACATCCTTAGTTGTTATTGAAAGTGTCTTTTTTCTCTGTTGTTATTATCATCATCATCACAACAGTATGAATCAGGTTAAGATAATATCACTAATGGTGGTCAACTTTTTGAAGAGCAAAATACACCCATGCCCTTGATTAGTGTGTCTTCATTGGTGAAACTCTAGACCAGTAAAGAATGAAATATTGTAAGGAATACGTTTTGAAAGCACTCCCAAATTGTGTGCACTTTCCTGCTGCAACTCAGCTGATTTAAGTTTTGAGAAGAATATGAGTAGTTTGATGTATGTATAAAGGAGAAAGTTCAAAATTAGGTATGGATTTTGTTATGTGTAACATGTTTTAAATAAGAAACTGCCTCAGCTGCATGTTGCTACAATAACTCATGGTTATGTATTGTTACACCAATCATTGTGATTAGTAAATAGAATATTGTAATCCATTTTGTACCATCATTTGACCTGAAATGCATACCTTTATTAATAGTGTTTTGACAGATCAGCATTTATTGTTTCAGTATATTTGTACTGGAATCTGTAGAGTATTGACCGTCATACTGTTGCTACAGACACTTTAATTGTAATTTTGTTGAAACGTGATGAACCACTGTTGTTTTATTCTGGTTCTTTTTGGGAAAGATTGTGAACTCAGTGTTCAGAGAGGTAAATAGTTTTGGTTAGGAATTTCGTAATGCATTACATGTAGTGACACTACAAGTGAACGTTAAATCAACCTTTGATTTATTTAAATTCTTTGTGTGTACTGAGGTTCAGGATTTGGTTGGGCCTGTCTTGTGTATTGAATGTATACTTTATTGTGGTTAGAATTCATGCATTTTGCAATGTTTTCTGAGCGCTGCTTTGGTAACTATTGGGTGGGTATTTAATACCCACATACTGTAGCAGGAAGTTGATCCTTGTAACATTTCAGGGACACTGACATATATGGGTACTATACTAAACTTTTGAGTTTTGCTGTTGGTTGTTCTAAATTTAATTGATTAAAATAGAAAAGTTTTAAATGTGGAAGCAACATCTGTCAATTTATGGTCCTCTTTTGTCCTCATTTCTAAAATGTTGTGTGGTAATAGGGTTTAAAAAATGTTTAACTTTTCATTTAAGACATTTTTGCTTTTCTTGTTGCCAGGGAAACAACACCATGGCATCTTTGCAAAATTTACGTGTAGATTCTTGTTTGTTAATAATAATTAATGGACCGCTCTTAACAATTAATTATGAATTTTCTGACAGTGCAACATTTTGTGTTATGTCTGACAATTTTAGTGTAGTTAGGATCTATACCAGTGGAAATTACAGACATGGAAAAAAAGCATTTGTGTAACTATCAATATTTATTTAGGGGTTAGCCTCACTGTTTAGAAGATAATACAGCCTAAGTTCTCAGAACTTCAGTAATCTCAAATTAACAGCTAGATGTGTTCGTGCCTCCTTGCTTTTTCTGTTAAGTACAGTTGAACCTGGTTGTAATGACATTGGTTTATACACCATCTTATCTGTTGTGTAAGTTTGTTCTGTAGTACATATTAATTCCACATTGTTAACCTTAATGTTATGCTGCTTGGAACAACACTTATTTGTAATGACACAAAACATCCACTCTGGCTCTTATATTTATTCAGTTGCTTCCAGGATCAAGAGATGAATCCATTCCATTACACTTCTGAAGCTGATAGATAATATGTGAAAACTTTCATACCAACACACAAGAGTGCAGGTAGTCTGTCTTGAAATGGATTGAATGACTGATGTTTAAGAGTGTCCAAAGTGCAGTGTGTGTTGAAATATGTAAACATGCTTCTTAAGCCTTGTGAAATATATATATAAACTTTGAAACTGCACTAGTCCTGTGGATCTGTACTACTGCTTGGTATGTTTGGTGCATATATTTTAGTATGTAAACAACAGTAGTTACAGAGTTCATAGAATAATGTGGTTTTGTAAAATGTATAGATGATTTTATGTTGGGAACACAGGTATGTTTACGATGCCTGTATCATTTAGTGTAACATGAATTAGTCTCCCAGCAACAAGTGAGTGCATATTCATGATACTTGCTTTTGAGATATCTTATTGTAAATAGGGGAAATATATCGTTCATTTGCGACAACAGTGTCACAACTCAAAATTAGTGGTTTTTCAGGAGAAACATTTAAAGGTTTTGAAGTGCTATAATTTTCTATGAGTGCAACGACGACACATCTGCTCTCCAGCGGCTAGTTTTACAAACTGCGTTATGACACTATACCTGTTAAAAGTGCATCTGCAAACGTTTCTTTCTATACCAATAACTCAAAAATGCCAAATTTTGAGTTGTGACACACTTGTCGCAAATGAGCAATATATTCTATGACACATACATAGGACAGCTTGAACAACTGGAAACATTGTAATAGCATATTATTTTAATTTCATTCTGTAGACTGTTTAGATTGTAGTTATCTCAGTATTAATTAGGTTTATAGCAGTTGCTTTCATGTGATTGTCATTTTCTGGCTTGAAACTGTGTCACGTTAAAGTATGTGGTTTGTCTCAAAAGTAAGTGTACTGATTTTCCTATGTACGAATTCGAATTGTAGCACCTCGATGTATATCGGCATGTTGGTAGTGATCTTGGTTGCATGTCCATACTTGTTTCAACTGGATTGGTTGAGTCAGTCATGCACTGCCGCTGTTTGTGTATGGTCATGTTTTATAACCTCGTTACATTTGCGAGACAGGAAAATATCGAACAATGGTACGCTATCAAATTTTGTGTGAAACTCAACAAATCTGCCACAGAGACATTTTCTTCTTTAACCGAAGCTTATGGAGATGCCACTCTATCGAGAACTATGGTTTTTAGGTGGCACAAAGCTTTCAAAGAGGGCCGAGAAAATGTTGGAAGACAACCTTCGTTCTGGAAGACCAATATCATCAACAAATGATCAAAATGTGGAAATGGTGCGAGCTGTGATGGCGAAAGATCGCCGAATGAGTGTCGGGATGAATGCAGGACAGACAGTTAATCACGCCTTCTACAAAGATGTCTTGGAACGACTTCAAAAACGGGTCCAGCGAGTCCGCACCAACATTGCAGACGACTGGGTGCTGCATCACGATAACGCGCCAGCTCACACTATGCTTTCAATTCGAGAATTTCTGGCAAAGAAAAACATTCCCGTTCTTCCACATCCTCCCTACAGCCCAGATCCAGCTCCGTGCGATTTCTACTTCTTCTGTAAGTTGAAATTGAAGTTGAAAGGTCATCATTTCAGGACGATGGAAAACATACAAAAAGTTTTAACCGATGAGCTACACACACTTACGGAAAATGACTTTTGGTACTGCTATGATCAGTGGAAAAAACGGAACCACTGTGTAACTTCCCAAGGGTCATACTTTGAAGGAGATAACTTGTAATTTCAGGTGAGTCCAATAGACATTTAAGTAAAAAATCAGTACACTTACTTTTGAGACAAACCACATATACATGGACTGTACAGGATTGCTGCATTTGATAACAATTGTGTCTGGTAGAATTCTGGAGTTTGTATCTTATTTAATACTTCCATATAGTAGAAAATAAGTGCTTCCAGTTTTTATGGATGTATAAAATAATTTTTAAATTATTTTTAACACATAATTATTGAGTCCCTCTGTGTCAATTGATGTTCATTCATTTGCTGTGTGTGGTTCATTGGCTATAAATCTCGCTGTGAAACATATCAAGGCAAGGAAGTTTGCACTGCTGTGATAACTAAGTCTTCATGTGCTTCCTGATGCATTCACAACTCCCAAACTTTAAATGTGTCTTGGTATGTTTGTGCAGAGTCATTTGAACATCATATTTGACTGTTTTACCAATGACAGTAATGACAGCTATGTGATGATTGAAAAGTTGTATAGCCTGTGAAGTGATGTTTTTGAGATTTGAAGTTTGTACGATGATGGTAATCACAATCATGGTCTCTATGCTATGATGCTGTGTACTTCAGGAGATAGGTACCATTGTTTTGAAGAACTGACTTTGTTTTATGCAGAGTGAGTGAAAAGTCACTGCACACCTATGCTATAAATAATAAGACTGTTTCATTCATTGTATTATGGCCTTTGTGACTTGTGGCACATATAGCAATCAACGTTCTGTTCCTGTGACTATGAGAAATGTATTTGTATTAATGTACAGGGACTTTGAATGTACTCATCTCTGGTAGATGTACAGTGACTTTTGGCTCACTCTGTACTCTTATAGAGATGGAGGCAAGCAGTTGCTCCAAAACATTATGACCTGTCTTATTATAATACATAGCATCACAATCCATAACGCCATACTGTTCTGTAGTGGTTTTGTTATATTGTAAATGCTGGATGCTGTGCAAAAGGGTTGTACTTCCATTTTCTTAAAAATGTGAAAAGTTGATAAAACAAGAATAATTGGTACAGGTTTGTGCTCAAAGTGTCTTCAGATGGTTTAAATAACAGGGCAACACTTTCATTGCATTCTGTGACACGAGAAGTCATGTGTCAAGTTCAACTCCAAAACTGCTTAGCAGTTTTGAATATGCAACTTCCTTTGTGATGATAAATCATGATAAATCATGATCAGCTTTTTAGGGTTAGGTCACAAAACCTGTTCATGTGACTCCCAGGATAGTGTTGATGTGAGTTTTATCCATCTGACATTTCTTGAGATCCTTGAGACTGTCATTGGGATAAGTCACTAGCCTTGGGGTGATAAATATTTTAACGTATGAGGTGTGATCAGAAAGTTTCTAGACATATTTTTTTCCTCAGTGGTAACAACATTTACCTGTATTTAGTGCTGTCCCCTTGTGTCTTGATTCAGGAATCTAGTGATTTTGCCACTGTTGGAAGCATTTGTGAGTGTTTTCTGTTTGGAGTGCAGGCAAGTGTAGCCTCTGGCTGTTCTGGAATCATGCTAATATGACAGGCCACTCTTGGGTTCAAACCCTGGTGTGAGCAGCACCAAGATGAAGAGCTCTAAGCTCTTCCAGTGTATATAAATTGGGAGGAAGATGCAACTAGGCCATTTGTTTTGCATGTATCTTCTTTCATTAATCAAAATTAATTGCCATAATGTTTTGAGTAGGGGATCTGGTGGTCATGGTTTAAGAAACTGGTGTTTCTCTTGGGAAGTTGTGATTTCACAGTTTCTAGTTCAATCCATTTGCAGACTGAAAACTTCTCTACCATGCTGAAACTTTGGGAATGTGAAGAGTACCATAGCTGGCATGCCCATGGAGCCCATGTTAATCTGTAGATCCCATTTGCCAGCCATCACTCGTGATCAGAATCTTCTCAATCTGTGCCCCATCCATAGACATGTATTCTACACTCTTGTGTGAGGAGGTAGATGCTGGAAATGTTTGCACAGACCTTATCTGGAAGCACTAACTAACTAACATGTTGCTCTTGTTGTGTGTCTTGAAATGGTTTTTACATAGAACTGGCCATTGATGGATGAGTCTAAGTTCACCACCCACCATTGTTCAAGTTGAAATGTATTTGTATTGCCTCATGCTTATATATCTGTGAGATGGTAATGTAGTGGTACAGGTTATATAACTTCCATTATCCTATAATTTTGTGTTCATCAAACAGTAAGTCCAACACTGTATGGACTGACTTCTGCCAGTCACTCCCTCCCTGTACAGTCTAGTTAGTACAAGTTCTAGCAACATTGTTATAATATGCTCAGGGATTTGTGGGGAGAGTGTGCTACTGGCTCTGTCTGTAGAGATGAAGACACTTGCAGAGAGAGAGGAGCTCTGCATATGGCATTGGCCCTGTCTGAAACTGTTGCAGTTAGTAGTGTGCATAGGATTTTATTTTATGAGGGTGTTTTGAATAGTTGGCATCTTCTAACTGGTGGTGTCAGCAATATCTCCCTTTTTTATATTTACTCTTTCCTTTGAACTCAAAGAGTGGGTGCTGCTAGTCCATTCCAGTGTTCAAAATTTTCAAACTAATTTTATCACCTGTTCCTGGTTCTTCCCTAGTCTTTGTGCTGTCTGGGATTAGGCAAGTGTGCTGATTTTCATAGACTTATCTTGTAGCCCATTTATGTTGTTTCTAGTAGCATTACCAACACCAACACCACTAATATGAACCATTGACTTTGAGTCCATTAAGGCCTGTTCTTCTTGAGCCTATCCATTTTCATTTTGGTCTCCACAGGTGACAGCATCTGCTCGGACAGTATTGGAAAGCCTGTAGTGGGAGACCATCATCCATTTTTGCCACATGTTTCTGCCATTTCTGTTGGTACTGGTCAAAGCATTAGACTGTGCTTGTTCCATCAGTTTGTTTTATATTATTTTTTCTGCTACTGCTGTCACACTCATAGTTTGCAGAAGATATCGTCGTCTTTTAGTCGTCACACTGCATCGGTCCTTGTTCCCCTTCCCTGCCGCCTCTCTAGTTTTGAACCAGTTGACAGAACTGGTATGAACATTATGTCATGGAGGACATCACTGTGCCACAGTTTTTTAATTTCCTGTGATTGGTACTACTGTGTATATACAGCCTTCTGAGGTAGAACTCATATACTCTCCATTTATTTTAGACCATGAAATGAAGTATTGTAATGAATTTTTAAAAATATGCCATTTTTGTTGAATTATTTTTGTAGAATGTAAAATAGCAAGTTGGCATCCATGTGAGAATTTGCTTTAGCTTTCATTTAATGGTGATAACTTGTGAAGTACTGGGACTTGGCACGTGAAATTTGTTGTGAAGTTAGGTCGTAAATGTAAATAGATTTTAAATATGAAATATTATTTGTAAATTAATTACACGCATGGTGGTGATGTGAACCATTGAGGTCATATCTGTTTTGTCTTGTAGAGAATGAGTAGCCAGCTTAAGAGTTCATGACGAAAATATAATATAGAACAATAATAACACAAATATGTGAAACTGTAAATCTATTCATAAAAAAAAACAGCTTTAAATTCTGCTTGAAACTGCATGTTTAATTTTGCAGGAATCGTGATAGATATTTCAGTCCTTGTACTTCCCCAAAATGAACTTCTTTTTCTTATGTGTATGAAATTGGAATAATTTTGAATCAGGGAGAATGTTCATGAAATGTACAGGTTTGGGCTACCTTAGTTTTGACATTGATCTAAAGGCTTGTGACATAGTCTGATGCATTCTGCTGTAATTATGTGGGGTGCTGTCCAGCATTTCTATTTCTTTTCTTCTGCTTCATGGGTTGGGCCCTCTGGCCTGTTCCAGTTCAGAATTTACTACACTGTCCATCATTTTTAGACATCTGAGAACACCTTGGACATTGGCCTGTCAGAAGACCTGTAGTCACACAAGCACAAAAAAAAAAAAAAAGACGGTTGTCTGACGTGTATTAATAGCATGCCATATGTAAGGCACGGCAATTGCACTCACCTATTCGTCCATGATGAATGAAAAATCAAGCCCAATGAGTAGAAATATCTTCAAATTCGCTTGTCAATAATATTTTCTTCTTGCGCTCTTCTTTATTTCTCTACATGTATGTACACACTAAACTTGAACAGTCAGTGATAACCTGTTGCACACATTGTATAAATTACAGACAGTACTTTTTGTGTCTTGTGTGGCAAGTAGGCTGACAACAGACCAATTACAGTGCCATGAGTGCCTTTGGTTTCTTTTGCTTAGAAATGCATCTGTGTGGAATTTTTGTCTTACTACTGAACTGACCCAACAGTTGTTGACCCCTGGTCATGCACCTACACTTGGACATGTCCAACATAATTACAGCATTTTTTGTAGTATAATCGATCATGCATGTTTTGAATCAGAATTTATTTTGATTCCTGTGAAGGTAGTTGAATGTGTAATGTTGTTTTAGATATCTTTTGTGTAGAGGTTATTCTCTGTGTAGGAATAATCACATTGTAGTGGTTCTGTAACAGCAGCAGGCATATTTTGAGATTTTTATACCAGTATGTGTTGAGTAAGGTGAATATCGTGAATAAAATACTCATTTATAATTTAAATCCATTTTTAACTTGTGCACAGCTGTCATTTGCTGTGACGTCATTTAAGTTTAGATTTGAATTTGTGAACTTGGAGGTTCACAGTTGTAAAGAATTTTGAGTGATATTATTTCAATAAAAATCGTATATGAATTATCGGTATTGTTCCTTCGTTTAATGTGCCCGTCGTCGTCTCGAGAACCTTAGTCTCCTATACAGCATCTCCATCTCTTTGAGTCCGTGTTAATCATTCGGTACATCTTCCAACGGTTCAGTATGACTTAAGTTTTAATCGGCTACAATTTTTAAATTCTAAATTATCCTGGCTATGCATATCAACGTTGTTTGCCTCTTTGATAAGTACTTGTTTACATCTACAGTTTCGTGTTTGACACATTCGCCACCGAAGGTGCAACAGTGCGTCATGAAGCTCGCCATGTATTCCTATCCGTACATGACAGCCGCTGTACGAAGCTCTACAATTTGTCATGTGTTCGTGCGGCCACCGTGAATGTAACTAACTAGCCAAATATTTCTCGAATTAAAAAATGTTTCGAGCAGAAGTTAAGAAGAATTAAATACACATTTTATGTCCAGTGCACATGAGTCCTGCACTTTTTGAGGTCATTGTTCAAAAAGGAACGAATTAACCAGAAATGTTTACGTTGATAGGTTGATTCGTGGCTGCAGGATTGCTTGTGATAAGAAGGAAGGCAAAGGTAGATTGTGGACTGTTGTAAGCATTCACGTTTGAAGTGACGTAAATTATCGTACATACAAATGGCAATTGCTAACTTACGAGTGAACCTATCCCTATATTTTGGTAGTGATGTTTGCTGTATATCAGGCGTGATGTTTAATCTGCTATGACAAGGTTGCTAATGGCTTGTTTGCGATAATGGAGTGTACCACTCGTAGATGAAGTTGACTTTGCTCGGCACAAGGTGTTGCCACTGTCAGCGCTTCACCTCACCCCCCCCCCCCACCCCCCCCGGCCCCGTGTTATTCCGCAGGCCCCGGCCGCTCTTTGT
>Ga0123357_10014832_pt1 | contig 10188 bp, 9 predicted proteins | sample TergutEmb28metaG_FD_89873 | JGI IMG/M metagenome (GOLD analysis project Ga0123357, IMG submission 89873) | Embiratermes neotenicus P4 segment gut microbial communities from Petit-Saut dam, French Guiana - Emb289 P4 | ecosystem: Host-associated > Arthropoda: Insects > Digestive system > Gut ... | reverse complement strand
TTTTATGTTCTTTTTTTTTTGTTGTGTTGTGTGTTTGTGGTTGGAGGGGGGGGGGGGGGGGGGGGGGCATGTTGAGAAGTTCTGCTGCTGTGACCCATTATTTGAGTGATTGTGTGGAGAAGTGATGCAACTATAAACAATTACTTAATGGGGTTTATGGAGAAGTAACCTTACTCTAACCTATAATTTAGGGGATTGTGTGGAGAAGTGATGCCCATATAAGCCATTATTTAGGGGGATGTAACTGTGACCAGTTAATTAGAGGAATATGTGGATAAGTGATGCCAGTCAAATTCATTATTTGGGAGGCTGTATGTAGAAGTGATGCTACTGTACTCCACTTTTTCATGATTAGTGTCCCATGATATAAGCTGAAGACTGTTCTGTCATTTTGAAATGAAATACGTAGTTACTAAGAGCACTAATAGCACAAAGTTTGTACTTCCCTCTTGTTTAATCCTGTTGTCCTGTAAACGTACAGCAGTCCCATTATGTGCCTGGACAGGCCTCATGGGTTCCAGGAGGTTGAGGCTCCGAGATTTCATGACATTGGGCATATGAAGGTGTTAAGGTTGTCAGCCCTACGCACCAGCTGCATTTACCCCCCAGGAAATAGTCCTGGTAATATTTTACTTAGCGGCTGTGTCAACCCCAGGGCCATAGTGCAACCGGAAGGATTATGTCAGTGAAAAATTCCAATGACACCATCGGGAATCGAACCTGTGACCTCCCGGCTTGTAGCGCAGTGCCTCAACCAACTGCGCCACCGTGTGCCCCCCCATTGTCCTGCGCTGCTTTTTTTATTATTAAATTGTTGCTGCTTCAGCAGCGAGCATTCTTCCACTGTTTTATTGTTCTAGATGCGTACCTCAGAGTGTACACTTCTGTTCTATTATTTGTTTTACTTTATATTAATCCCACTTTTTCAGAAAAGCCAATCTCATGCATTCTTTGCAAAGTGAGGAAATGTGAGCCTTGTGTGGTGATGTCCATATCCCATCGTCAGTGCCCAAACCCCTAACAAGAGTTGTTGGGGTATTCTGATTTTCATACATATTAATCTATATTAACCTTTTGGCACCGGAATTATTTTTTTAAATTTTAGCACACTGTATATAAAATGTGAATAAAACAGGAACCAAATACGTTAGAACTATGAAACAAACTGCATTTTGAAGAGAAAAAAACCGAGAATATATACCGTGTTTAAAAGATTCAGTACCTGTATTTGTTGAATAAATATATAAAATGCAACGTTTAGAGGTTAGCGGTGCGGTTAGGCATCAAAGGGTTAAAGCCTGATTTAGTAAAGAATATACTTCATGCCGAGTGTTGATATAAATGTTACACTGAGTAACACCATCTGTCTCTTTGGCCGCGGCACTGTTACAAGGGTGAGTCAAAAATTATCCGCAATGTATATTTTTTTGCACTTGGCTAGACTGCTGGTTGGGCATGACATGATACCCGGGGCCTCTGTCTCTACTGACAGTGTGGTGCAGGTATGATCTTGATAGCATGTTTCTTTCATGAGTTTCGTGCCTTAAACATGGGCGTCCCACTCTTCATTTGCACGAAAGAAGAGCGGTGATCAGTGATCTGTTCCTAATATGCTGAAGGTGTGCCAGGTGCTGAGTTGCACAGAAGGATGTCAGTACAGTTTGGGAACAGTGTTGTGTTGCAATGGAGTGTGTACAAATGGAGTAAGAGGGTCAAAAATCATTGCTCAAGCACCAAATATGAGAAATGAGCAAGACCAGCATATGAAGGAAACAGTGCTTGCATGACTGTCACTCCAAAACCTTTTATTCTTTAGGCATAAAGAAGATTATGCGATGATGGACCAAGTGCATCGAAAAGCAAGGAGACCATGCAGAAGAATGGTGTACTTGTAAGATCACTACACTTGTAGTAAATGATAAACTTGAATTGCGGATAATTATTTGTTCGTCATGATAATTCAAGGAGCTTGTTTGATCCAATTTTTGTGTGGCTTTGGTGGGTAAATTTTTAAAATTTGTTTGTGCGTGCATTCACATGTAAATATGTAGTGTGAGGGGGGCTGTCTTATTTTAAATGTGCAGAAATAGTTTCTGATACACTGTAAATTTTCGTATTGTAACTACAGGGATATGAGGATATGTACTCAAGAGTGAAGCGACCCCGTCGACCAGTTCAAGGAATGATGTATTCCCCTCAGAAGAATAAGCCACATCAGACGAAGCTCACAGGTGATTGTCAGATTTGTAAAACATATCTAATATGTGTAGTGTAAAGTTTTGAACTGGCGCAGGATGGGGTTGGTTGGCAGGTTTTGTTATAACATTGGACCTGACATGTGTATTCTGTGATAGGTGGGGAAAAAGAGACATTGCTTGCTAAGACTGGGTTATTCTTGAGAAAGCAACAATACCAGACCAGTCAAGTGCTTAGAATTTGTATATGCTGATATAATACTACTACAACTACAGCAGCAGCATCTATTATTATTATTATTATCATCATCATCATCATCATCATCATCATCATCATCATCATTCCTTTTTGCAGGGTATTTTTACTTATATTCATGTGACAAACAATGTTCCTAGGGAATACTGTGTTGCATCTATTCTGTTGTTACTATTCATGGTGCTTATATCATTAGTTTCAGTACTTAATCTATTGTACTTTTACATTAGTACTTATTATTATTATCATCATAATCATCCTTGTTATCACATTTATGCGAGGTATTTGCAATTAGTGCTACATGTAATGTTATTTTGCCAGTGCAATATGTTTTGTACTTTTACATTAGCACTTCCTGCAGTGTGTGTGCAGTGTCCAGTGTGGCTGTTGTTTTGTAGTTCCTTGATGATGTGCTTTGCCAGTATGTTGCTCAGGTAATGTCTGAGTGACTGTGAAATGGTTCCAGTCACTCCTATTATTACCGGTATTACTTTTGCTTTCACATTCCACATGCACTGAATTTCTGTTATGAGGTCCTTATATTTTAAAATCTTCTTCTCTTCCTCTTTCTTGATCACATTTCTTTCTCCAGGAATTGCAACGTGTATTAACATGCGTATCCCTTTTTTATTATCACGGATTATGATGTCTGGTTGATTGTTAGGCATAGTTCTCGGTTTGCACCCGTTAGTTGCTTAATGTGGTAGCCCTACCTTAATGACTTGTATCATCATCATCATCATCATCATCATACTACTACTGCTGCTGCCAGCTCCACCACCACCACCATGCAGAGGGTGTTGGTTTATTCCTGAACCAGGTCTGAGGACTGACTTTTCCACATTCCTGTTGAAGATATATTGTGTGTACCCAAGCCTACACTGCCATGATTATCAGCTACTGGAGTCGTGCAGAGCCTTTGTGAAACAAGGGCTTAATGAAATATGGCATGAGTGCTTTGACATCGGATATGCGTTCATATTACTAATATAGTTACAGAATTTCATCATCACAAGCACAACCAAAATGCTTAAAAATATTGCAGTATAAGACTGTTTCTGCTGTTGCCCAGAGTAGTTTACTGCTCTTGATTTACTCAGTTTAAATTCTGTGTCCTGATAGAGACCAAATTTTTACACAGATGGTAGTGAAGAAGAGCCTACAGAAACACAGAGCAGTCGCAGCTCAACGGATGATGAAAGTGGTGCTGATGTTCCCACTGGCAAGTACCATCTACGAAAGACAAAACCAACAGTTGATAGGTTCCAAGCTAATGTTGGTAAGTTTTTTGTACTTCTCTAATTGTACATATAATAATGTGATGTATAGAAACCCAAGAATGGAAATTAGTAACCACTCATCCAGAAGACTTGAAATAGACAGACACACACACGCACATGCACACAGACACACGTTTAACTGTGATGGATATATACTGAGCAATAACTTACTACACCATACTTCATCAAGCATACCTCCTGATGATGTGGTCTCTTCCCATCGGATAGCATCTCATTTCAACACTACCCCTCCCTTCCTCTGCAAGATCGGTGTAGCACTCAACTACAACTTTCCTCCATCTTATTCACTCTGAAGATGCTGAAACACTGGAATAATTTGGGCATATGGTGGAGCAAAATCTAAAAAACTGAAATTTATCACAGTAGAGGTAGACTGAAAACCACATGATAAGAATGTTTTGTTGATGATGTGTGTGTGTGTTGAATATTTACAGGTTAGTATCTTACATAGTGTTCTAATTGAGTGTGTATGTTATAGATCCTCCACGCCGTTCGTCACGCATTCTGCGTTCAGTATTATGTAGTTCTGTCAGGCGTCACCGGCACCGTGGTCCAACACGGGATGCCAGCTCGTCTAGTACAAGTGACGAAGAGAGGTTTGATAGGAAGAAGAATAAGGGACATACGAAGACTCGTAACAGGTCTGTTGTCTTCAACACATTATTTCAAGTGTCTTATTTTGTAATTTTTTATCTTCTGTAAATGTAAGGTTCTTGTTTCTTTGGTTAAGTATGGTGGCAGGAATTGTATTCATTTTGAGTATAGCAGAACTTAAGAAATAAGCCATGTTTATCCAATCATGAGAGAAGCTGAGATACAAGACATTCCATCTTATCAGTGAAAAATTTAAAGATAAAGTAATTTTATGAGTTGTCATGATAAATTTATAAGAACATTATATTCATTTTGAGTGTAGCAGAACTTAAGAAATAAGCCATGTTTATCCAATCATAAGAGAAGCTCAGATATAAGACAGTCCAACTTATCAGTGGAAAATTTAAAGATAAAGTAATTTTATGAGTTGTCATGATAAATTTATAGGAACAGTTCACCAGCACCACTGTAAGTTCATTTACCATCTCTTCAAAATGCCCCACTTTATGTCCACAAATGCTCAGGTTACTTTACAAGTATGGCACAAAGAAGGAAACTGTTGGGCTTAATTGTCAGGGCTAAGACAAAGTTAGCCTTAGCATTGAAAATTCATAATAAGCATTAGTTGAAAATTTACATATAATAAACATGGCACATAGATGCACTATTCAAAGATATGTGTTTGATTTTGGGTTTAAAAATCAGTAACATAAGATAGTGCATTTTGGCAGATTAATCCTCTTGGGCCAAGCATGCCCTTGTTTACTGCAGTTTTACATCGAATGGCTTATTAGGGATCATGACACCGACAATATTTTCTCATTCTCAGGTGCCTGCCATTGAACTTCAATGCAACTGCTATTCCAGGGTCAAGTAATCATGCATGTGGTCCTGGTGACCATAAACAGATTGTATCTACATTAGCTGATGTGGACCCTATGTCACTTGACCGAAGTATCCGGTTTTGTCATGTTGGTGGTCTTGAAAGCCACATTCGTTGCCTTAAGGAAATGGTTGTGTTTCCAATGCTGTACAGAGAAGTGTTTGAGAAGTTCCATATCCAGCCACCCAAAGGAGTTCTTTTCCATGGACCTCCAGGTAAGAAGACTTCATGTACTTGTGTGAAAAGAAAGTAACTTGAGACATATGTTGGACTGGGACTGGATGCAATTCAGTCTAGTCTCCAGAACCTCGGAAAACAATTTTTAAGGAGATAAGTGAATTATGTGGCTTTATTTCTTGTGTAGGCACCGGTAAAACGCTTATTGCTCGAGCTCTGGCAAATGAATGCAGTCAAGGGGATCGTAAGGTGTCCTTTTTCATGCGGAAAGGTGCTGACTGCCTGAGCAAATGGGTTGGAGAGTCTGAACGCCAGCTGAGGTTGTTATTTGAGCAGGTACAGTATCATTTTTGTAGCAATTTATAATGTTAAGAGTGTGGTTCATTATAATGTTAATTATATATATGAATTTGGTTATGGTAATAAATATCAAATGGGGCACACAGTGACACGGTTGAGGCACTGTGGTACAAACTGGAAGGTAGCGGGTTCAATTCCCAATGGTGTCACTGGAATATTTCATTGACATAATCCTTATGGCCGCACCATGGCCCTGGATTCGACTCAGCCTCTAATAGAAATGAGTACCAGGAATATTTCTTGGAGGGTAAGGGCAGCCGGTGCATAGGGCTGACAACCTTACGGTCTTAATGTGTTGATTGTCTTGAAATCTGGGAGCCTCAAATTCCTGGAACCCTCAGGGCCTGTCCAGGCCTGTAATGGGATTTCTGCACTTTTTTTTTATCCAATATAACAATGTAAAGACCACAAAGTGACTGAAACACAACAACTTACTGTAATGAAGGTCGTTTTCAGGTAAGAGACCACCTGCAGGCAAAGTCAGTATAAAATACATCAAGGAATGTGTGATAAAATTAAGAGAGGCCTCTCACTGACATGAGTGAAAATAATACACTGTAATTGGAAGTAGATTATCCCAGTATCTTTCTGAGTAGTTATGTACTGACATGCGTTATATTTAAATCTTAAAATAAATAAATATTCTGTTGTTAATTAGTCTTAGTCATAGTTTTTGGTGTTTATATTGGACCACCTCTGTGGTCTAGTGGTCAGAGTTTCTGGCTACAGATACAGAGGTCCTGGGTTCGATCCCCGGTGCTACCAGATTTTCAGAGCTCCAGGTTCAGAAAACAGGGATTAACGGCCGTGGGGACTCATTGCGCTAACCACGTGACACCCCTCTATCCGCAAAAGTTGGCACTAACTTCGCCCACCGGCGGCGGCCGCTCTGTCGGTATGGTTCACTCGCGGACTAAAGCCACGGAGTTTAGTTTAGTTATATTGTACTGAATCGTTAACACAATGGTGTGCCCTGTCCAAAGATCAAATATAACAGTTTGAAGGGTTCTTTTTTACATGATCGTAGATTTAAAAATCAACATCCCTCGTACAGGACTTCAGCATCACCCGTAATTTTCAGCAGTTTTTTAAACATTCTGGATAATTCTCTTGATCATGCTGTTCAGTTCTGTAATATTATGGCAGGGCTTCATATGTATTTCAACCACTCCTCAGTGTGATCTCCCTCTACGTGTTTAAATTTCACCAGAGTGTCACTGTTTGTACTTGAAGATATAATTGTTTGCATTAACAGGCATACCAGAAGCGTCCGTCTATAATTTTCTTTGATGAAATTGATGGTTTGGCTCCTGTGAGGTCATCAAAACAGGACCAGATTCATGCAAGTATTGTCTCTACCCTCCTTGCACTAATGGATGGGCTCGACAACAGAGGAGAGATAATTGTTATTGGGGCAACAAATCGTATTGATGCCATAGATCCAGCATTACGCCGCCCTGGTCGTTTCGATCGAGAATTATACTTCCCTCTGCCTGCCAAGAAGGTAAGCTCACATCTTCCTGTACTACATTTTCGGAAAGCTGGTGTTCTTTCAATACCTATAGAGTGTCATGTACTGATGTGTTGTGATTAATGTTATGTTAAGTTTATGGTACAAATATTTGACTAATTACCACATGTTGTTTGGAAATGAAAGTGACTTAATGGATTTCATAATTATTCTCACTTTAATAGATTGAATTTAATGAAATTAAGAAAGTCTAGCATTTGTGGCTGGAATTCAGTGCATTGATTCAACTCTCAGGTTTAGACCACATAGAGGGATAAAGATTTGTGACATTTTGGCAAATGTCGTATTTTCAATGAGCATGATTCTGATGATTATTTGGGCCCTCTTACCCCAGCCTTTGAGACACTGCACTACAACCCAGAAGGTTGTGGGTTTGATTCCCGATGGGGCTACTGGGGTTTTTCTCCTTCCAGCCACACTCTGGCCTTGGGGTCAACTCAGCCTGTTAACAGAAACGAGTACCAGGTGTATCTTCTGGGGTTTAAATGGGGCTGGTGCATAGGGCTGACAACCTCACCACCTACATTTGCCGATTGTCTAGAAATTCTGCAATCCCCAATCTCCCAGAACCCTAAGGGCCCATCCAGGCCTATATAGGGCTTGCTTTACCTTTACTTTTACCTTTATCTTACAAAGTCTGACCATGGTGTGGGTAGGAGTGCTGATGGCCTGCTGGGGTAGGGGAGGATTACAGTGCTAACTGGTTGATCTTCATGTAGTCATCAAAATAGGCAGTGAAACAGTTTGTTCTAGAAACTTGAGGATGTCATGACAAGACATGAAGAGGAGGCTGGAGACAGTAAAGGGAAATTCAGCTCATGAAATTATGGTTCATTATTATGTAAATTTTAGAACAAACCACAAACGTGATTTTTAAGCAGTACTGTGTGGTCTCAGTATCTTTCTTCTTTTGTTTTTAACTGTTGCTGTACTTTTTTTGGGCATGAAAACAAGATGTATTTTTAGGGCGCTACAAGCTGGAAGGTAGCAGGTTCGATTCCAGATGGTGTCACTGGAATTTTTCATTGACATAATCGTTCTGGCCGCACTATGGCCCTGAGGTCGACTCAGCCTTTAACAGAAATGAGTACCAGGAATGTTTCCTGGGGGTAAAGGCAACCGGTGCCTAGGGCTGACAACCTTACCACCTTCGTGTGCTGATTGTCTTGAAATCTGGGAGCGTGAAGCTCCTGGAACCCCTAGGTCCTGTCCGGGCCTGTAATGGGATAGCTTTGTTTCAGCAATGTTATATAGTTCCTGCTTGTTGAAAATGAAAACATTGCATTGCCACTGAACAGGTTGATGTTGCCATAAAGCCATAATGTTCAGGAGTTGCCTCATTCAAATCTCTACCTTGGAACATGGTGTATCCAGTATTACTACCGCTGAAGCGCACACCTCGGCTGCCAGTAGTCGACTGAACTGACATCCCCACCAATTTAAATGGACTTGTCTGTTTCGCCGAAAGACGAAATCTGGTTTCTGCATGTGTGCCATCACATTGGTTAAACCTTGACCTCTGTTTATGTTTTTAAAATTGTACTTATACTGTATTTATTGAAAGGAATTATCCTTTCTTTTGTACAGGAACGTCAAGAGATCTTACGAATTCATGTTAGTCAGTGGGAACAGCCCCCCAACCCTGGTTTATTGAGTCACCTAGCAGAACAAGCAGTTGGATACTGTGGCTCAGATCTTAGAGCACTGTGCTCTGAAGCTGTAATTCAAGGCCTCCGAAGAAGATACCCTCAGATTTATAAGTCGTCTCAGAAGTTGTTGCTTGATCCTAATGCTGTCATGGTGAGCAATATCTTGGGACATACAGTTAAGGTGTCAATGAACTGTTGATACATTCACTCACTCTCTAACAATTCAATTTGTTTTTGCTAGGTTGAACGAGTGGATTTTATCCGAGCTAAGTGTCAGATAGTGCCTGCGTCACATCGAGTTACACCTGGTGCAGGCCGCAAGTTGTCCAGCTTTATTGTGCCCTTACTGAAGAAACCTTTTGATTATGCTATTAATTCTTTGAAGGAATCATTTCCACAAGGCATATCGCGTTCTGTTGCCAGGTAACTTTGTATTTATGTTCCTGAACTCACTACTGTGAAGTGTCACAGTAGTGAAATGTCCTTTTAGTGTCATACAGGAGAGCTGTTTATAATGTTACTTCTTGTCTCCTGTGTGTCTGAGTTCTTGGTTTTTCACATTGTGTTGTACTGTTTGCAATTTTGAATCATGGATGGTAATTTTGTGTGGCTGTATTCCTTATGTTATTTGTCTTATGGTTCTCTCTCGATTTCTTACAATACAAAGTAGTGTACACGATCTCCCTTTGTAACTTTGTTGTCCCAACGTGCTCAGTCTGGTAGGAGAACCTCCTACCGGGAGAGGGGTGTGGTTCACTGAATCACATATACTTTTAGTTATTTTCTTTTTACTTATGTTTTATTTATTCATTTTATTCTTAATATAAGAAAATGGAGTGCTATATCCAGCTAAACAACTAGATCATTTCTAGGAAACTGACACAGTCACTTCTCTATAATCCCACTTACACCACACTTGTACATGACTGCTTTTGCACTGGCTTGCTAGCGTCCATTAACTGCTCCCAACTGTTTCGCCGTTTAAATCTCTCCTACCTGTTACCAATGGTTCTGAACATACATTGACAGATTAAACCCAAAATGTAAGGCTATGAAGTTTCGGTGTGGTTGGGTTGGAGTGGTATCTATGTTGCAAGCTGAAGCTGCTTCAGCCTGCAACATGGATACCACTCCAACCCAACCACACCGAAACTCCAACACACATCGAACCAAGAACAATACTACCAATGTGGTAATTCAACAGAATAGTCGCAAGCTCCTGATGATGGATATATTAATGTC